>Ga0209121_10003878_pt1 | contig 14202 bp, 11 predicted proteins | sample Cruoilmetagenom3_FD_187292 | JGI IMG/M metagenome (GOLD analysis project Ga0209121, IMG submission 187292) | Oil polluted marine microbial communities from Coal Oil Point, Santa Barbara, California, USA - Sample 3 (SPAdes) (version 2) | ecosystem: Environmental > Aquatic > Marine > Oil seeps ...
GGCGTTTCCGTCGCACAGGCTGCCAGCAGGCTGGCAAACATGATACCCACAACCAGAACGGAAATGAGTTTTTTAAATCTGTACATTACATTTCTCCTTATCTCCTAAAGAATTGTTTAAAAAAACACTTGAAACACTATCATATTTTAGAATCCACAAATTGTCAAGAAAAATTTGGCTTCCACCAAATAAATATTACTTTTGTACATCAATTTCATGAACATTAATAGTGTTCCGTAAACGAATCAAAATATATGAAGCAACAGCGGCGAGGGATACCAATGACAGAAAAAGAAATTCAAGGGAATTCCATTCATTCGCAATAAAAATTATGTAAATGATTTCACCAACAACGGTCATGCTCAGGAAGATCAATAGAAAGGTGCTGGCTTTTTTCATCCTTTCAAATGAAAGCTCAGCCTCATCCCTCCGATAGGACTTTTTCTCTTTGGGTATCCGCAAAATACTATCAACCAGAAAATACATCGGCAAAAAAGAAAATACATAAGGCAGCACAATATAAAAAGCATACATACTGCGATTGCCAATGAAGCCGCCAACAATATGCAGCATAATCACTATTGCTAATACAATCAGGCTGTTTCTTCGAAATTTGACCAGTTCTGGTCCCTTAATATCAACCTCAAAGAAATCACCGATATAGCGCACAACTTTCTTTTCGCCCCCTTTGCCATCATCTTCGTAGACAATTTCATAATCGTCAGCATATTTTCTCATAGATATTTTCCTCAGCCAAACACTTAGGTCTTATTTGTGTTATACCCCAAATTCCTTTCGCTGTCCGTTTGTGTAAGGGCAGGCACGGAGACCTGCCCAAAAATAGAATTTTTATTAGTTTCCGAAGTGCGGGTCGTGCACCAAACCTCATGCGTTTGCTGTCAACCCGCTTAGATGCGTTTATCTTCAATGATATTCTCAATAATACAAAAGGGTTTTGACTTACCAAACCTGCGGACTTAAGTCCGCACTCCGAAAATATAGATATTTACTCGCACAGTCAGGAAATCATACACCAACAAGCCTTCCCCTGGAGCGCAGCGGAACACCTTCAGGTGCGGGGGGAAGGTGGCACGCCGCAGGCGTGACGGCCTGCACAGAGGAGGCACGACGTGAGGGATGAGGAAAAAGGCGGGCTTCACTCACATAGTCAGTAGAGCATATGAGGATAAATTATCATTTAGAACAATCCTCAAAATACGCAAGGTGAGTAAAAAAATCGCTTTCTATGATAATTTCATTTGCATAACAACTGCTTTCAGGAATCACCATCACCTTTGGCATTGAAAACAAAGGTACTGCTGGCAATGTTTTTAAAAACATCTTCTCAGACTCCCCCACTACCGCCTCCACTTCATCTGGAAGTGCCAGAACTGCTTCAGCACAGGCACTATCATAGGCTTCATTTAATAGGCCTGCAATATTGGTTCCGATCCAATAATTTTCCTCTGAGGGTAGTCCCCAACTTTGATAAAGCTGGCAGTCACCTCCAGGCATGGGCTGCCAGGAAATCAAAGCCAGGTCAAATTGCCGCCCAAAAAGCGGACCCTCTGGACCAGGCGCATACAGCGCTTCCATTAGGCGTGTCGTAACCGTCACATCAACCCCGCAAGCACCTAAATCCATTTGAATCAGCTGAGCAATTTCCTGGTGAAAATCATAGGGACTTACCAATAATGCCATTGACAGCGACGTTCCTGCAGGGACGTTTGCCACATTCCAGGCTTGCAAGGGTGTGGACGGATCCCCGTCATGGTCAAACCAGCCCACTTCCGCAAGCAGTTCAGCCCCCCATATCGAGTCGTAGTCTACCCCCCCATCCGCTCCTAATCGTGACTCTTGGGGCGGCAGGAAGCTTGGCCAAACCTGACCCAGATCACCATAGGCGTTTTGAAGCATCATTTCACGGTCCAAACAATGCATGAGCCCCTGGCGTGTACGCACATCCCCCAGAATATCCGGTCGACCATCCAGCTGGGGATTATAAAAATCATCATAGGTAGCCGGCTGTATGCCAAAGACAAGCTGCGTCCAGGATTCGCCGGTTTGAACAAGCAGATCAAAGCCTTCATTCAATTGAATCTCTTGCACTAAATCCTGAGCATCTGCCCAATTAAATGAGGAATCCAAGACATCACATTGACCCGCTTGCAAAGCTTCCCAGGCTTGGGGTACGCCTCCGTCAAGCTGGCGGAATTCAATTTGATCCAATTTCGGCAAGCCCTGATCTAAACGGAAATAATGCGGGTTGCGAGTCAAGCTCAAGAGTCCATCCCCCCAATCGGACACTACAAATGGGCCGTAGCCAATCGGGAATGTGTTGATCCCCTCATCATTTGCCAGTATTTCCCAATCTTTAACATCCTGATAGAGATGCGATGGCAGCGGCTTCCAGAAGAAACGCGACAGGTCAGCGTTGGAAAACCCTGGAAGGCCAACCCATTGCACTGTGCTCTGGTCTACAGCACTATATGTTTCTGTTCGTTCCTGCACCCATTGCAAACCAGGATATTCCAAAGCTTGTGCTAATTCAAAGCTAAGAACCGAATCCCCCGAGGTTACTGGCGACCCATCAGACCAGGTTAAATCCCCCCTGAGCTGATAATTCACCACCATCTGATCCATTTCCAGTGGAGTTTCGCCATCCCAGGTGATAACACAGTCCCCATCGCGACAGCCGCTTGGGCGAACCATAAGGCCTGCTTTGAAGACAGTCAATCTCCCCGTTGCGTCCACCACTGTCTGCCCAGGCTGAACGCTTACGGGCACCAGAACCAGAGCACCATTTCCCTGGCCTGGCACTTGTTCTAAGATTACCGGGTCTAATTCCCCATCAGCTTCTATAAAAGGTGCTTCATACATCAGGCCCAGAATATTGCCTTTGTTATCCATTCCTGCGGCATGATATGGAAAAAGGCTTTCAGGGAGTGCTGCAGTACAGATCGTCAATGACTTCAGCGGTGCTGCCGTTGGCGTGAGCTCTGGTTGATCCGTGGGAGCAGACATGTTTACCGGCATGGTTAAGCCTGGCGTCGGGTTCCCTGCCTGCGGCTGACATGCTGTCATAATAAATAATACGGATAACAAAAATATTTTGAATGATAATGACTTATTCAGTTTTTTCATAAGTTTATAGAAGAAAATTTTAATCTTCAAGGTAATCTTCTGAGTCATCTTCAAAGCGCAGCCTCAGATATGAGTTATAACGTTCAGACGCAATCTCGCCCCGGGTGACCGCCTCTCTTACCGCACAGTCCGGTTCATGGGTATGTGTACAATCGCCAAATTTACAATCGGAAACCAAATCTCTCATTTCAATAAAATAGGCATCCAATTCTTCCGGCTCTGTATCCCATAATGCCAGGGTGCGGATGCCTGGCGTATCCGCAACATACCCCCCAACATCCAGCTGGAAAAGCTCACGCACATGAGTCGTATGCTTTCCCTTTGAAGTCGCTTTGCTGACCGCCCGCACATGCAAGCCCAAACCTGGTTGAACTGCATTCAAAAGGCTGGATTTTCCAACACCAGAAGGGCCGGCTAAAGCGGATATCTTCCCCTGCAAATGATCTCGCAGCGCATCCACACCTTCACCTGTATGGGCAGAAGTATAAAGTACAGAATAACCCAGGGTCTCATACAACCCAAATATTGCTTTGGCTTGTTCTTTGGTGACCAAATCAATTTTGTTGGCAACAATTAAAGCATCGATATTCTGCTTTTCTGCAATCACCAAAAAGCGATCCAGCATTCGCAAACTTGGTTCGGGACGTGCGCAGGCAAAAACAGCCACAAGTTGATCGGGGTTAGCAAGGATGATTTGGCGAAATTCTCGTTTGATGCCAGAGCGAACACGAGAAAAAACGCTCTTCCGCTCATGAACACCTTCAATCGTTCCAGTACCATCCTGGTTCGGCGTAATGCTGACATGGTCACCCACAGCCACAATGTCGCCTTTAACGGCATCCTGTTTTAAACGCCCCCGCAGCCGGCAGAAGTATTCACCGGCATTTGTTTTTATTGTCAAAAAACCTGACTGCGCCCGAATGACCAGTCCCTCCAGCATTTCACTCAATAAATATCACTCCTAAGGCTCTTGTGTTGCTTCTTCATCTGCAACGGGGGTCTCGGTAAAAATCGGCGTATTTGTAGGAACGGGCGTATTTGTTGGGATGGGCGTGGGTGAGGCAACCACATAGGGATAAGCCTCCCAGGGCAAAGTGTATCCCGGGTTGGTATAATATGAAAAATACAATGAAACAGCCCGCCTGAAGACAGGTGCTGCCAACTCCGACCCCTCGCCAGCGTTTTCAAGGATAACAGCCACAGCAATATCCGGGCGGTCTCCATTCCCGACGCCAGTAAAACCTGCAAACCATGCATGGGATTCCCCAAACGGGTTTTGTGCTGTCCCCGTTTTGCCAAACACGGGGTATGGCATCGTACCTAATTCACGATGGGCTGTGCCTCGTCCATTTTTAATGACGCTTTCCATGGCATCTCGAATAATCGCAAGGTTCTCTTCCGAAACAGGTAAATTACCAATCACCTCGGGTTCAAAAGTATAACTCGGTGTCCCATTTTCAGGACCAATCTCCTCAACCAGCGCAGGTCGATAAAGCGTGCCGCCATTGCCGACAGCAGCGACAAAGCTGGCAACCTGCAGCGGCGTCACGGTCATATCCCCCTGACCAATGGCTAACTGGGTATTCTGATCGCACAGGGTAATACTTTCAGGAATGTTACCGGGCTGCTCTGATATTTCAATGCCGGTTTCCTGTCCCAGGCCAAAATCCCGGGCCAAATCAGCGATTGCATTGGGATAGCCGGCATTAAAAAGCCCTTCGCCAATGGTGAAAAACCAGGGGTTACAAGAGCGCATCAAGCCCTCTGGCAATGTTAATTGCCCACTCGGGGGTTTTTCTTTTTCATAGGTCCAATCGAAAAGCTCAATGCCCCCGCACACTATGACCGAATGGTCACAATACAGTTCGGATTCCTGAGTGTACACGCCTGTCTCTAAGGCTGCTGCCATTGTGATAATTTTAAAGACAGAGCCCAGCGGGTATTGGCCATTCGTCGCTCGGTTAAACACTGGGTCATTGAACTCAAAATAGGGATTATCCGCATAAACAAAATTCTGATTGTTGATATCAAACAAGTTTGGGTCAAATTGCGGGTTTGACACCATGGCAATCACCCTGCCAGTGTCGATTTCCATCACGACAATGGCACCGCGATAATCTCCCAGGGATTGCTGCAGCAAATATTGCAGTCTTGGGTCAATGGTGGTTGTCAGAGATTGGGCTGCTGCAGTCCCCTTTTCTGCTAATTTACTGACGATCTGACCACTGGCATCCTTCACATACAATGAAGCGCCGCGCTCACCAGACAATTCATTTTCAAAACTGTATTCCAAGCCCGTACTGCCAAAACGTTCATTAGGGGCATACCCCAAACGCGAGTAGCGGTCCAGTTCCGCTTCAGAGATATAGGTCAGGTGACCAACAGCCTGGGGCGCAATACCGCCATCGTAATAAAAGCGTGAGGAATAATAATTCAAATAAACACCACTCAGCATGCTCAAAGCGCTCATATTCCTGTCAACTTCGGATTGCAGCGCTTCACCGAGGACTACATAATCACCCTCAAATGCTTCTTCGGTCATTTCTCTCACTTCATCAACCTGGTAGATGGTTAAATCCGCCATAGTCCTGTAGAATAAACCCATCAAATCTTTATCCAGATAACCCGGAATAAAACCAATCGCAACTGCTTCTTCCTGGGCTGCGATTGGGTATCCATCGCTTGCGTAAATATACCCACGGGGTGTCGTTTGGCGAACAATTTCCAGGGCATTGCCGCCCTGTAATTCAGGTAAGATCAATCCAGCATCCCAAACTAACCGCCATTCACCTGCCCCCCGTGTAAAAGGAAGAATCAAATCACGTGTAAATGTGCCAAATAAATTGGTCTTGTAATTAACCTGGACATTTGCGGATGCAATATTTGGGTTAGTTACGGAAGAAAGGATCTCATATTGAATACCCTCTTCAAAATCCAGGGTCATTGTGACCGCTGTGTCATTGTATTTTTCCGAAAATTCCTCGATTGAAACCTGGCTTTGCGACTCCCCCGAAAGCATACCATACATGGCAGAATAATCCTCAGCTATCCAGGCATCCATGAAGGCACTGACAGCACCATCAACATCCGGTGCCCGCGTGACATATACCCGTGGGTCAGGCAATGTCGCTGTTGCTGTTGGTACCTGCTCCGTCTCACTTGTCGGCGAGGCAACCGAACAGGCTGCCATCACCAGCAGGGTGATCAGGATGATCGCGGAATAAAATTTTTTCATTAAACATTAACTCCAGAAATGCAAAAAACTTTGCATCTTATCGTTTACTATCATCGACTGATTATACTGTGTCAGTCGTCGCTTGTGGAAGTGCTTGTTGGGGTCGGCTCAAGAGCTTGATAAGGTTCTGCTTCCCAGGGCATTAAACCCGATGGGTCTGTATAATCGGAAAAATAAAGGGAAACCACCCGGCGAAAAACCGGTGCAGCAACGGCTGAGCCTTCACCACCATTTTCAATGAGAACGACAATGGCAATGTCAGGACGCTCAGGATCATTTTGTCTTGTGAATCCGGCAAACCAGGCATGTGAATCACCGGTTGGGGTCTGTGCCGTACCCGTCTTTCCGGATACGGGGACATCCAAACCCTGCATCGCCCAGTAACCCGTCCCCCGTTGTTCTTCGATCACAAGGCGCAAACCCTCCAAAACCGCATTTCGATTTTCTTCAGAAATGGGAAGTTCACCCAGGGCATCAGGCTTGAAGCGCATTGTTTCTTCGCCGGAAGATGTTTCGATGCTGTTAACCAACGTCGGTCTGTAGAGGGTGCCGCCATTAGCCAGGGCGCTTACAAAGGTTGCAACCTGTAAAGGGGTCACCAAAATCTCCCCCTGTCCAATCGCCATTTGAGCGCTGTTGACACAGGTACCTGCTGTCTCTGGGATGTTTCCAGCTGCCTCGGAAATTTCAATGCCTGTTTCATTTCCAAGGCCAAACCCAAGCGCCATTTGTGACAAAGCATCTTCATAGCCCTCCTGATATAAGCCTTCCCCAATACGGTAAAACCAGGGATTACAAGAGCGCATCAGCCCTTCAACCAGTGTCAGTTCCCCGCTGGCAGCAGCCCCATGGGAATAGGTCCAATCATAAAGGGTTACGCTGTCACATACCCAATAGGACTGCCCGCAATAGAAACTGGAATAAGCACGGTAAAGATTCGTTTCCAATGCTGCAGACATGGAAATTAATTTAAAGACAGAGCCCAAAGGATACTGCCCCTGAGTAGTACGGTTGAAAAGGGGTTGATCAGGATCCGTGAAATAAGACTGAAGCAATCCCGCCTCTGTTTCTGATTTATCAAAGACGTTGGGATCAAAACCGGGGTTCGAGACCATTGCTAAAACCCGCCCTGTGTTAATTTCCATCACAACAGCTGCCGCACGCAGATCACCTAAGGAGCCCTGCAGCCGTATTTGCAGCTGCTTATCAATGGTTGTGGTGATGGACTGCCCGGATTCTGGCTGACTTGCAGCAAATAAGGATAGAATTTTTCCCTCAGTATCAACCAGGTATAGAGAGCCGCCATGTTTCCCAGAAAGTTCTGCCTCATAAACAGCTTCCAAGCCAGTCGCGCCAACACGCTCATCCTGTCGGTAACCCAGGCGCAAATAATCATCCAATTCCTCTTCCGGAATATACAACATATACCCCAAAACATGCGGCGCAACGCCGCCATCCACATAATAACGTGAACGGAATTCATCAATGCGCACACCGCTCAAGCTGCGCAGGGATTCCATATAAGGCGCTGCATCCGCCCGAGAAAGGGAAATTATCGGCAGGTACCAATTCGCCGGCGTGGATTCGACCAAAGTCGCCAGTTCCTCAGTTTCGTATTTGCTGATTTCTGCCAGTGTTTCATAAACCAGAGCAGCCTGCTGCGGCAGGATTTCTCCGGGAACCAGTCCAACTGCCAGTGCGTTCTCGTAGGCAGCCATGGGCGCGCCTTCCCGATCAAGGATTCGACCCCGAGAAGGCACTTGATGAACAAACTCAAGGCTGTTGCCATCCTCCAATTCGGGCAAAATCAAGGTGCGTGTCCACTGTATTCGCCAGGCTTTATTTTCGTAGATAAGCTGCATGACCATGTCACGTGAAAGCACCCCTAAAACGCGGGTGTTGAAATCCACCCGGTAGGCAACTTCAGCCTGTTTCCCCTTTGCCATTGTAGATAATAATTGGAATTCAATAAAATCCAGCGTCAGGCGATTAGCCACATCCTCATATTCATTCTGGAAAGCCTCCTCAGTGATCGCATCACTGCTGAGAGAGGATAACATCTGGTACATCGCAGCGTAATCTTCAGCCTGCCACGCCCCAAGAAAACTTATCCCAAGCGCTTGTGCCGAAGCTGCCGTGGAAATGTCAACATTTTCAAAGGATAATGCCGATGGATCTGCCTGAGGGGTCCCTGGACTGCACGCGTTTATAAACCCCAACAATATTAGGCTGATGATTACTTTTTGAAATCTGGCATAGCGGGGGTACTTCATCAATCTTACCTAACTCCTGGCGAGGATCTTCTCATAAACAGGACAGGCATAATTCAGTGTTGCCTGGCAGCGACCGGGGATATCCTGGGGGATTTCCAGGTCAAATTTTCTCAATCCAACAACCAGGTGACAGAGCGGAAGCCCCATTACAGAAGCGTAACACTCTGAGAGTTCTTCAACCGGATGGAAACCAGCATGCTGAATGGCATAAGCCCCGGCCTTATCCATCGGATCCTTTGTTGCGATATAGTCGCTAATTTCCTGATCGGTGTAATCCCGCATGGGCACATCTGTCCTGCATACATCGTCATAGGTTTGTCCGGTGGAAGTCTGGATAAGGGCAATACCGGTATACACCTGGTGAGAACGACTGCGCAATTGTTGAAGCATCGCTCGAGCTTCCTCTTCATCACCCGGCTTGCCCAAAAGCTGATCCTGGTCCACAACAATCGTATCTGCAGCAATTACCAAGCCCTCATGTAGAGACGCAACAATATCTGCCTTACAACGTGCCAGACGCTCAACATAGTCCCTGGGTAGTTCCCCGGGCAGTTGAGCCTCATCAATATCCGCTGGAATGACCTCAAAAGGCAAATCGAACAGCAAAAAGAGGTCTTTTCTGCGGGGTGAATTTGACGCCAGAATAATTTTTTCCATTGTTGGAATTCTAACACATCACGTGAATTTATATTGAAAAGGGAGCGCTGAGCTACACACCAGAGCAATAAAGAGGCTATTCCCCTTTTTAAGCAACTTTCGTAATGAGATCTTCGGAGTGAGGGCTTCAGCCCGATTGAACAGCTTGTAAAAAAATTTCTCCAACCTAGAAGTATTAAAAATTTTTCGGTTGGAAGAATATAGTGTATTTTCGAAGTGCCAATGTCGGCCTGAAGGCCTCACTCCAAGTAAGTTAAAAGATAATTCCCCCCACTTTTTTCAAGATACTTATAAATTGAGTTTTTTAAAATGATAGATAAAAGCCTTAATCGTTCTCGCGCATAACTTTAAAATGGTCAAAATCCCTTGCCACGTGAACCGATGGAAAGACTTCCTGGGCTTCTTCAAGAACATCCCGTTCTCGGTATCGGCGTGAAAGATGTGTCAAGAAAAGCTGGCCTACCCCGGCTTCTTTGGCCAGTGCTGCCGCCTGTCCAGCAGTTAAGTGGTCAAATCGTTGTGCAAGGTCTTCCTCAGCCTGGATATAAGTCGATTCGATAATCAGCCCATCTGCATCCCGGACATATTCCACTAATTTATCAGCTCGCCCAGTATCCCCGACCACAACCAGAGATGTCCCTTTTCGGGATTTTCCTAGAACCTGGTCCGGTTGGATAGATCGCCCATCTGGCAGGGTCACCATTTTTCCGTTGACCAAATCCCGCCGCCAGGGGCCGGGTGGAATATTCAAACCTTTTGCTTTATCGGGTAAAAATGGCCGTCGGCTGCGCTCCTCAAACCTGTACCCCAGTGAGTTTGATCCGCGATGGTCCACTGGAAAAGCCGTAATCGTGAATCCCTCCGTCTCAAAAAATTCTCCCGGGCCGATTTCGTGCAAAATAACCGGAGGTTTACCATAAAAACCTCGAAGGACGACACCATAAATGAGATCGTGCACCCGGTCAAGGGTATGCTGCGTTCCGTAGATCTCGATTTCTTGCATCACTTCCCAACGCAGAAAGGTCGATACCAATCCTCCCAATCCCAGGATGTGATCCAGATGCCCATGGGTCAATAAAATTTGATTAAGCCGCTTAAAACCAACGCCAGCGCGCAGTATCTGTCGTTGCGTTCCCTCCCCACAATCGACAAGAAAGCGAAATTCTTCATGCTGAACCAATAAAGAAGATAAGCCGCGATGAACCGATGGTGCCGAAGCTGAAGTACCTAAAAATACAATTTCAAACAATAGCGTCGCCTATTTTCTCGATATTATTCTTTTCCAAGCCCGGCAATCAGGCGCATTAATCCCAAAAGCCCCAAACCGACCTGAATGCCTTCACCCGGCGTGAACTGCGGTTTGTCTTCCTCATCTTCAGCTCGATTAATTAACAAATAAGCAGAGGCAGCTCCTGCAAAAGCACCGATGATTGTGCCAAGAACCATTGTTTTCGTCTTTGACTTCTTATCCATTTATTTCGTCCTTTAAATTTATTATTAGATGTGTTTTGATGGCTACATTAACTATTTATAACCCAAAGGCTGTGAAAAATCGACTATTTTCGGTTCAGCCTAAATAATGATGACAGAAAACCACCCACGCCCGCCCTGATTGATTTGGCAGATACGAGGGGACTGACCATCTTTCTTGTCGCTAAATTAACCTGTGCCACAATCAGACCGGCATATTGCTGGATGAGATTAGTATAGGGCGGTAAGATTTTTATCAACTTTGCCACCAGGTAGATCAAACCAGCCAACACCAGTGTACCAAAAACAGCAAACATCATAATCGGTAAAACCAGCCAGATGGTTGAGGTATCCGCCCATTGTGATACAGAACCTCCACCAGATGTTTGAGAAGCGGTTAGGATCACAAAAACGGCCGAAATTATAATCAATAAAACGCCAATGGCGATGGGGAATAAGATTTGCCAAATTTTTTCTCGATAATGGCGTTGCATACTGTCACCTTTAACGCTATTTTCTATTGAAATTGAATATTTATTATCCATAAATTTTATTTTAACATGAGTTGAGCAGTTAACCAAAGCTTTTCATCAATATCCATTATTCTACGCCATGATTCAGATATTTCCTGACCTTATACGCACTTTCAACAAAGGTCTTCATTATTTCTAATTTTATTGTATAATTATAGTCAAGAATTAAGTCAAAAGACTTATTTGAAAAGAAAATATGTTCATCTGCCGCTCTGTAAATTGCGGTTGCGGCCAAGATATCAAAAAGAAACGTACGAAAAATTTTCGCCGGCTTCCTGCCTGGCATTATTAATTACTGATGACATTAATACTGAAGGGTGAAGGTAACACTGCTATAACAATAATACCTAGCCTTAATCAAGATCAGTGTCAAACAAAGAGTACAGGGTAGAAATGGTCAATTATTCAACATAATTTTATTATCGACCATTCAGATTAGTTTATCTTTATTTGAATTCTGGATAAACATAAACTATCCTTTACATAATTTAAGCCAATAAGGAATTCTTGTAGATATAACGGCCGTAGCCACTTAGGCATTGCTACGGCTGTCTTTATTTTAAGGTTAAGTCGATGGAACGGGAAATTACAGCCATAAAGGCGCAAAAAAGAAACCGGCAACGGGTCAATATTTATCTGGATGGCGAATTCGCCTTCGGACTATCGCGATTTGTGGCTGGCTGGCTGGAACCCGGACGTAAATTAAGTGAAGCGGAAATAAAAAGGCTTCAAGAGCAGGATTCCTACGAGGTGGCTTTTCAAAAAGCACTGCAATTCATCAGCCACCGTCCACGATCCGTTGATGAAACCCGACGACGCTTATCGGAAAAGGGATTCAGCGATGAGGTGGTTGAGTCCACCTTACAAAAACTGCTGGATAAACATTATCTTGACGATCTTGATTTTTCACGACAATGGATTGAAAACAGAAATGAATTCCGACCGCGCAGTGACAGACTTTTAGCATACGAACTCCGCCTTAAAGGTGTGGCAGACAAAGAGATAACGCAGGCGCTTGATCAATATGGTGGTGATGAGAACGAATTAGCTTTTAGAGCCGGTATAAAAAAAGCTAAGAAATGTCACCAGGAACCCAAACTTGATTTCCAGAAAAAAGTTGGCGGTTTTTTAAGCCGCCGAGGATTTCACTATGGCATTGTAAAGCCAACAGTGGAACATCTCTGGGAAGAATTTGCATCAGATGAGACATCAACGCGTCTGAAAAATACTGAAAAATGGAGTGAAATTAATGAATAACGCAATAAATAACCCAATAATGATCATTGCAATTAGCTTTTTCTCCCTGGCGCTGGGTGGATTCATCGGTTACATGATCAAACAAACCCTGATGGAGAATAAACGAAAAGCGCAAAACCTTAAGGCCGACCACATCATCAGCGAAGCACATGAAAAAGCCCGTGAAACCCAATTGGAAGCAAAAGATGCTGCTTTACAAATCACACAAAAGGCTGAAGAGGAAATAAACCGCCGTCGTTCTGAACTCAGCAAAGAGGATGATCGCCTTCAAAAACGACGTGAGGAACTTGATCGACGGCTCGAGAAGTATGAGGAACGCGAAACAAAACTCAACAAACGTCAATCCAGCATCGACAAACGCACCAATGAAATTAACCAGAAATACGACGAAATCATGGAGGAGTTACAGCGCGTTGCCCGAATGACCACCGAAGAAGCTCGAGATGTGCTTCTAGCTGAAACCGAAAAGGAAGCCCGGGCAGATATGGCTCGCATCATTCGCCAAATCGAAAGTGAAGCCAGAGAAAAGGGCAATATTCGCGCTCGAGAATTAATTGCTGATGCAATCCAGAGAGTTGCTTCAGAAAGAGTTGCCGAAGTGACAACATCCGTTGTCAATCTACCCAATGAAGAAATGAAAGGCCGAATTGTTGGTCGCAACGGTCGAAACATACGTGCATTCGAACAGGTCTCTGGAGTCGATGTCATTGTCGACGATACGCCTGAAGCTGTCACCGTATCCTGTTTCGACTCCGTCCGCCGGGAAATTGCTCGCAGAGCCCTTTCGCGACTGGTGATTGACGGACGCATCCATCCTGCAAACATTGAAAAGATACTCAATGATGAAAATGAGCAAATGCTGGAAGACATCGAAGAGGCTGGTGAACAGGCAGCCTACGATGCTGGTGTCGCTGGCTTGCATAGAGATATCCTGAAAAAGTTAGGCCGTCTCAAATTCAGGACATCCTATGGACAAAACCAGCTTGCCCACGCCGTTGAAACCGCTAAGATTGCCAGTGTGATCGCAGCAGAACTCGGTGCAAACATCGAGGTTGCAAAAGCTGGCGCCCTGCTGCATGATCTGGGTAAAGCAATGGACCACAATACTGAGGGTACCCACGCACAAATTGGTGCAGAATTTGCCGCAAGACATGGGGTCAATGACAAAGTAGTCAATGTCATCGCTTCTCACCATCATGAGATTGAACAGGAATCCGTTGAAGCAGTGATTGCCGAAGCAGCGGATGCAATATCTGGTGCACGACCTGGGGCTCGTCGCGAAGACCTGGAGCAATACATTAAGCGGCTGAGGTCGCTTGAAAACATTGCTAACGGTTACGACGGCGTCGAGCGTAGTTATGCTATTCAGGCAGGGCGTGAAGTGCGCATCATCGTCAAACCCAATGAAATTGATGATGTAGAAGCTAATCGCATGGCTAAGAATATTGCCCAGCAGATCGAAGAGACCATGCAATACCCCGGGCAAATTCGGATCACGGTTATCCGCGAAAGCCGGGCAACAGAATACGCAAAATAATAAGAGAAACGATAAGCAAACAGGCTGTCCAAACCGGGCAGCCTGTTTCATTTTAAGTAGGAAGCAGGTATTGGGTATTAGGTATTAGGAATTTTT
>Ga0209121_10003880_pt1 | contig 14199 bp, 17 predicted proteins | sample Cruoilmetagenom3_FD_187292 | JGI IMG/M metagenome (GOLD analysis project Ga0209121, IMG submission 187292) | Oil polluted marine microbial communities from Coal Oil Point, Santa Barbara, California, USA - Sample 3 (SPAdes) (version 2) | ecosystem: Environmental > Aquatic > Marine > Oil seeps ...
GTAGCCCTGGGCTACTGGCCTCATCAAGGCCCGACCCTGGGGACATCCACCCTCTACTGGCCGGGAGCCTATCATCACTGGGTGTTCCTCAAGGATGAGGGTTGGGGGATAGGCCACTGGCAGACCGGGCAGGATGCTCTGGGCAATCCCATGGACGGGGATTGGATATTGCTTGATTGCATTCATAGCACTGCCCATCAGTTCAATATTCAAGGGCGCCGGGCGACGGAGACTCTGGAGTTTGGAGAGGATCCCTCCTGGACCAACCACACCAACATCACCTTTACCTCTTGCCTTCCTTGTGTAAGTAGCATGCCCTTCTGCTGGTTTGTCGTCTAAGGCAAAAACGCTTAAGAGCTACGAAAACCACCTTCGGGGATTATCTTGCGCATGATGTCGGCCGTCGCAGAGTAGGGATCGGTCTTTCTGTGAGCTAGATCATCCAGAAGCCTCTCCAGCCCTCCGTCCTTATCCATCTCACGGAAGACATAGTCCACAAATGAGCTCTTGAGCGTTTCAGTAAGCTCCCTTTTAGCTCTCTCTCTGAGGTGGACATCGCGTTTCCCACTGGCAGCAAGAAATTCTTTGTGCTGGCAAATCCCCTCCGCCACTTCATCTATACCCTTGTCGGCTACTGCCGAAGTCAAGAATACCGGTGGCCTCCATGAACCTGGTGAATAGGTATTCATCTGGAGCATAGCCTCTATCTCCGCTTTTATCTCCCATACTCCCTCTTTATCCATCTTGTTTATGACGAATATATCAGCTATTTCCAGTATACCTGCCTTAATGGTCTGAATACCATCCCCCATCCCGGGGACCAGGACGACTATCGAAGTATGGGCGGCATTGATTATGTCCACCTCTCCCTGTCCCACCCCCACTGTTTCCACCAGGATGATGTCCTTTCCCATGGCGTCCAGGACATGTATTACGCTAGCTGCTGCTTTGGATAGCCCCCCGTGCCACCCTCTGGTGGCCAGACTGCGGATAAAGACATTGTTGTTCATGCAATGACGCTGCATCCTTATTCTGTCCCCCAGTATTGATCCCCCAGTGAAGGGACTAGAGGGATCGATGGCGATGACACCAACTGTTTTATTCCTGTTGCTGAAAGCATCTATTAGTATATCCACCAGTGTGCTTTTACCCGACCCGGGAGAGCCGGTGATTCCTACTATATGAGCATTCCCGGTATAGGGATAAAGCTTGGCCAATTCTTCTGGGGCTTCTGGTAGATCATCTTCTACACTTCTTATGAGCTTTGCTACTGCCCTCACATCACCTTTTAAAACTCCCTCTGCTAATCCCACGCTCTATTCCCTCTATTCAATGTCAGCCTAACCCAACTACTATTTTTGATTATACGCTACCATCCTCACCTGGGATCTGTCAATTGCTCCTTTCTCTTTTCTTATCTTAGCCTGCACTACCTGTCTGTATGATATATAATAAATCGAGATGTCTTATTTCTCCTTTGCTATACAGGATGATCTTTTCTGCTATCTATGGAGGGGGGCAGGAAATAACTGTAACACTTATCTTTTTAAGAGTGTCTTACGGGGAGGGTTTCATGCCCTGGTGGACCCGGGCCAGGCAGTCAATGAAATGGGCGAGACTCCCTTTGCTGACCTTATATCTGCTTTAAATAGAGACGAAGTAGATATCCAGGATGTCGGCCTGGTAATAAACACTCACTCCCATCCTGACCACTGTCAGGCCAATGAGAATCTGTTGGCCATAAATAAGCATACTTGTGTTACCCTGTCTCGGGAGGAGGATGATTTTCGTCACAACCTGAGGAAGAGAATGTTCAGCCTTCTGGGAATGAAGCTATCTCACTTTGAGCCCCTATTTTACCTTAAGGAAGGGAATTTGAACTTGAAGGATACCAGGCTCACAGTAATATCCACCCCCGGCCACTCTCCAGGCTCTATCTCCCTCTACTCCCCCCAGCATCGTGCTCTTCTGAGTGGTGACGTTATCTTCTACGGCGGCATGGGAAGGACTGACTTCCCGGGATGCTCTCTTGCCACCCTTAAGCAGAGCATTGACCGCTTGTCCAGGCTTACCGTAGACTATCTGCTCCCTGGCCATATGGATATTGTTGCCGGCAAGGATAAGGTAGAGAGAAACTTCGGTTTGGTAAAGCTTCTCTTGTAAGACAATGGAAGATAGGATACGCCACACCATAGAGCATACTGAGATTATAAGGGTACCCCATCAAACCATAGCTACCTTTGGCTCTACGGTGGTGTATTACTATCTACTCACAGAACCAGTGTACGCCGACATCCTACCCGGTCAAAGGGAGACTGTAGTACGGGAAGGAAGGGTGACATCTGAGAGGCCGAAGATTGTAACTCCATACTACCTCACCCAACTCTTCCAGGGGTTTGAACACGGAGAGGAATATGCCAACTTTCTGACCCAAAGCTATGGCCCTTACCATCCCAGCCTTCTATACCGCTACCAGAATGAGCTTACCAGGGTAGATATCACATCTGCCTCCTGGGAGGAGGTAGCCCATACCATAGATGAAAGGTCAAAGACAGAGAGCCTCACTACCATAATCAAGGGAATAGATGAGTTTTGGGATGTATCCCTCATGAAATTTATCCAGGAGTTTACTTTGAACTCCTCCCTGAAAAACATTCATGAGTTTGAAACTCAGGGGCTATTGGAGGTGGATAAGGGGGGGGTTCCTCGTAATGCCAGAATGGAGATTGATGATCTCTTCCTGAAGGTGGGGAGAGGGGAGGTTGAGCCTTATATACTTTATAATGAGCTTCGAGGGTGGGGGGTGTTTCCTGAGTATGAGGATAGATTTTGGAATCTTTTTCGTCACCGATGAGTGATCTCAAGACCATGCGTCATTCAGCAGCCCACATCTTAGCTCAGGCAGTAGTGGGCCTATTTCCGGAAGCCAGGTTGGGTATTGGACCGGCTACTGAAGATGGATTCTACTATGACTTCGAGCTCCCCCGCCCTCTATCGGAGGATGACCTTCCCCAGATTGAGGAAAGGATGAGGGAGATCGTATCCTGGAACCTCCCTTTCGTGCCAGAAGAAGTGGGTAAGGAGAAAGTAAAGGAGATGTTTGACCGCCAGCCCTATAAACAGGAGATTATATCTGAACTTCAGGGCGATAGGGTGACTGTCTATCATCAGGGGGATTTTTATGACCTTTGTCGAGGTCCCCACCTTTCCCGGACCTCGGAGATAGGGCCTTTCAAGCTGCTTCGCACTTCAGGGGCCTACTGGAGGGGGGATGAGAAAGAGCCTATGTTGCAGCGTATCTACGGAACCTGTTTTGAAAGCCAGGAGAGGCTTGATTTATATCTCCAAAACTTGGCCGAGGCAGAAAGAAGAGACCACCGTAGACTGGGCAAGGAACTTGACCTTTTCTCCGTACATGAAGGGCTGGTCTTGTGGCACCCTAAAGGAGCCATCATTCGCAGCCTCATCGAAGATTTCTGGCGCCAGGAACACCTGAAGAGAGGATACCAGCTGGTGTATACCCCTCATATATTGAACCAGGAGGTATTCCAGAAAAGCGGCCATCTCGCGATGTACCAGGAGTTTCTGTACCCCCCCATGTCTCTGGAAGGCAAGGAATATCGAGTAAAGCCGATGAACTGCCCTGGTCACATCATGATATATCAGAGCAGACTCAGGAGCTACCGAGACCTCCCTTTAAGGTTGGCTGAGCTGGGGACAGTCTACAGGTATGAGAGGTCGGGTACCCTGCATGGACTTTTGAGGGTCAGAGGGTTTACCCAGGACGATGCCCACATTTTCTGTTCCCCTGACCAGGTGGAATCGGAGATAAGCGAAGCAGTAAAACTGTGCCAGTTTATGCTGGGCTCATTTGGGTTTGAGGAGTATGAGTTTATCCTATCTACTCGCCCGGAGAAATACGCGGGTACACTTGAGATGTGGGGAAGGGCGGAAAGTCAGCTCCAGGGAGCCCTTACGAATCTGGGCCTCTCCGCGGCTTTGGAAGAAGGGGGAGGAGTGTTCTACGGACCTAAGGTTGACATAAAGCTTTATGATTCCCTGGGCCGGGGCTGGCAGGGGCCCACTATTCAACTGGACTTCAACCTTCCTCAGAGGTTTGAAGTAGGATATATCGGCCCTGATGGAGGGGAGCATCAAGTGGTGATGATTCACCGCGCAGTACTGGGAAGTATGGAAAGATTCATAGCCTGCCTCACTGAACATTATGGTGGTGCCTTCCCGGTATGGCTTTCCCCAACTCAAGCAGTGATCATTCCCATAGCTGACCGTCACATAAGTTATGCCCGGGGAGTGGAGGAGGAGTTTAAGGGTAGAGGAGTGAGAGTGGAGGTTGATGCCCGCTCAGAGAGGATGAACCTGAAGGTACGGGAAGCGATACTTCAGAGAATACCTTATATATTGGTGGTCGGGGATAAGGAAGAGAGAGCTGGCACTGTTTCTCTACGCCTGAGGAGTGGAGAGGACCTGGGGTCTAAGACACTCCCAGAATTGTGGCAGATCATACAACCCGAGCTTAAGCCATGTTCATGAGTTTGGCTCAATAGGTAGGGCAGGCGATAGACGCATCTAAAAGCAATTGAGCGAAGATGCAAGTCACATCTACGCCGGTAATTGGACTTACCGGGGGGATTGGAAGTGGCAAAACTACCGTGGCCCGAATCCTTAAGCGTTTAGGAGCAGCGGTGATAGATGCGGATGGGGTAGGCCACGACCTTTTATCCTCCCGGGGTGAGGTACGACAAGAAGTTGTCCTCTCCTTTGGAAAGGATATTCTAGTGGGGGAGGATATAGACCGTCAAAGGTTGGCCCGGATAGTATTCCATGATAGCCAGGCTCGGGAAAAGCTCAACCATATCATGCACCCCCGGATTTATTCTATAGTCGAGGATGAGATTAGGAGACTCAGGGAAACGAAGGTAGTGGTAGTTTTGGAGGCTGCCCTTCTTTTAGAAGCAGGGTGGGAAGAGTTAGTGGATGAAGTTTGGGTAACTTATGCTTCCGAAGATAAGGTGGTAGCACGTCTAAGTCAAAGGGATAATCTTTCTCCCCAAGATATAAGGGCTCGCCTTTCCTCCCAGCTTTCTCCCGAAGAGAAAGTAAACAAAGCGCAGGTGGTGGTAAATACTGACCGTTCCCTCCTTGAAGTAGAAGAGGAGGTGAGAGGTCTATGGAGGAGATTAAACAAGCGCAGATAGAGAAGAGCAATCAGGGCTATCTCCAGAGTGGTAGAATATTATCGTTGAAAGGATGAAGGATAGAATCAAGCAATCTCTCCTGGTTTACCCTAAAAGAAAGGTAGAGGATAAAAGCTATGGCCTTTCGGCTGTTCTTGTACCTTTGTACGAGAAGAAAGGGGAATGTTTTGTGCTGTTTACCAAAAGGACAAGCAAGGTAAAATACCACCAGGGACAACTCTCCTTCCCCGGGGGGGCGTTTGACCCTCAGGATGGCAACCTTAAGTCCACTGCCCTTCGGGAAAGCTTTGAGGAGATAGGGCTCCAGCCAGGGGATGTAGATGTTCTGGGGAAGCTTGACGATGTGGCCACTCTGACCTCAAGGTATATCATTACTCCCTTTGTGGGTATTATTCCCTATCCTTACAACTTCAGGATAAACCCTGAAGAGGTAGAAAAGATATTAGAGGTCCCTCTAAAGGCACTTGGGGAGGGTGAAGGTCAATGCGAGTATAGAGGAGAGACTATCTGGGGAGCAACTTTCATCGTAGTGAAGAGTTTACTTCGAGCCTTGAACAGAGAATGGTAGCCCTTAACCCGCACATCTCGATTGCACTGTGGGACTGAAGTTGGTATAATTCTAATGCTTTGAGCAAAGCCCAAAGTTGATAACCAAAGGAGGTTCGCGAGATATGGATATCTTGTGTGAGAAGAAGGACAGAATTGCTTACATTACCTTGAACCGACCTGAGGCCTTAAACTCTTTCAATCCAGACATGCTTTATGAATTCAGTAAGGCGTTGATAGACTTCCGGGATGATGATGAGATGCTCACGGCTATCATCACCGGGGCAGGTAGTAAAGCTTTCTGTGCTGGTGCAGATATAAAGACCATGCTTCCTTTCCTGAAAGAAAACCGGGGTAAACCCTGGGTGACATCACCACCTACCATATTCAGAGGTCTTGACTTATGGAAACCTGTGGTGGCAGCAGTGAACGGAGCTTGCCTGGGGGGAGGGTTGGAAGTAGCCCTGGCCTGTGATGTAAGGGTGGCTTCAGAAAATGCTCGGTTTGGCGTTCCTGAGGTAACACTGGGGGTGATCCCGGGATGGGGAGGAACTCAAAGGTTGTCCCGACTCATTCCCCGAGCTATAGCCGCGAATCTGCTCCTCACCGGGCGCCCTATAAATGCTGAGGAGGCCTACAGAGTGGGACTGGTGAACCAGGTTGTTCCGGAAAAAGAGCTTATGCCGGCAGCGGAAGAGTATGCTAAGGCTCTATGTAAACCAGGCCCTCAGGCGGTAAGGGCAGCTAAGCAGGCCATGGTCAGGGGCAGTGAGATGAGCCTGAATGAGGGGCTGGCGCTGGAGCAAACTTTATTCGAGTTTCTGCTGGGTACTGAAGATTATGAAGAGGGGAAGAACGCCTTCGTAGAAAAGCGGAAGCCAGTGTTCAAAGGCAAGTAAATAATAGCTGGAGGCTAAGACATGGAGATAAAAAGAGTTTGCATTGTCGGTACTGGTGTAATGGGAAATGGTATAGTGCAAGTCTGTGCCCAAGCGGGCTATGACACCTCTGTGGTGGACGTAAGCGATGATCTTCTCCAGAGGGGTCTAGGTAATATAAAGAAGAGTCTTTCCAAGTTTGTGGAGAAAGGTAAGCTCACTCAGGAGCAGATGAACGAGAGTGTAGGAAGAATAAAGCCCACGACGAACATGAAAGAGGGAGCCAAGGAGGCCGATTTTGTCATTGAAGCAGTTTTTGAAAGAGACGATGTGAAGAGAGATATATTCAGGCAACTTGATGAGATATGCCCTTCACATACAATTCTGGCCAGCAATACATCCACCATTCCCATTTCGCTACTTGGATCAGCAACGAAACGTCCGGAGAAGGTCATAGGCACACATTTTATGAACCCTGTACCCTTGATGCGAGGCGTGGAAATTATTAAAGCACTTGCTACTTCAGAGGAGACGCTGAACATATCGCTCGACTTCATACATTCGCTAGGTAAAGAAACTGCTGTAGTCAAAGACTCCCCTGGTTTTGTTACCAACCGGATCATGCCTCTGTTTCTGAATGAAGCAGCAAAGTTATACGAAGAAAACCTGGCCACGGTTGAGGATATGGATAAGATTGTGAGACTTTCGTTTAACTGGCCCATGGGCCCCTTCCAGCTCCTTGACTTAATAGGTATTGATACCATCGTTGATGTTCTGGAAGCAGTTTATATAGAGACGGGCTGGGAGCGATACAAACCTGTACCCGTCCTCAAACGTATGAAGGAGGTAGGATGGACGGGAAGAAAGACAAGTAAAGGCTTTTATGATTATACGCGGTGATGAATGTACCATTTTAGGCAGTCGGGGAAAGATAGGATCCGGTCAATTGACAAAAACTAAATTCCAGTAGAAAATTTGATTTGAAAGGAGGAGAGATGGCTATACCAGAAGAAGTAGTGAAGGTAATTGGAAAATCCCTGGGTGAACCTCAGGTTTTCGAAATTGAAAGGGGGGCGATAAGAAGATTTGCCGATGCTGTAGATGACTTCAACCCCTTGCACCGGGATGTAGAATATGCCAGGAGTAGCAAGTATGGTGAAATAATTGCCCCAGTAGGATTTTTTGGCTGGCCGATGAAGGGAGCAGGAATTATGGCTGTATTGGGAGAGGCGATAGCCCCTATTATGGGTGCAGGTTACTTCATACTTCTTGATGGAGGTATAGAATATGAGCCTTTTATTCCCATCCGTGCTGGCGATGTTTTAACTTTATATGCAAGGCTAGCAGATGTCCCGGAGAAAATTACCAGCAGTGGTAAGAGCATGCTCTTACCCGTAATAGAGATGAACTTTCTTAATCAAAATGGTGATAAGGTATTGACGGCGCACTGGAACCTTATCATGCGGCAACCATAAAAAATAAGGGGGGAAAGATGTCAAAACAAGTTTATTTCGAAGATGTTGAGGTAGGTGCTGAGGTTACCCCTATTTCTAAGATAGCCACTACCCAGAAGTTGGTTATGTGGGCGGGAGCCTCAGGCGATTTTAATCCCCTGCACTACGACAGTTCCTTTGCGGCCTCTCGAGGAGTAGGAGACCCTATTATCCAGGGCCGCATTAAGGCACACTGGTTGGTGCATCTGGTGGAAAACTGGATTGGTGAGGATGGGAAAATAAAGAAGATCTCCTGTCAATACCGGAGAACAGATCACCCGAGGAAGATGAACAGCGAGATAACCTGTGAGGAAGGTGAGACCTGGTGGTGCAAAGGAACAATCACTAAGAAATATGTTCAAGATAGTGAGCATATCGTAGAGTGTGACATCTGGGTGGAAAATGGAAGTGGAGAGAAGACAACCCCAGGTAAGGCAGTTGTTGCCCTACCCTCAAAAGAATAAAATAATAAAAAAGGAGGTAGAATGGCAAAATTATTGGAAGGAAAGGTAGCTATCATTACTGGTGCGGGTAGAGGACTGGGAAGGGAAGAAGCCTTGGCCATGGCCAGGGAAGGAGCGAAACTTGTAATCAATGACTTTGGGGGTGGATTTGACGGCACCGGGAAGGCCATCGGCCCTGCCCAGGATGTGGTGGAAGAGATAAAGGCATTAGGGGGGGAGGCAGTCCCCAACTTCGCTGATGTTACCAGCTTTCAGGAGACAAAGGAGCTCATTGACACGGCCGTAAAATCCTTTGGGAAGCTAAACATCCTGGTAAACAATGCAGGCATCCTGCGGGACAAGATGATCTTCAGCATGGCGGAAGAGGACTGGGACAAGGTGATAGGTACCCATCTTAAGGGTACTTTCAACTGTGCTCGCCATGCCTGTGGTTACTTCAGAGAGCAGCACAAGGCAGGTAACGTTTTGAACGGCAAAATCATAAATACTGTCTCTGATGCTGGGCTATATGGTAATGTGGGGCAGACCAACTATGGTGCGGCTAAGGCAGCCATTGCTGCCCTGGGCCGTATTATGGCTATGGAAATGGTTAGGTATAACGTGAGCGTGAACTGCGTTGCACCTGCGGCTAGAACTCGCTTAACCACCGATGCTACTCCCTCCATGAGGGCAATGATGGAAAATGTTCCTCCTCCGGGTGAGTTTGATATGCTGTCCCCGGCGAACTTTGCACCTCTGGTGGTTTTCTTCGCCTCTGATCTGGCCAATGATGTGACGGGTGAGGTATGTCGGATAATAGGGGATACCGTTTTCCTAATTCGTGGTTGGCATGATGTAGACCAAGCCTCTAAAGGGAAGACTATGTGGAGTGCAGATGAGCTAAGCCCGGTAATTCACCGGATGGCGGAGAAAGCAGGACCTAAGCCAGATTTGATGGGAATTCTCGGTAAGGGCCTAGGCTTGGCTTAATGTGTTTAGCCATTCCGGCTAAGGTTAAGTCCATTGAGGGGCATGAGGGTGATGTGGAGGTGGGGGGAATAAGCAGAAAGGCGAGCTTTATGCTTACTCCGGAGGTGATGGTGGGGGATTATGTCTTACTCCATACTGGATATGCCATAAGCATAGTGGACGAAACCGAAGCAAAAGAGACCCTGAAGCTTTTGGAGGAGTTGGCCCAACAGGGTGCAGTTTATTCATGAGTATCGGGACCCAGATCTAGGGCGAAAGCTAGTTCAGAGGATCCATCGCAAGTCCCGAAAGCCCGCTCGTCTTATGGAGTTTTGTGGGGGGCATACCTTTGCTATTCTAAAGAATGGCATCCGCGATCTTCTCCCCTCAAACCTTGAACTCGTTTCCGGTCCGGGATGTCCAGTTTGCGTCACTGCCATTTCTGATCTAGACAAAGCTATTTTTCTATCCCACCTTCCCCAAACTATCACCACCACCTTTGGGGATATGGTGCGGGTACCTGGAAGTCACGGAAGTTTGGCTTCTGCCAGGGTAGAAGGGGCAGATGTAAGGATAGTCTACTCCACAATGGATGCCCTGGACATCGCCCAGGAAAACCCCCAAAGCCAGGTCATTTTTGTAGGTATTGGGTTTGAGACCACTGCTCCTACCATTGCTGCCTCCATAGTGGAAGCTCAAAGGAGAGAAATAGACAACTACCATGTCCTTCCCCTGGGGAAGCTTTGCCCCCCCGTGATGGGGGCACTTCTAAAGATGGGGGAAACTAAAATAGATGGGATCATTGGCCCCGGGCATGTGAGCACCATTATTGGTTCTAGACCTTACGAGTTCATACCCCGGGAATATGGAGTTCCCTTTGTCATCTCCGGGTTCGAGCCTTTAGATATCCTTCTGGCAGTAGAGATGCTGGTAGAGCAGATTGAGGAGGAAGACCCTAAGGTGGAGATCGCCTACCGCCGGGGAGTAAAGCCTGAAGGGAATGCTAGAGCTCAACAACTGATGGAAGAGGTTTTTGAGGTCTCAAACGCTAACTGGAGAGGTATAGGAGAGATACCCCGAAGCGGACTCTCCATAAGGGAGAAGTTCAGCCATTTTGATGCTTTGAAGGCTTATGACATAGAGCCAGGACTATCACGCGAGCCTAAGGGGTGTATATGTGGTGAGATCTTAAGGGGAATAAAGAATCCTCAGGATTGTCGGCTATTCCGCCGTGCGTGTACTCCCGAAAACCCGGTAGGGCCGTGCATGGTATCCTCTGAAGGAAGCTGTGCCGCCTACTACCGCTATGGCGGAGAAGATGGATAATAGAATAACCCTGGCCCACGGCAGTGGAGGGAGTTTGACTCACAAGCTTATCCGCGAGACCTTTCTTCCTCTTCTTTCCAATCCCCTTCTTGGCAGGCTTGACGATGGAGCAGTGTTTGGAGTAGATAAAGGACGCCTGGCCTTTACCACCGACAGCTATGTGGTAAATCCCCTCTTCTTCCCCGGAGGGGACATAGGAAGGCTAGCGGTTTGCGGAACAGTGAATGACCTTTCGATGTGTGGGGCGCGTCCTCTCTACCTTTCTTTATCTCTCATCATTGAGGAAGGGTTTTCCCAACCTGACCTTCAGAGGATAATTTCCTCTGTGAGAGAGGCTGCCCTGGAGGCCGATGTAGAGGTGATAACTGGAGATACCAAGGTGGTAGGTAGAGGAAGTGCTGATGGGCTGTTTATCACCACCTCAGGCATTGGAATCGTGCCCGAAGGTATAGAGGTGTCGGGGACCAATGCTAAGGCCGGAGATAAGGTCATTCTAAGTGGCACCCTCGGGGATCATGGGATGACTATCCTGATTCAGAGGGAGGGATTAGGGTTTGAGGGACCTATAGAGAGCGACTGCGCCCCCCTGAACCAGATGGTGTCGAGTATGCTTGAAGCATCGCACGACATCCATTGCCTTCGCGACCCTACCCGGGGAGGACTGGCCACTACCCTGAACGAGATTGCCTTGCAGTCGGAGGTGGGGATACTCATACAGGAGGATGCGACCCCCCTTAACCCTTCTGTGTCTGCTCTATGTGAGCTTTTGGGATTCGACCCTCTGTATGTCGCCAATGAGGGGAAGCTGGTGGCCATGGTCAAAGCTTCGGATAGCGACAGAGTACTGGAAGCCATGAAGGAGAATAAATATGGGAAGAGAGCGACCATCATCGGCGAGGTGACGGGAGAACACCCCGGAAGGGTGGTGATAAGAACCAGGATGGGAACCTCCCGGATAGTGGATATGCTTACCGGCGACCTTCTTCCCCGCATATGTTGACCTTCTTCCCCGCATATGTTAAAACTATAGCGATGGGCATTATGGGAGCAACGGGTATGTTAGGCTAAATTCTGGTGAGAGGAGGCGACCGGCATGATTTTTTGTATTCCCTTATGGATTATTGCTATATCTGAGCTCTGTGCGCCGTTAACTGATCTCGTCACTGCGGTAGGTGGAATGTTCATAACGACCTTGATGATGGGGCCGATGATGGATGCTGCCTTCGAGTCGATGATACCGTTCATAGAGCAGATGGCAGAGATGGGTGCCACAGGATAGAAAAGAAAAGAGTTGTCGTTGTCGGTGTAGGGAACATTCTCCTGAAGGATGAGGGAATTGGGGTTCATGTCGCCCGTGAGCTAGAGAAGGTTCCCTCTCCCCCTAATATTGAGCTTGAGATAATTGATGGAGGAACTTCATCCGACCTCGAAGTGGGGGGGGTGGATAAGCTCATCATTATCGACGCAGCTATGATGGGAGGAAAAGCAGGAGATGTCTATCGCCTCTGCCCTGAAGATGTGAACCTTTCTTCCCATCCCCATGCCCATGAAGTAAGTCTCCTGTACGAGCTTGAGCTCAAAAGGATTCTTAAGCTTCCTCACCCCAGGAAGGTTATTATGTTTGGCATCGAGCCTCAAGAAATAGGATGGGGTCTTGAGCTCTCAGAGGAACTAAAACAGAAGATACCCCAGATTTTATCCCTGGTGCGAGAAGAGCTAGAAGAAACGTGAGCGAAGATACTTTATCACCTGGGAAAAATGAGGCGGTTTGAACCCCAGCGAGGCTATCTCCTCGACCAAAACCAGAATGGCAAAGTCTAACTTTTCCCCGAAGGTAAGCTTCTTTTCGCCTATCATCTTTGATACTTTCTCCTCCCCTTGGCTGAGGTTAATTTTTTTCAGGGCCCTCACTGTTCCCTCCATTGCCTCTGTTCCCCAGAGGGCGCAAAGGGCCAGCAGTGCCTCTCTACCTAAAGAAAAAGTGGTGTGACTTAGAATTTCATTTCGCTTTACCTCATCCTTATATGCCTTAAGCCTCCTCCTGGAAGTATCGCCCTCCTTTACAGCTTCAGAGGCGACCTTCCCTGCTATCCTCCCATAGGTAAGGCAAGGGTCAAATCCGTAGTTGTAGTTTGGCTGGATAAGCCCTGAAGCCTCGCCGATGACCAGAAGATTGTCGTCGTAAGGAAAGGAATCACAGGAGGACTTTCCCACCCCATAGTATTCCCTTTTCCCCTTTCTTATCTCTACCCCGAAATGGTGCTTTATTTCTGCTTGAAGCAAGGGAAGGAGTCTGCCTCGAGCTACATCATAGGCCGTCGAGGAGGATAACCCCAGAGCTCTTGTGTCCCTCTTAAGTAAATGATGACCTATTCCTACATCCAGGAGGGAGGAGGAAAAAGGGTAGACCCATAGCTCAGTTGGACGCAGGCCGAACCTGGTATTCAGTGCAAAGTCAATATGAAGGCAAGTCTCATCATCGATGCCAAAGCAGCCGACGTTTTCATCTATCATGACCCCATAACTCAGATGGCCGAAGGTATGGGGAAGGCGGTGAGCTAAGCTATGGGAGATGAAGGCAGGGAAACCGGAGGCATCCACCACCAGAGAGGTCTCCACTTTGCCCTGAGATGTATTAAGGGTCACCTTTCCTTCCTTCCTTTTAGCCTCTAGTACCAGGGTCCTATCCCATAGAGAAAAGAGACCTCTCTCATACATTATCTGGGAAAATTTTGCCTGGTCTACCACACAGCGCCGAAGCGAAAGATCTACTGTACTGTGAGAAGGCACGATATATCTATCTCTCTTCGTCCAGTTAGCCACGCAGTCCTCAAGGCCAAAATCGAAAATCACTTGAGGGAAGACCTCCCAGGACTTTTTGGCTCGCCCTATTTCATCCTTCTCTATGAGCAGGGTAGAAGTGCCACTGTGGGAGCACTCCAGGGCACAGGAAAGCCCGGCCGGTCCCCCACCCACCACAATCACATCAAAGCTCATCTGTTAAATATTATCTCAGAAATGACTTCGTGTCATCCATTCCAGTAGCTCTATATGTGATGACGCAAATACTCGCGGCTTAGGAAAGGATACAGACACAAACAAATTCCAAATGATCCAAAATCAAAAACTCAAAACAAGGGGAGGGGTAAAAAACTCAGCGGCTATAAGGTTTTGACCATTTGGATTTAGGTATTGTTTAGGATTTAGGAGTCTGTTGCGCAAACTTGCTGGAGATACAATCAAAAAGTGTGGAAATAATTGGCAGCGGTGAGTACCATTTCAAATTAGTGAAATAAATAAAGAAAGGAGGAGGTACTCACTGCCATGG
>Ga0209121_10003884_pt1 | contig 14197 bp, 18 predicted proteins | sample Cruoilmetagenom3_FD_187292 | JGI IMG/M metagenome (GOLD analysis project Ga0209121, IMG submission 187292) | Oil polluted marine microbial communities from Coal Oil Point, Santa Barbara, California, USA - Sample 3 (SPAdes) (version 2) | ecosystem: Environmental > Aquatic > Marine > Oil seeps ...
CTGTCTTGCTAGAGCTTGAGTATTGCCGTGGCGACTGTAGTAGAGAACAAGGATGTTGATGCTCATATTGGCTTACAAAATCTCTAATACTTGTTCTGGTGGACGACCAATCTTTGCTTTGTTGTTCGCGACAACCACAGGGCGCTCAAACAGTTTTGGATTCTTGGCCATTGCAGAGAAAAGCTCCTCATCAGTCACTGATGTATCAGCCAAGTTTGCTTTTTTGTAGTCAGTTTCTTTGGTGCGCATCATTTCGCGAACACTGTCAAAACCCAGTTGAGTGAAAAGTACTTTCAGCTGCTCGACAGTTAAAGGCGTGTCTAGATACTTGATAACTTCTGGTTGTATACCGTTAGCTTCAAGTAGTTCGAGAGTTTGACGGCTCTTTGAGCAACGTGGGTTATGATAAATCACGACAGACATGGTTCTTCCTCATTATTATTTTTGGTTTGATTTTCAGGAGAAGCCATTCGAGTGGCTTCTTCACTGTATCCGTTGAGCTTTCGTTTTCGTTTTGCGTTTACTTGCAGCGAGTTGAGCGATTTACTGTAGCGATAAGAAACGTTCACGCTGAATCATTAATTGGTCAATTCGAGCATCGTAACGCGCTTGTTTTAGGCTACCGAGTTCTGCGATTTGGCTTGCTTGCGTATAGTACTGAATCGCTTTGTTCCAGTTAGCTTGCAATGCCAAAATCTCTGCACGAGCGGCAAGGTCTTCGTCGCTGTTACCTAGGTTAATGTTTACCTTTGAAAGCAGATGCCAGCCATTGGTGTCGTTCGGGTTGTCATGCGTGTAACGCTGTAATACGCGAACGGCTTCTTGAAGTTCTTCATTTTCAATTAGCGCATTGGCGTAGTTAATGGTCAGTACTGAGTTATTCGGTTGACGAACCAGTGCTGACTTGAGTTCTTTAATCGCAATTTCAGGCTTTTTTTGCTCGATATGCAGATCTGAAATCGCATCTAAATAAAATAGGTTTGTTGGATCGCTGTTGATGAGCTTGGTTAAAATCGGCGCTGCTTTATCTAATTTTTTAGAATCAAGGTAAACCAGTGCTTGGCCGTATTCTAATGATGGAACTAACGCTTTCGGCGCTTTTTTCAGCTTACGTTCAAACCAATCGAGAGCAGCATCATTATTGATACCCGCGTAGCGTGCAACAATGCGGGCTCTTGCTAGATGGTAATCCAACGAAGGCGCCAGTTTTAGTGGTGGATAGCTACGAGCACGAGCTCGTGAATCTGTGATTCGATCTTCTGGCAATGGGTGAGTTAATAGCATTGGTGGTGGTGTACTCGCATAGCGATATTCATCGGCTAAACGGCCAAAGAAACGCGGCATAGCGTTTACATCGAACCCAGCTTTTGCAAGTGTGTTGATACCAAATCGGTCCGCTTCTTTTTCATTACTACGTGTGTAGTTTATTTGGCTTTGCATGTTGCCTGCAGTCGTTGCTGTTAGAGCTGCAATACCCGCTTCAGGAGCTGCAATTGCCAATAATACCGAGGCCGCAAGTGCTGCGATGGTCGCTGGGGAACGACGAGCTTGATCTTCCATACTACGTGCTAAGTGACGCTGAGTAACGTGCGCGATTTCGTGCGCTAATACTGAAGCTAACTCACTTTCAGATTGTGCATGCAGGAACAGACCTGAATGCAATGCTACATAGCCACCAAAGAAAGCGAACGCGTTAATGTTGCGGTCACGGATCATAAAGAATTGAAAAGGTGTCTTTACATCGTTCGCGTTCGCGACAAGGCGGTGGCCTAGCGTATCAATATATTGATTTAGAACCGGGTCGTTGACGATAGGCTGACTGCTTCTAATGATGCGCATGTAGGCATCACCATAAATTAGTTCTTGATCGATAGTGAGTGTGCCACCAGCCGCGGTGCCAATATCTGGAAGCTCCAAACTGTTGGTGTTTGCCAACGTTGGGGTGCTTAATGTAGCTGCGATGCATAAGCAAGCAATTGAACGAGCGCGTTTAAACATATTAGTCAGTAATACTCCGTTTCTTCTGACAGTAAGACAAGTGCAATGCAAATTGGTTCTTTATCTGATTTAACCTTTGCCAAGTACGTGCGCTATCATAAAGGAAGATGAATGAATGATGGCGCGTTTTCAAAAACAGATTACAATACGACCCTTATAATAAGCATCGAGCCCAAGAATGACACCTAATATTCTAGATTTACGCCAAGAGCGATGCCCAATGGCGTTATTATTAGCCAAGCGTCACAGTGTAAAGTTAGAAGTAGGCCAATCATTGTCAATTTATGTTTCTGATAACAGCTCGATGAAAGATATTGTTACTTTTTTGTCTAAGCAAGCTTATGTTGTCATGACAGAGGTTTGTTCTAATTACCACCATCTCCTCATCACTAAAAAGGAATCGCAGTCAGATGCTTGAAATGGTCAATCGTTGGTATAAACGACGTTTCTCTGATCCACATGCTGTCAGTTTGGTTGCCATCATTCTATTCGGCTTTATTACGATCTACTTCTTTGGTCATCTCATTGCGCCATTATTGGTTGCTATTGTTTTGGCTTACTTACTTGAGTGGCCCGTTACCCAACTTCAAAGACTTGGTGTGCCAAGAACACCATCGGTGATGTTGGTGATCATGATGTTCTTTAGCCTGATGCTGCTGGCACTGTTTGGTTTAGTACCAACGATTTGGGAGCAAGTGGGCAACCTTATTAATGATATTCCGAGCATGTATGGTAGTTTGCAAAAGTTCATTGCGACGATTCCCGAACGCTACCCTGAATTAGCTAACCTACAGATTGTTGAATCGATCATGTCTAACGCAAAGAACAAAGCGCTAGGTTTCGGTGAAAGCGTAGTGAAAGGTTCTTTAGCATCTCTTGTGAGTTTAGCGACACTTGCGGTTTACTTGATTCTTGTACCGCTTTTGATCTTCTTCTTGCTCAAGGATAAAGAAGAAATGATCAGCATGGCAAGTGGTGTATTACCTAAGAACCGCCGTCTAGCGACTAAGGTTTGGGTAGAGATGAACCAGCAAATCTCAAATTACATTCGCGGTAAAGTGTTAGAAATTCTAATTGTCGGTGGTGTCAGTTACGTAACCTTCGCAATTCTAGATTTACGTTATTCAGCACTGCTAGCGGTCGCAGTCGGTTTTTCGGTTTTGATTCCATATATCGGCGCTGCTGCTGTGACCGTTCCTGTCGCAATTGTTGGCTTGTTCCAATGGGGGCTTGAACCTCAGTTCTACTGGCTGTTACTTGCGTACGGCATCATTCAAGCGCTAGATGGTAACGTGTTGGTTCCGGTTCTGTTCTCTGAAGCAGTGAACCTTCACCCGGTCGCGATCATTGTTGCAGTATTAGTGTTTGGCGGATTATGGGGTTTCTGGGGGGTATTCTTTGCCATACCACTGGCGACCTTAGTGAAAGCGGTTTGGAACGCTCTGCCAAGCCATGCTTTAGAGGATGAGCCTGAGCATCAAAAATAACTGATTTATTATAGAAAAAGGCCGAACATCTATGATGTTCGGCCTTTTTTGCATTCGTTTAATTTGAGTGGGAAACCTAAATAATTAACGCACTCAAATTGACCTTAAGCTTCTTGATTGAAGTAATCTAAAACCACTTCGTGGTGAGTTTTAGTTTTGAACTTATTAAAGACGTGTTCAATCTGACCTTCTTCATCAATGAGGAAGCTAATACGATGTAGGCCATCATAAACCTTGCCCATAAATTTCTTCTCGCCCCAAACCCCGAACTGCTCAGCAACGCTGTGATCTTCATCTGATAACAGAGTGAAGTTCAGAGATTTCTTCTCAACGAAGTTTGGTAGGCGTTTGACTGGATCAACACTCACACCTAAAACAACCACATTTAGGTCATCAAGCTGTGCTTTGATATCACGCAGGCCTTCAGCTTGCACAATACAACCAGGGGTCATTGCTTTTGGGTAAAAGTAGAAAAGGACTTTTTTACCTTTGAAGTCACCAAGAGATACGATATTGCCATCTTGATCTGGAAGAGAAAAAGCAGGTGCTGGAACACCAGCCGTTAGCGTATTCATGATATTTCCTTTTTAAAAACTGTTTTTGATAAAGTTGAGCGAGCCTTGAACTGATAGGCTCTGACACAGCGAATTGAATTCTTCTTGTAGCTGCATCAAATTACATTCTGATTGCACAGAAGCGGTAATAGAGATATGGAATTGGTCGTTATCGAGCTGAATCTTGGATTTGTTGATGGTTTGTGCGCTAAGCGAGTCGAGGCCGATATCACGGTCTGCGAAGAACTGAGTGAACTGCTCGGTCAGTCCGAGTTTGTCATCTGACTCAACGAAAACTTCTAACGTGTAGGAGTTCTCAATCACATCATGAGGCGAGGTTCGCTTCATAATCGTAATCAAGTCGTGCTCTTGGCCAAGCAAAGGCAGGGTGGTTTCAACCCGGGTAATATTGTTTGCCTTTCCAGACAGTAGCATGATAAGCGTAAACTCTTCACCAAATAGGGCGATACGGCTATCAATAATGTTACAGCCTGATTGGGTGACCAAATGAACCACTTGGTTGCATACACCTGGGCGATCAGTGCCCACAGCTGTGATTACTAGATGTTGAGTCATAAAATCACGTCTCTATATATTCCATTGATGCTGCATGTTAGCACAGTTAACACGAGGAATAAGCGTGCGAGCGGGGCTTTTTATGAGGCGTTTTGCTTCTCGCGTGCTGTATAGGATAGGAATATCTAGTGTGTGAAAAACAAGAAACGAACAAGAAGAAACAGCTTACCTGTTACTGACATCCAGCGATGCGGCATCCGCTAGATTGAATAAAGGTTAGCCAAATTTATAGGTAGAACGCCGTTAGAAGTCGTCTTACCTCAAACATACAACAATATTTAATGCAGATGTTGCCAGTAAGCCACTTTAATGTCTTGTGTTTATTGATTGGCTTACAGTAACATGCAAAAAGAATAAATTAAGGGAGATAGACATGTTTTCAGGAAGTATAGTTGCGCTAGTTACGCCATTTAACACAGATGGTGAAGTGGATTTCGACAGCCTTAAAAAGCTAGTTGAGCACCATATTGCTGCAGGTAGTGATGGTCTGGTTGCGGTTGGCACAACTGGTGAGTCTTCAACACTCACTATTGAAGAGCATGTCAAAGTCGTCAATAAGATCGTTGAATTTGCAGATGGTCGTATTCCTGTTATTGCAGGAACAGGCGCAAACGCAACTCACGAGTCAGTGTTATTCAGCCGTTTATTAAATGGTTCTGGTATTGCTGGTTGCCTGAGCGTAACGCCTTACTACAACAAGCCGACTCAAGAAGGTTTGTATCAACACTACAAAGCGATTGCTGAAGTAAGCGACGTTCCACAGATTCTATATAATGTACCGGGTCGTACTGCTGTAGACTTGTTACCAGAAACCGTTGCTCGTCTTTCTGAGATCGAAAATATCGTTGCACTGAAAGATGCGACGGGTGATCTCGACAGAATTGCAATTCACCGTGAACTTTGTGGCGAAGATTTTATCTTACTAAGTGGTGATGACTTAACTGGCTTAGAATTTGTTAAGCGTGGCGGCGATGGCGTGATCTCTGTAACCAATAATGTTGCAGCCGCTGATATGGCAACCATGTTCAAGCTAGCGAAAGAAGGTAAGTTTGAAGAAGCAGAAGCGATCAATGAGCGTTTGATGCCTCTACATAAGAACCTGTTCGTTGAGTCTAACCCTATTCCCGTAAAATGGGCGGTTCACAAAATGGGTCTGATTGCTGAAGGTGGCTTACGTCTACCGCTGACTGAACTGTCAGAGCCAGCTCAACCTGTTGTTGCTCAAGCAATGACTGAAGCGTGCATTTACTAAAAACGTATGAAGTGATGCCGAAGCGAACCTTCGGCATTTAGGAGTATAAATGAAGTATTCTCACCAGCTAGTGATTGGGTCACTGGCTGTTTTCGTTCTTACAGCATGTTCTGGCAGCCCGACTCAACGTCGCCAAGCCAAAGATGATTTCGAATACTTAGAAACACCTGAGTTTTCACAGTGGCAATTGCCTGAAGATGCTCAACCTCAATTTTACCCAAACTTTGACATCCCAAGCGGTGAGTTTAGTGGTGGTACCGGTCGTAAAGTGGATATTCGTCCACCACAGCAGGTTCTTGAGCTGATCCCGGGCGCTCGTGCCGAGCGTCAAAATGGTGAAGTGACGCTATGGCTTCTTCGTGCTGAAGAAGCAGACCGAGTGTGGCAAACAGCAGTAGATATGCTGGCTCAACGTGGTATTGGTATTCGTGAACAATCAGAGAATGAGATTGAGACCGATTGGGTAACTTGGGTTTCTGAAGATGAAGATGTAGAGATTGGCAGTCGCTACTCTATCGCTCGTTTCCAAACAAATAACCGCCATGGCTTCAAGATCAACCTAATTGATTGGCGTGAAGGTATTGAAGAGAAACCAGTAACCGCAACTAATAAAGAGCGTTATAACGCGTTTTTAACCAACTTAGTCATGGCTAAGTACGATGAAAACCTTCGTGCTGAAGCTGCGCTGAAAGCGCAAGAGTTGGTGAAGCGTATTCCAATTTCAATGGGTGCTGACCGCAGCGGTTTCCCTGTGATCATTGCTCGTACACCATACAACGTATTCTGGCAGCGTCTGCCTACCTTGTTACCGACGATGGGCTTTGAGCTTGAAGAACGTAATCAATCTCAGGGTACGGTAAAGGCGAAGTACGCTGCACCAGATGATGAATTCTGGGAAGAAATTGGCCTACAGCCTATCGATTTGGCGCCAGGTACATACAACTTCCTATTTGGTGACCTTGGCAACCGTACGTCGATCAACGTGACGGATGCGTCAGGTAAACCAGTAGAAGAAGAGCTGCTTAAGTCAATGGTTCCGGTACTCGCGCATATTGCTGACCAAACCAAAGATGACAAAGAAGCGAAAGCTGAGTAAGCACGACAAAATAAATCATAGAGCTGAGTCATATCAGCTCTATGATTAGCTAAAACCAATAAAAAAGAGGACACAATGTGTCCTCTTTTTTATATTCGTTGAGCAATCAGCAGCGATTTTTCCGCTAATTAGGTTGGCCCATCAGAGTAACAACATTAAGCGTTTTTGTTGTCGGTTGACTCATCTTTTTGAGTTTTCTCTTGGTTAAGCTTATCTAATTGATTGAGCTTATCTAAGTCTTTCTCTGTTTTGTTACGACCTGTCAGATCCATATTGGCGGTCTGTTTGAGCGCAGCAATATTACCTACCACAACGCTAACCACGATGATGATGATAACCCAAGGGTTTGTAAGCCACTCCAACATAAGCGCTCCTAATGATTGATATTTGCTACGAAGCGTGCATAGATTGCGTCTAGCTGCTCCATAATAATCTCATACCCTAATATTGGCTTAGATTGGAGTTGCTTGCCAAGTAAAGTAGGTGATAACTGTGATAAGCACGAGTCTGATACCTTACGGTGGCTAATATGCCACGGTTCAATCGCCACACCGCCAAGGTCTTGGTTGTACGGAAAGAAGAATCCAAACTGAGATGCATGAACAGATAACCATTGATAAAACACTTGCTGGTGGCCAGTAAGGTATTCCCATGGCTCTAATTGCAGCTGTATATCTTCAGGTAAGTGATTACGAGCAAAGACATCGAAATCACAACCCCAATGGTGACGACTCGCTCCGGGAAGCGCAGACCATCTTAGGATCGCCGACAACTTTTGTTGTTCACTGAGTGTTGAAGCATCAAGTGGTTGGCTTTCTGAGTCTAATATCGGCGCTTGACCAGAAAACTTACGATTCCAAATCAGAGATTGCCTTTCATAGTCGCGAAAGCCACTGGCAATCTCCATTTTAAAACCAGCAAGTTGAGCAGCTTCAATCAAATTGTTCAGATCATCTTTGACATCACTGTGAACCAAGAATGTCTTGGTGCCAATCAGGTTAGGTTCCAGATGAGAATCTGATTGTCCGGTAAGCTGCTCTGGTGTCATAACGCGTCTCTCAATAATGGGATGCTATGAATCTCTGGTGAAACACTATTTGGCGAAAAGATTCACTAATGTTCTTTCGTACATATCAGTGAGCTTCTCTAAATCAGCCACTTTCACGCATTCGTTAACCTTGTGAATGGTTGCATTAACCGGACCTAGTTCTACCACTTGCCCTTTCATGCGCGCAATAAAGCGTCCGTCAGATGTACCACCGGTAGTCAATAGCGCGGGTTTCACGTCGTTCACGTAACCAACTGCATCCACGATAGCATCAAGCAACGAGCCAGCGTCTGTTAAGAACGGGTCGCCATTGAATGTCCACTTTAGGTCGTATTCGAAATCGTATTTATCGAGTATTGATGTGATGCGTTCAACGATGATGTCGTTGTTTAATTCTGTACTAAAACGCAGGTTAAATTGAACGTTAAACTCGCCAGGAATGACGTTTGATGCGCCCGTACCTGCGCTTACGTTCGGAATTTGGAAGCTAGTTGGTGGGAAGTAATCATTACCTTTGTCCCACTCAGTCGTTGCCAACTCATTGATTGCAAGCAGAGAACTGTGTACGGGGTTGTTCGCTAGGTGAGGGTAGGCAACATGGCCTTGTGTACCTTTAATCGTTAGATCGCCAGTGATAGAACCGCGACGGCCGTTCTTTACGACATCACCCACGTATTCGGTGCTCGATGGTTCACCCACAATACACATGTCGATGTTCTCACCACGCGCCATCAGCGCTTCAACAACTCGTACCGTACCGTTGATGAAAGGGCCTTCTTCATCTGATGTGATAAGGAAGCCGATTGAGCCTGTGTGATCAGGGTGCTTAGCTATGAATTGCTCTACGGCAACGATCATTGAAGCCAGGGAACCTTTCATGTCTGCTGCGCCACGGCCGTGAAGGAAACCGTCGACTATAGTCGGCTCAAATGGCTTGGTGTTCCATTGTTCAATTGGACCTGCTGGCACAACGTCTGTGTGACCAGCAAAAGCAAACAGAGGTGCTTCTGTGCCACGGCGAGCCCAAAAGTTAGTGGTATCTTCAAATACCATCACTTCGATTTCAAAGCCGAGCGCTTTTAAGCGTTCAATCATTAAGTCTTGGCAACCTGCGTCTTCAGGCGTTACTGATTGGCGGCTAATGAGATCTTTTGCCAGAGCCAAAGTTGGGCTATCTGTCATCCTTGAATTCCTTGTTTAAATAAAACGTATAGTCATTAATTTTTAGGGCGTTGCATCAGTGATCAACGTCCGGTTGTCTTTCGATATAAATGCGGTGCTCTAAGCAAAAATAGCGGCGTATTGGTCAGCTTTAAATCCGATGTGAAGCTTACCGTCCACTTTTAGGATTGGGCGCTTAATCATTGCCGGTTGCTCAACAAGCAGAGACACGGCTTTGTCTTCCGTTAACGTCTCTTTCTGTTCTTGTGAAAGTTGGCGATAAGTCGTACCACGTTTGTTCAGCACAAGTTCCCAACCAAGCTCTGAGCAGAAGCTTGTTACTAGCTCTTCTGTGATGCCTTGCTTGCGATAATCGTGAAATTCGAACTCGATACCTTCAGCTTCGAGCCATTTCTTTGCTTTTTTAATGGTGTCGCAATTTGGGATACCAAACATAGTGATAGTCATTATTCTTCCTTTGGGTGATTTTATTTCATTGTTATGAGTTGAATCCTATCAGGAAGCGGCAATTCAGACAAAATAGAGTGAGGAATATTTCATAGAGTGAAAAAAAACAGTAAGAAAATGTCACTATTGGAGACTTATTGATCAGCCTCAACATGTTGTCAGCGAAAAAAGAAATAATTGAGCTGCACATATATAGGAGGTGTCAATGGAGTTGAGTCCTGTTTTTGCAAGGCGGCTATATTTAGCATTGTTAGTGGAAAGCCTTGATAGGCCAAATGTGCCTAAACTCATCGAAAAAACGGGTTGGCCTCGTCGTACGATTCAAGATGTACTCAAGGCGCTACCGGGGATCGGTATCGAACTTATGTTTGTTCAAGATGGGCGACGTCATAATGATGGTTATTACCAGTTATCCGACTGGGGGCCGTTTGATAGTCAGTGGGTTCTAGAACGTAAAGGCGATATAGCGACAAGCCTTGGATTTAGTGCATAAGCCAGCGAAAGCTGGCTTTCTTTTGGGCGTCGCAAAATCAGAGCATACAGATATGCTGGTTTACTTATCTGTCTATTTTCTTACTCACACAGATAGGCTGTGCCAAGCATCGTGACAGAAGTGCTAAAGTCTTGGGGAAGTGTAAATATCACCGTATCTGCGCCTAGCTCAATCGTATTCGATTTGAGTTCATTCATGGCGCCCTGAATCAAGGTGTCGTTCGGGAAAAAGAGGTAACTATACCAGTGGCCTTCGCTACCCGTGACCTCACCTTTATACTCGCACTGCTCAATATTGATAAGGCCGTGGAAATCCATTTGTACTTTGTCCGCTTCATTGTGAGGAGATGAAGTCGGTGTCGTGCATCCCAAAAGGGTTCCACTCATAGCCAAAGCAACCCATTCCTTTTTCATACGTTTATCCTGTTATTTCATCAAATAAATCGCGAAGCCTATCCAGCTTATGATTAATAGTAGCCACGGCAATTTACTGGCGTGGTTTGATGTTGTTTCAACACTGGTATCTACACTGTTCTCTTCATCTAGATTAGCTTGTTGAGTCTGCTTTTCTTTCTGTATGCGTTTCTTGGCTTTATCTGCTTGGCGACTGCGCTCTTTTTGTTGTTTTTTATAGAGTGCGATGCCTTTTTCGATACCTTGAGCGATCAGCTTGGTTTGTTCTTTGGTTTGAGCTGGCTTTTGAGTTGCTTTGGCTATCTTCATAGCTTCTTGTTGAGATTCAACAGACGGCGTATTAGTTTTCTTTTTCATACTGAGTTCGATAATTAAAGCGGATTAGCTAATAAGATAACGCAAACCTAGTTAAGTATGAATGATTTGCGTTAAAGTGTTGGTTTGAAACTAAGTGAAAGTGAGATTTGTGCGGTACTCCATAGAACAATACGATAAGAACGGTTTTTTGAAAGCCCCAATCTTATTATGGTTGGGTTGGTTATTTCTGGCGAAAGCTTTGGTTGTTTTCATCGTTGCTGGCGCTAGCAGAGAGTCGGGAACTGATATCCTCGAAATTATTTATCCAGATCACCACATGTTCTACATTGGGATCGCATTGAGCATTCCTAGTTTACTTATTATGTGGTTGTTTGGGTTGAGATCACCAGATAGAAAACGCTTGAACAAAGTGGTGTCATGGGGGCGTTGGGTTACCATGATCGCTATTTTGGCACAGGGAGCACATACCCTTTATTTAATCTATTTGGACAACGGATGGTTTCGTTGGTCGAATGGGGTAACTTTATTGTTACTCCTGTGGTTAGCACTTTATCTAACCAATAGTCATACCGCTAAAGATTGCTTTAAAGCGGTCGAGCACGAAGACTGATTCTCATCAAAACATTTGTCCCGTTCACAATTATACTTAGAAGCTAAAAATGAAAGGATTAATCTATGCTTAACATCTCAAATGAGCAGTCTCAAATTCAAAGTGCTATCTTGCCAGAAGCTGGGCCTTTCGCTCTTTACGTTCAATTAAAAGTGAATGCTAACGCTGCTAATGTATTAGCGGAACTTCAAAAGCTTCCGAATCTAATCGCCGAGCTTAATCAAACTCAACCAGATGCGTACTTAACTGCATCGGTTGCGTTCTCAAAGGCTTTTTGGGATAAGTTCGAGCAAGCTGCGCCTTCTGACTTAATTGATTTTCCTGCGCTTGGTGAGGGTGATATCACTGCACCGAGCACATTGTCTGATGTTCTTATTCACTGTCATTCAAATCGACATGATCTGCACTTCTTTATCCTACGCAAATTACTATCTGAAGTCGCTGCGGACGTTGAAGTCGTTGATGAAACCTACGGTTACCGCTTCCTCGATTCTCGTGATATGACTGATTTTGTTGATGGTACTGAAAACCCGAAAGACGCACAGCGCGCTGAAGTAGCGATTGTTCCTGAAGGTGAATTTGCTGGTGGTAGTTATGTGATGGTGCAGCGTTTTGTACACAACCTGCCAGCTTGGAATAGATTGAATGTGTCGGCACAAGAGAAAGTGATTGGTCGAACTAAGCCTGATTCAATTGAACTTGATGATGTTCCTGCTGCGTCTCACGTAGGCCGTGTTGATATCAAAGAAGAAGGTAAAGGCCTTAAGATTGTTCGCCATAGCCTACCTTACGGAACCGCTACGGGCGATCATGGTTTACTGTTCATTGCTTACTGTAATGTTCGTCATAACTTTGATGCGATGTTAGAGAGTATGTACGGCGCGACAGATGGTAAAACAGACCAACTGCTTCGTTTCACTAAAGCAGTGACAGGCGCTTACTACTTTGCGCCTTCGACTGATATGTTGAGTGCATTAACGATTAAGTAAATAACCTCGTATGCAGTAAAGAAAAGGAGCCTCAGGGCTCCTTTTTTATTAAAGCTTTATATGAACTGGTCGATATAAGAGCAATCGTGATTTTTATTCATCTTTTTGTAAGTGAAGGTCTATGGCTATAACTGTTAATACGAATGTCTCAGCGCTGGTGGCCCAGAGAAACCTCTCTAATGCCAACAACATGCTGAACCAATCTTTGGAGCGCTTGGCTTCAGGGAGCCGTATTAATAGTGCAAAAGACGATGCGGCTGGCTTGCAAATTTCGAATCGATTAGAAACACAGATGAGTGGCATTGATGTTGCTGTTCGAAATGCTAACGACGGTATTTCCATTATGCAGACCGCAGAAGGGGCGATGAATGAAACCACCAATATCATGCAGCGCATGCGGGATTTGTCACTACAAGCGAGTAACGGCTCGAATAGCCAATCGGAACGAACCGCGATCCAAGAGGAAGTGACCGCCTTAAATGATGAGTTAAATCGAATTGCAGAAACCACCTCATTTGGTGGTAAAAAACTTCTTAACGGTAGCTTTGGTAGCTCTTCATTTCAAATCGGTGGCAGTTCAGGTGAGGCTGTGCAGATCGGTTTAAAAAGCATGCGTACTGACGACATCAACATGGGTGGTTTTAGCTATGTTGCCAACGGCATGGCAAGTGACTTATGGGAAGTGAAGCCCGATCAGAATGATATGACAATGTCATTTACTGACCGTTTTGGTCAGCCACAAGAGATCACCATCAACGCGAAAGAAGGCGACGATATCGAAGAGTTGGCGACTTATATTAATGGTCAAACGGATCTCGTCTCTGCTTCCGTCAATGATGAAGGGCAGCTTCAGATCTATATGTCTGGCGAAGACACGGCAGGCACGATCTCTTTCTCAGGTTCGTTAGCCAGTGAGCTTTCGATGTCGGCGGGTTATTACGAGTCAGTCGATGACATCAATGTGACTGATGTAGGTGGTGCTCAGCGTGCAGTCTCTATTTTAGATACAGCGATGAAGTATGTAGATAGCCATCGTTCCGAACTCGGCGCAATGCAAAATCGCTTTGATCATGCTATCAATAACCTTGAAAATGTTCATGAGAACTTGGCGACATCAAATAGTCGTATTAAAGATACCGACTACGCCAAAGAAAGCACTCAGATGCTTAAGCAACAAATACTACAACAAGTCAGCACCACTATTTTGGCTCAAGCTAAGCAAGCTCCCAATCTAGCTTTAACGCTGCTAGGCTAATAAATTAAGTTTAATTTTATAACGGTGTTTTTATTAACCAAAGCCCTTTGGTTAATAAAAACACAACTTTTTGCCCGACTGACTCCTCGACAACTTTAGCGTTTTTTTTATCTTTTTTTGATAATTTCACGACTAGTCACGCTTTCTTCTCCTTTATCGCTATTTCTTTAATTTTGTTGTTTTTTTTCTAAAGGTTTCAGCACTCACGCCGTTATTAATAGTAACTTAGAGATAACTACTTGGTTTTCCGAGACGTCGGAAACCGCTATACCGGAAAATCAATTGGAGAAATCACCATGGCAGTGAATGTAAATACAAACGTTTCAGCGATGACAGCGCAACGTTACCTAAACAATGCTAATAGCGCACAACAAACATCGATGGAGCGCCTAGCTTCAGGCTCTAAAATCAACAGCGCAAAAGATGACGCTGCGGGCCTACAAATCTCTAACCGTTTGAACGTTCAGAGCCGCGGCCTT
>Ga0209121_10003885_pt1 | contig 14195 bp, 12 predicted proteins | sample Cruoilmetagenom3_FD_187292 | JGI IMG/M metagenome (GOLD analysis project Ga0209121, IMG submission 187292) | Oil polluted marine microbial communities from Coal Oil Point, Santa Barbara, California, USA - Sample 3 (SPAdes) (version 2) | ecosystem: Environmental > Aquatic > Marine > Oil seeps ...
ACAGTACCCGCTTCGTTTGCAGGCAGTTCATTTTTGTCGTCATCAAGGATGACAATTTTGCTGCCGGGCCAAGCCTGGCCAACTGTGCCAGGTTTTTCCAACCACTGTGCAGATTTACAAATTGCGCCACCACCTTCCGTCGCGCCATAATATTCCACCAGAACAGGCCCCCACCAATCAATGATGGCTTTTTTCTTGTCAATGGCAATGGGTGCCGCACCATGAATTATGCATTCAAGTGATGAGAGGTCATGCTTCTGCTTTACATCTTTAGGAAGGTTTAAGCAGCGGTAAAACATTGTGGGCACCATGTGGCTTACCGTGACCTTATGCTTTTCAATTAACTCAAGGCACTCTTGCGGATCCCATTTTTCCACCAGCACCAGGGTGTGCCCCATATGCAGCCCGCCGGTTCCAAAACCACCCGGGGCAGCATGGTACAAAGGCCCCGTCACCATGTGAACACCTTCATGGGCTTTCAGGTCAAACAGCGCCCCCATCAACGTTGACATCATTGCAGTCGCATCAGGATCATTATCTTCTAATGGGCGGCGAACGCCTTTAGGACGGCCAGTGGTGCCTGAGGTATAAAGCATTAACTGCCCAGCGGCACGATTTTCAGGCAAATCACCAGACTGCCCTTCAAATAGTTTTTCATACGGCTGAAAGCCTTCAATATTGCCGACGCTATAACACTTGGATATATCGTAATCCAATTCATTCACAGCTTTTTTAGCTGCGTCGCTAAATTTCTCAGCAACTACAAACACCTCAGCGCCACAGTTATCGAGAATGTAGGACATCTCTGGACCTGTGAGGTGATAATTGATTGGGGTGATGTAAGCGCCAATTTGCTGTGTGGCTAAAAACACTTCGAGATATTCAGGCACATTGGACATGACAATCGCCACAGCCCCACCTTTTTTTATACCTAGTGCACGTAAACCATGAGAGATTTGATTCACTCGTTCGAAGAGCTGTCCAAAGGTTTGCTCTTCTCCGGCAGCTGAAATAACAGCCGTTCTTTCAGGGCTTTCTTGCGCGATGCTCCAAAAACCAACGGAAGCCATATAGTTCTCCTTACTTTCTGAGTTATTGTTATTTTGTTTTTAGCCCACCATATTATTTATTCTTGGTGGTTTCTAATCTTTTATCTTGTACATATTTCTTGTTATTAGGTGCGCCAATGGGACAGCCCCATTGGCGCAAAGACGCAGTTTAGTCTTCTCTTTGTAGCATATGCATAACACAAATTGAGCCGGCACCCATCATGTGAACCATGCCATTTTTGGCACCTTCTACCTGACGTTTACCTGCTTCACCGCGCAATTGAACGGTTGCATCCCATACCTGGGCAAGTCCAGTTGGACCACCTGGATGGCCGCGCGCAGTTAAACCACCATCTGGGGAGAATGGAATACGCCCACCAATGGAGGTTGCACCCTCTTCAACAAGACGGTCACCCTCTCCCTCTCCACAAAAGCCCATTAGCTCATAGTACATAAGCTCTTCAATAGGGAATGCATCATGAACATGTACAAAGCTGACATCATCAGGACCAACTCCCGCCTGTTCATACAAAGCCTGCGTAGTGCGAGTTGTTAGGTCTGCAGGCCCTACCACCGCGCCCATGAAGATATGACCTTCGGTATAGTGCTCAGACTTAGACTGTGAAGCCGTCACTTTTACCAAAGGACGTCCATTTGCCAAGCGCTCAGCAACCGCTTTTGTCGCGACTATTGCGCTCGCAGCACCGCCGCCGGCAGCACAAGCCATTTTACTGGTGTGCGGGTAGGCCACAGGCTTGGATGCCAAAACCTCTTCAGGTGTCACTTCATGGTCTGACTGACGCTGCGCATAAGGGTTATGCCGTGCGTGATTCCAGTTTTTAGCCGCTATTTTAGCGAAGGTTTCTACTGTAGTGCCGCGTTCGTACATGCGACGTGTTGCCCACATGGCGAAGAATCCAGCAGGCAAAATAATGGAATCAATTGTCGGGTCTTCCCCCGCCATTGATTTCATCATGCTCATGCCCATTTTCATCATGTCATCAAAGCCTACCGCCATGGCGATTTCACAATCACCTGAGCGTACCGCACGAACCGCTTCACGAAATGCGGTAGAACCAGTGGCAGAAGCATTCTCTACGTGAGTGACTGAGGCATTGTTTAAGCCAAGATCTTTGGCAAAGCCAATGCCTTCAAGCATTTGGCCGCCCAGATAACCATTGTAGAGCTCTCCTACTTCCTTAAATTTGATTCCTGCGTCATTAAGAGCGGCCTTCGCTGCAGTAAAATACATATCGCGTACAGGGGGAGCGGTTCTTTGAAAAGGGTGCATACCAACACCAATGACATATACGTCATCTATCATGTCTAAATCTCCAGTTTTTAATAATTATTTATTAGATTAAGCGACGCTAAAACAGAAAGTACAAAGCTCTGTGTCGCCTTTTTTCACAACTGGCTGGAGATCAAGTTTCATCTTCATGCCGATTTCCCAGTCACCCTCTTTACCTTTCAGGTTTGCCTGAACACGCACACCATTTGGCAGGTCTACCTGACCGACACCGGTGCCGCCGAAGCCCATTTCAGTGGCTCCCATAACGGGCATATTAATGTATGTCCAAGAGTAGAGAACGCCCTCAGTGGGTAGTTCCACAGTCTCCACAGGCTCTTCTGTAATGGGGCATTGCTTACGAATGGGGAAATAATGCTGGTCAGCTGCTTTGCTGTACGAGCCCAGCAATGCAGGCGAGCCATCCTCGTGAATCACGAAGTAGCCCTCTTCAAGTGGTTTTCTTGACATTTAGCGCTCCAATGGTTTGAGTTGTTTTTATCTTATTATTTAGGTTTAGAGGACAGCAGCCTACTTTTGGCCAAGCCACTGGTTCTACGTTTCTGACACACTCGGTAGTTTGTGTAGGACAACGCACCATACGATAAAGGAAGTGGTGAGGAAATCCGCCACCCCCCATGTTTTGAAGCCGAGTAAAATTCATCACTCGACTTCAAAAAAAGAGTAGGAGCAAAAAACTAGATCACTCCCTATCTCGTGGCATCATACCAATAATCTGCTTGAGCACAAGTTCCAGAGAATGTGCTCGCAATAAGAAGGGGGCGCTAAGGAGCGGGATGAGCCAGGTAGACGGGATACCACCTGTGTGGCTGCAATTGAACACTTACATTATCAGCATCAACCATCATGACAGGGATAGTCACTTGCAGCGCCATCTTTCCATGCCCATTTTCCAGTGAAACAGGCACTAAGCCGCTGGCTAACAAGGCTTTGTCGGAAGCATATACCTGATACGAAATTTCAACCCTGGCCAAGGCTGGAAGAGCTTCCTCATTCACAGCAATCACTGCTGCCTGCCCATTTAACACGGAACTAAAGGCATCTTCTGAAAACTGGTAGCTAATATTTTCCAACCTAAATTTCTCATCACCATATTCCGCCCTCGACTTTTCAAGGGCGACGATACTAGACTTGAGTAATTGAACATTGCGTGAAAGACTTTCAATAGACTTCCTAGCATCACTGTCCGAACAAGCCACCATCAAAGCAAAAAATGGCACAAGTAATACCGCTACTTTCCTATTCATGATTTATTTAGCCCCCCCATTAGGCTCGAAGTTACCAGCCATACCCACACAGAGTCAGGCTCGAGAATAAAGTTTTCGTCTCTTAAGCACCTTCTCAACATACTCTCTGGTTTCACGCTGAGGCAGGTATTTAATCAAACGCATCAGTACTTTCTGGTTGCTCATCCCATTAATTACGGAGACCGCTTTTTGCATTTGAGGAACCGGCGTAAACGCCCTAGCCACATTTGCACTGCCCGTATTATATGCAGCAACCATGCAGTACAAACGGCTAACAGGATTTTCAATTTTCTTTAAATATCGGAAACTCAAAACATTGAGGTAAGCCGCACCCACTTTTATATTATTCTCCGGTTTGTAAAGAAAACCGGCTGAAAGAAGCTTTTTATTCTTAAAGAGGACTCGGCTGGCATCCCTGCCCGCAGAGCGAGGCACGATTTGCATCAAACCGAAGGCCGGAATATGAGAGCGAGCCAGAGGATTAAAGTGACTCTCTGTATGCATAATCGCCATCATTACATCTGCGGGAATTTGAAACTCGTTGGAATACTTCTTTACTAACGGTAAATATTGCCTGGCTTTGTCCCGCATTCGGTTTTTTGGTAAAGGAACAACATAAGTTAATGTTTTAGAAAGCCCCTGCCCCGCCAGGTCACCACGCATCGCAACTTGGTCCTGATAACGCACATACGCGCGCGCCATCAGCTGTTGCGCCAAGCGAGCGATGTCTTTGTCGGAGGGTTTATCTGTTTTAAATAACTCGCTGAAAACTAGTTGATCCAGACCATTCTCATCCGCTACATCAAAGGTGTGCTTCATAACCAGGTCACGCTGCAAAGCGGCCGAGACAGTGCTACCCAAAAGCTCCTTCAACTCAGTGCCAGCAAACGCCTTCAGCTCCAGGGTGCTCATACCTTTAAGCGCGCTGACCCGTATTTCATTGCTCGCATAGTCCACAACGCGCTTAGATTGCCAGTTATCCCCGTACTCCACCCATTTTGACTTCCCCGAAAGCTCGACGCTAGACCAATGTTTCCTGACTTCCAACGCAATCCGTTCTGCGCGCTGCTTCACTTGCCAGGCCATTTCCTGGTAATACTGATCTGACTGAACCATCAACTTGCGCTCAGCTTCATCGGCACTAGGATTCGCTTGAGACGAAGAGCTATTTTCTTCCCCTACATGCCAAAAACCGGGGTTCTGAGACTGAATCGTCGAAACCGGGGCCGCGTAAACTTGCGGGCATAATAGAAGCAGACAGAAAACACCATTCTTCAGCAGCCTAAGACGTATTATCACTTCCATTCGCAACTCCACCCGGATGCCATTTATTCGATACTCATCGTTAGAAAGGGGGCTCATTAAAACAGTATATAAAGCCCCGCACAGGCGCGCCGACTTTTTGGAGCTTTATTTATTCAAACAAGACCTTGTTCCGCACTTCTGCCTAATCTACCTTTAAGCTAGAATAGCCGACTTTATTTTTATTCTTTCTGGTTACAAAAACATGCCTCTCGCTTCTTATAAAAAACTATCACTTGCCAAGCCCTTACAACACCTGCTTTTGGTAACAATCTGTGCATCCACCTTGGCAAGCTGTGTTACGGTGGCCTCTAGAGCGGGCTCAAAAGTTGGAGAAAACCTTTCCAAAGCGATCTTAAATAGCAACGACCTTGAAACCATAAGAGCCGGCACACCTGCTTATCTTATTCTACTGGACAGCCTGATCCAGGCAGAACCTGAGAGCAGCCAGCTATTAATCTCCGCAGCTCAAATCACCAATGCCTACGCGGGTGCTTTCGTCGAAGAGCCCACAAGAGCCAAGATTCTTGCAAGCAAATCTCTGGACTTTGCTGAACGCGCCGCATGCATTCATAAAACCGAGCTTTGCGCGTTAAATAAAACTCCTTTTGACCAGTTCAAACTCTCTATATCACATGCCAGCAAGAAAGACCTGAGCTTTCTTTACACCCTCGGCAGCAGCTGGGCTAGCTGGATTCAGTCCCATAGCGACGACTGGAACGCAATCGCTCAAATCGCAAGGGTTCAGCTAATTATGGAAAAAGTCGTCGAAATAGATGAACTTCATGATGACGGCGGTGCACACCTCTACCTGGGGACGCTATCTTCGTTACTTCCTCCGGCATTGGGAGGAAAGCCAGACGTGGGTAAAAAGCACTTCGAGCGCGCCATTGAAATATCTAAGGGCAAGAACCTGTTGGTAAAAACCATGTATGCAGAGCTTTACGCACGCCTGATTTTTGACCAGGAACTACATGACCAATTGCTAAAGGACGTACTTAGCAGCGACCCCGTAGCACCCAACCTCACGCTTATTAATACCTTTGCGCAAAAGAAGGCAAAAAGCCTGCTGACTGAAAGCCCAGAGTATTTTTAATCAACAAGCCCCAAATATTCAGACACCAGTCATCTTTTATACTGTTTAATAAGCCCAGCTTATACACATACTTAGGAAACCACCTTCCCATGAAGAAAACAGCAATACTCGCTCTGCTAGTAACACTTTGCTCCTGGGCTTCCATCAGCGCAGCAACCACCTTCAAGGTTGCCACCCTGTCCCCCAACGGCTCAGCGTGGATGAAGGCAATGAAAGCAGGCGCAAAAGAAATTAATCAGCGTACCGAAAATCGCGTTAAGTTCAAATTCTATCCAGGCGGTGTCATGGGTGACGATAAAGCCGTATTAAAAAAGGTCCGTATCCGGCAATTACATGGCGGGGCACTAATGTCCGGAAGCTTGGCGAAATTTTATAGTGACAGCCAAGTCTACAACACCCCCCTCGTCTTCCGCGACTTTAATGAGGTGGACTATGTTCGCTCAAAAATGGACCAGAAGATCATCGATGGTTTCGAAAAAGGCGGCTTCGTTAGCTTTGGTTTAGCAGGGGCCGGTTTTGCTTATGCCATGTCAAAGTCCCAACTGACCGACTCTGCAGACCTAGCACAACGCAAGGTTTGGGCCCCCAGCGATGACAAAGCATCTTTGGAAATCATTCAAACCTATGGCATTTCACCTATCCCCTTGAATATTCCCGATGTACTTGCAGGACTTCAAACCGGCATCGTCGACACCGTAGCCGCCTCCCCCATCGGTGCACTCGCTTTACAGTGGCATACACAAATCAGCCATATTACTGACATCCCTCTTATGTACATATACGCCACGTTCGTGCTGGAGAAAAAGGCGTTTTACCGTTTATCGGAAAACGACCAAAAAATTGTACGCGAAGTGATGTCAAAGACCTTTACAGAGATCGACAAGCAGAACCGCAGAGATAATATCGCGGCCTTCAAAGCACTACAGAATCAGGATATTAGCATCCATACTCCAAATTCGGCCGAACTTCTCGTTTGGAATGAAAAGGCAGAGCTTGCTCGTGATCGCCTAATAGAAAAAGGGGAAATTTCCAAGCCAGTCATGGATGAGTTCATGCAACACCTAAAAACCTTCCGCTCTCAACAGGCCGCCGACCAGTGAGCCACTTCCAGGACTCCGTAGCGGGGAAACTGCTGCGCCGGGTTCACTGGCTAGAGGATGGCATTTTGGCCTCCATCCTGCTGGGGATGATATTGTTGGCTGTCGCACAGATTTTGCTGCGTAATTTTTTTGATACCGGCATAGTCTGGGGGGATGCGCTTCTACGGGTAATGGTGATATGGGTGGCGCTTTCGGGTGCCATGGTGGCAGCAAGAAGCAATGCCCACATTGCCATTGACATTCTTTCTCCGTGGGTCAGTTTTCAAGTACTGCGTTTATTCCGCGCCTTAAGCAACCTCTTCACCACCGTGGTTTGCGGCATCATGACCTACTACAGCATAGATTTCATTTTGCTCGAACTAGAAGATGGCAGCATTGCCTTCGCAGGCATACCCACCTGGGCCTTCGAACTGATTATCCCGATTACTTTCATCGTATTAACCCTGCGCTTCTCTATCTGCTTTTTTATGATTATCTTCTCACCTGCAGCCTGCCCTGATTTAAGCAAGGATTAATTATGTTTATCGCAATAGGGAGTGCAATACTGCTGGCCGCGCTGATCGGCGCACCACTTTTCGCTGTTATCTTAGCCGCAGCCATGTTGGGCTTTTACGCCCAGGAAGTCCCCCTCTCCGTTATTACCATTGAGCTATACCGCATCACCGAAACCCCCCTTCTTCTAGCGTTACCACTATTTACTTTTACAGGTTATCTGCTGGCTGAAGGGAACACTTCTTCAAGAATCGTACGCCTGACCTCGGCATTTTTCGGCTGGATGCCTAGCGGCCTTGCTATAGTCGCACTGCTCACCTGCGCATTTTTTACCGCATTTACGGGGGCTTCAGGTGTAACCATTGTAGCCATTGGTGCTCTGTTATTACCCGCACTCACCAAGGCCCAATACCCAGAACGATTCAGCCTCGGCCTGGTCACCACTTCCGGCAGCCTGGGGTTATTACTTCCTCCTTCGTTACCGCTCATTCTCTACGGTATTATTGCCCAACAAATGGGTTACGGTGAGGAAGTACAGATTAAAACCCTTTTTGTTGCCGGCATACTTCCTGCTATCTTAATGATTCTGTTACTAGGCCTTTATAGCTTATGGGCCAATCGCGATAACCCGATTCCCCTCACCCCTTTCTCGTGGAGCGAAGCCAGAGCAGCGCTTTGGGATGCTCGTTGGGAGATCCCCATGCCCATTTTCGTGCTTGGCGGTATTTATGGCGGGTTTTTTGCCGTCTCCGAAGCTGCCGCTGCAACGGCTCTTTATGTGCTGGTGATGGAGCTAATCCTCTACAAAGAGATCCGCGTCAAAGAACTTCCTGCAATCATGCAGGAATCCATGATGGTTGTGGGCGGTATTCTATTAATACTGGGAGTATCCCTCGCATTCACCAACTTCCTTGTTGACGCCGAAGTTCCCACTCGCTTGTTTGAGCTTATTCAAAGCTCCATAAATGACAAACTCACATTCCTCATCTTGCTAAATATTATCTTGCTGATACTGGGTGCGATACTGGATATATTTTCAGCCATCGTAATCATGGTGCCTCTACTACTGCCTGTCGCAATTGGTTATGGCATCGACCCTGTTCACCTAGGTATTATTTTCCTCGCCAATATGCAAATTGGCTACTTTACTCCGCCCGTAGGCATGAACCTTTTCATTGCCAGTTACCGTTTTAATAAGCCCATCACAGAATTATATCGAGCCACCCTGCCTTACATGCTTGTACTGATGGCAGCAGTGCTAGTTATCACCTTTGTGCCCGCACTGACATTCTTCTTTATCGACAAATAACGATTCAGCGCCGAGCGGCTCACCCAAAATGATTTAACATTTTATGCAGGCGCTCACTGACTATTGAGTTGGAGAAATAGTTATCGTAAAGTGAACGGGCCTTCCCCTGCACCGCTTCGCCCTCTAAGTAGTCCGTCACTGCTGATTTCAATTGCTCGGCAATATCCTGCGGATCGCCCGCTTGACACCAGTAAAACCCACCGGGCCCATTTTCCGGCATATCAGGATATGCATCACCCTTCATGGTCACAACCAGCTTATCGCAAGCCAGAGCTTGATAAACCTTATTGGGGATCACCCGAAATGATTTTTCTCCAGTACCAAATACTCCTAAACAAATCTGAGCGCTGCGAATTTTATCTGCCAGTTTAGTAAATGGGATCCAGTCTTCAAAAGTGACTGCTACACTTTCGTTCTCGTGCATTAATGCCGTACTTTTGACCTCATCATGCTCCGGCCCAGCGCCAAGAAACCTTAGAGTAATAGCAGGGCCTTGGTAGTATTGAATAGATTCAGCAATATACTTTGCCCCTTGCAAACCAATAAAAGTACCAAAAAACAACACATCAGGCTTTTTCTTTAAAGGAGTTGGTTCAGGATAAAACAGGGATTCTTCCGCAGAAACGGGAAGAACTACGATGCGTTGCCGATCACAAGCCAACGTTTTTTCAAAGTAATCCTGATGGCACAGGGTATCAGCAATAACAAAATCAGCCTTAGCAAAAAGCCTGCTTTCCCAGCGTAAAATTTTCTGGGCGGCTTTTGAATTCGCCGAGAATTTTTTGCGCTCATTCACTCTCTTGTCATAGGCGCTAATAAGCGGATCAAAAATCAACGGCACCTGCCGACACTGCGCCCATTTTGCAGCAGCAGCCACATCACGCTGACGAAAACAAGGCACCCATACGACAGTGATATTTTCAAAAGAATGCACAACCGCCTCAAGATGCGCCAGTGCAGAAATGCGAGGTTGATATTCAATAATCTCCCAACCCAGGTTGCTCAAACACTGCATCAACGTGCGGTTCCTTGGGTAGTCCGGGCCATAATTCCCAAAACGCCCCCACCAAAGCATGCGCTTTTTTTTCTCCTTCATAAGCAGCGCTCTAGTACTGCTTGCCTTATTTGCGCATTAATATCCGGATAAACTTGGCAAAACTCCTGCTCAGAAACAGAAAAACCAGCGAGCTCGGTAATTTTCAGGCGACGAATAAAGCCCAGCTCTGCATATTTTTGCAAGGCCCTGGCATCATTAGAGTCAGGCTGCATCACTTCAGGTTGTAGCGTGATAACCGGTTTGTGCGCATAAATGGCTTCGGAAACCATAGTCAGACTATCTTCCGTACAAAATACGGCCTCGCACTCACTTAAAAACATCTTCACCACCTTGGCAGGTTTAGTGGCATACCAGACAGCCTGTTCACAGCACTCAGAAGGAACAACTGAGCGCAGCAAATTTTCACTTTGCTCTCCCGTACGACGAGAGGTGGTAAGCAACCAATTTACTCCTTCACGTTGAGAAATTTCACCGAGAGCTGCCGCAAGCAACTGCCAGTCGGCAGTCTGATAGTGATAACCAGCGCCTTCTCCTCCAATCAGTAGTGCATAAGGCCGCTTGAAAGGTTTCGCCGCATCTAACTCTGGAGCTGCGCTGAAGTTAGCTGGCGGCAAATCAAGCACAACGTTATTAGTCGAGTCCTCTAGAGGGCTCACCGTAAATATCAGACGAACAAGCTTATGACTATATCCTTTGGTCGTGCCACTAAATACATTCGAAGTGCCATATATTCTGGCAATTGCCGCGTTCGCAAATAGCGTGTTGCCACCTGCAGAAAGGATAAGAACCGGCACACCGAGAGGAAGAGTGTCGTGACGATAAAAAAGCTTAAGTGTAAAACGGTTAAGTAGGAGAGGAAAGAAGTTTGCCAAGGCACGCATGAGCGGCCTCAATATTTTGTAACGCAATTGAAATCGAATCACTACTTGTTCGTACGGCAGCTCACTTTCGAGAGCCCTGCTGATACCGACACTTTGATTCTCATGACCGAGAAGCCCGTCAGACAGAATCCATATTAATGCCGATTGCTGCTTATTCAATTGCGCTTCTGGTTTAATTATACTTCTAACCATATTTTGAATGTTATTCAGATAAGCAAGACATAGTGCCCGATAGCACTGTTTATAACAAGCCTGCCTACGAAGCAATGCGCGGTGACAAACGCAGCGCAAACCAAACAGTTTTGAGACCTGACTTCACATTATTTTTACTGAATGTTAGCTCTATACCCCCGTCGTTAAGCGCATACTCAAAAAACTTTTTAGAATCCACTTACAGAGCAAATAGCTCACCCATGGATAAGGCTGAGCTAGCCCCACAATTACAAGGCAGCACCGATTGGATTAATCAAAAAGCTCTTTATCGATTCCAGTTGCGACTAAAGATAGCTCAAAGAAAGCGTTTTTCTACTACTGAACCAACAGGGTGAAGCTCTTTCAAAGACTTATCAAAACGTGAGCTCCTTATCACGGCCCCAGGTGCCGACAATAAAGCAATATGAACCGTTCACACTCTTAAAACCTACTTCAGGAAGTCTTCTTTAACAACCGGCTTAAAACCTTAGCATCTTGTTCTAGGCGAAGCTGAAACGGCTTTTGACACAACATTCGTTCGATATAACTCGAAAGCAAGGGCCATCGGCTTACATCAACCTTAAAGCCTGCATAACCAGCATTAATAAAATGAGAGACAACACTTATATCCGCGATGGATAAACTATCGCCGATCAGATAACCCTCTTCAGCGGTTTGCGATTCGAGATAATTAAAAACTGGCGGCACCTCCGTTTCTATATGCCTTTCGATTTGCGCCTCATCAATATCCTGCCCCATCATCCCTTTGGTGACGACTCGCTTATAAAAAATGGGCGACCAAGCACCGCAATAATCTTACTATCTGCGTATTCCTCCAACCACAAAGCTTTCGCACGTAGAACTATATCCTTAGGGTAAATTGAAGCGCTTGGGTAACGATTTGCCAGGTAGTCACAGATAACCGAAGAGTCACACAGGGTGATTAAATCATCCTTGAATGAAGGGATTTTGCGTAACGGGTGCAAGGCATCATACCCTTCCGGAATAGCACCCGGTGCCACATTCTCAAGCTCATAAGCTATATTCTTAATTTCCAGCGCCATCAATACCTTACGAACAAAAGGAGAAAGTGGTGCGCCATATACGGTTGTCATAGGTAAGTTCCTGTCGATGTTGTAAAATACTCTGTTATATTTATTCGATACGAAAGGTCAGCCCAACCACAGCTTGAGCAGACATAACACTTTAAGGCATTTTGCACTATGACTGAAACAGAAACCAAGCGCTCCGCCAACTTTATACGCCACATTGTTGCAGAAGATCTCTCAAACAATAAAAACAATGGCAAAGTAGCCACCCGCTTCCCCCCCGAACCAAATGGATATCTACATATTGGCCACGCAAAATCAATCTGCCTTAATTTTGGGATAGCGGAAGAGTACCAAGGCACCTGCAATCTCCGCTTCGATGATACCAATCCGAGCAAAGAGGAGCAGGAGTATATAGACGCCATCAAGGAAGATGTTCGCTGGCTGGGCTTTGATTGGGGGGCGAAAGAATACTACGCCTCCAACTATTTCGATAAATTTTACGATCTCGCGGTAGCGCTTATCAAGCAAGGCAAAGCCTATGTCTGCGAGTTGAATGCCGACCAGGTAAGAGAGTATAGAGGCACCCTAACTGAAGCAGGAAAGAATAGCCCTTACCGCGATCGAAGCATAGAAGAAAACCTTCGCTTATTCTCTACAATGAAAAATGGGGAACAGGAAGAGGGAAGCGCCGTACTTCGTGCCAAAATAGACATGGCCTCACCAAATATGAATATGCGTGACCCCACCATTTATCGCATACGAAAAATAAGCCATCATCAAACAGGGGACAAGTGGTGCATCTATCCTATGTACGATTTCGCCCATTGTATTTCCGACGCCTTGGAGGGAATTACTCACTCCCTGTGCACCTTGGAATTTGCCGACCATCGTCCTTTATATGACTGGTATTTAGATCAGCTGGACGTAGGTCACCCTCAGCAAATCGAGTTTTCCCGCTTATCTCTACAGCACACGATAGTCAGCAAAAGAAAGCTTAAACTACTCGTCGACAAAGGGTATGTCGATGGCTGGAGTGATCCGCGCATGCCAACACTTTCCGGTTTGCGCCGTCGCGGATTCACACCTGCATCCATTAGAGAGTTCTGTAAGCGCATAGGGGTAACGAAAGTAGACAATTCTATCGAAATGGCCATGCTAGAGTCCTGTATTCGTGACGACCTCGGTGACAATGCCTTCAGAGTAATGGGAGTGCTAAAACCAATAAAACTGGTTATCGAAAACTTTGATAACGACAAAACAGAAACCCTTAATGCGCCAAATCACCCACAAAATGAGGCCATGGGCACACGCCCACTTCCCTTTACACGAGAAATTTATATCGACCAGGACGACTTTCGAGAAGAAGCCAATAGAAAATATAAGCGACTTGTACTCGGTGGAGAAGTGCGGCTTCGCTATGGTTACGTCATCAAATGCCATGAGGCGAAAAAAGATGAGAACGGCAATATAGTAGAACTGCGCTGCACCTACGACCCTGAGACTCTAGGCAAAAAACCAGAGGGACGCAAAGTACGTGGCGTAATCCATTGGGTATCCGCCACAGAGAGCATTCCGGCAGAAGTTCGCCTTTATGGCTGCCTTTTTTCCGATACCACTCCCGAAACAGCAGCAAACTTTGAGGACAGCATAAGTGAAAATTCATTAACCATATTAAAAGACTGTAGACTGGAAAGCAGCTTGGTGAACGCGAAACTAGCTCAAGGCTACCAGTTTGAGCGTGAGGGTTATTTCTGCCTAGACTCTAAGTACAGCTCACCTGAGAAAAAAGTATTTAACCTCACCGTTGCATTAAAAGACACTTGGTCAAAATCCGCTTCTTAAAAACAGAAACGGCCCGCCTGACCAAGCCGGGCCGAACATTGACTATACGTAGACTACCAGCTAAATGAAGCCCTTAATATTCTAAAAGGAATCAGTTTGCTTAAAGCAAGGTAGAGACAAGGATTTTCATGGTGCGAGCGGGATAACAACGGGGCCAGACTGCCTCATAGATAAATGCAGCTTTCCTTCGCCCATAAAAAAACCCCGGCACCTTTCGGAACCGGGGTTTCTAATTAAAAGCCTGACGATGACCTACTCTCACATGGA
>Ga0209121_10003886_pt1 | contig 14194 bp, 10 predicted proteins | sample Cruoilmetagenom3_FD_187292 | JGI IMG/M metagenome (GOLD analysis project Ga0209121, IMG submission 187292) | Oil polluted marine microbial communities from Coal Oil Point, Santa Barbara, California, USA - Sample 3 (SPAdes) (version 2) | ecosystem: Environmental > Aquatic > Marine > Oil seeps ...
GGCACAGCCCGCACAATTTGCTTGCCCGGACAAAGACCATCTATTATGAAGGTGCCGTCCTTTCCGGAGATCACAGGCTCCTGTCCGGTAAACGGCTGATGCTCTCCCTGAAAAGCCATTAGCTTGATGCCTGGAACCGGTTCGCCGGTAGCTTTTTCAACAACCATTCCCTCGATCTTCGCTTCAGCGGGCAGCGTGATCTCAATATCTTCCTGACCAGCTTTGTATTGCAATTGCATACCCTGGGCATTATCCTCTTCGAGAGTCCCAACCGTTGCCAGGCCGGGCTTTTGGACGATGAATTCAGCAGCGGCATCGGCGGGAATGCGCTCGAATCGGAATTGGCCCGTGGCGTCCGTTTTGCGCGAGAACAATGGTTCGGAAACTTTGCCGGCGATGTAACGAGGCTCGTCGCTACCTGTTATTAACATGACCGATATGCTCACCTCGGCCTCGTTGACCGGCTCGCCGGATTCGTCCACAATCCTTCCGGTAAGCACCTTCGGCCCGATCAGAGTAATTCGGACATTGAGGTCCCTTTCCAAATACCAGTTAGCCCACCCTAAAGCCGATCCTTCTTTGTCAACTAAAATAATCGCCTGATTCCTTTCATTGCTTTCTTCGGCCAGCGTCTCGAAGGTGAACGTACCGTCATCTTTCGTTGTTGTCATCTGCGCCAATTCCACGTCAAACGACAAAAATTCCATCGAGAGAATCAGTTTGTACAAATTCACTTTTGCCCCCTCGACGGGCCGGCTCTCTTTGTCAACGATTTTGCCGCTGCAGGTGACTTGTTCGGTTTCTTTGCCTTCGGCGCTTCGTGCATCGTTCAAACCGGAACAAAATAATATGACAAGAGCCAGACATGAAACTGCCGTGGAATTTCTGCGCATGAAAACTCTCCTATACGGTATTTACCGCCTCTGTTTATTGACCGCCGTGTTTAAGCCTTCGGTTTTGCCTTACCGACTGTTATCCCGATTACCACGGCGACAACAATCACAACACCCAGAACAAGTATCAAATAATTAGCTGTTTGTTTTCCTTCTCCACTGGCAGCGAGAATTTCGGTCTTCGCAGTCATCGTCGGCAGTTCTTGGCCGGCGTAAAGTGCAGCCACTTCGGTCTCAGACAGCGGATAGTTATAGATCTGCAGATCGTCCATGAGTCCATTGAACAGGCACTCGCCGCTGAAGGGTTCGCAGCCAATCTTCAACGGCCCTTTCGAAGCGGCAAGTATGTTTGTCGTTTCTTGCTCCCTGTCCAGCTTCGCATTCACATAGGTCTTGATAGATCCGCCTTGACTGTAGGTGCCTACGACGTGGTACCAAACACCCGGCTGCAAAACCGTTCCGCCGGCAACAAACCTGTTGTTTCTCAGCGCGTTGACGGAATCCCGAACCTCAAGTTCAGCCTTGCCAGAAAATATACTGAGTTTGTAACCGCCGGAAATGTCGTCCTGATTGCCGGCTATCTTTTGGTCGTCGGTAGATTTGGAGAGTTTGATCCACGCTGCAATAGTCACTGCGCCCGTAATATTCAGACCCTCATCACGCCCGCAGTCGATGAAATCACCGTCACCGTCAAATGCCAGCGCACCGCCGGCCTTGCCGCCTGCGGGCTGCCATTGTGGATTACCAGTCAGCGTTCCTGTAAGTTCATTGCCGGATGAATCGGCGGCATTGCTGCCTTCTGCCTCGTCAAGCTTCCACCACGCAATCATTTTGCGCTCTACCTCGGGAATTTTAACGGGACTCAGCGCTAAAACATACGGCTTACTTACATACTTGAAAGGACCGAGAGGTTCCAGGTTAAAAACGAATGTGCCGGTCAGTTTATTTAGCTCTCGACGCGAGAGCTGGCAGTCCGGGCCTCATTGATCCGGTATCGGATACATCTTCTCAAATGTCCCCTCCTTGTTCTTGGCCTTCATCTTCCACAAATTGCTAACATTTCGCCCGCCGGAGGTCAGTCTGACATATTCACCCAGCGAACCACGCACATTTTTGGAGAACTCATAGTTCTGACCGTTTAACCTCACCTGGAGATTTGCTGTCACCGGTTCACCGATCTCCAGGGACGTCTCAGCATCCTCCGTGATTTCGAAATCGCCCCTATTACTAAAAGAGCTGCCGCGCATTGTCCAGCTCTTGCCTTTATCATCCTTACGGTCGATTTCCCAGTGATCGATGCGGTATTTTCCAACCGGCAGTCTTGCCAATCCATTTTCCATCTCAAGGGTAAACAGCCCGTTCTCGCCGCCTGCGGCAAATTCCGTTATCGTCTGCGGAACGCGAACATTGCCGAACTTTACATCGTCGGCTGCGGCCAGCTTGATAAACGCACCGTCCGGGGCAATTTCGGTCCGGTACAGAACATCGTCAACATCAACATAGTTGCCTACAAAAGCGGTATCCGGATCGCCTTTTTTGCCAATCCGGATACGGTCGCAATCTCTCGCCTGGAGGGATTTGTCATTGAAAGCCCCGTTTACGTTATAGTCGATCAGCACGCAGTACTTCTTCTCGCCCGCTACGGTTACTTCTCCCTCGTACCAGCCGCCCGCATATATATACAGTCGCCTGTTCTGTTCGTTATAGTCGTAGAATCTGAAGTTCAAATGATAGCTCACAGGCCCGTCTTCGACCTCGAAGATGACCTTAACAGGTCCGAAATATGTAAAGTACCGTTCCGTCCGGTACGCCTTAACAACCTCTTCATCGTCGAGATGGCCGTTGCCATTCGAGTCTATATACAACCGGTCCCACTGTCCGTTTTCGCTCGTACGGTCCAGGGCTATCCACAGCCGGCCGCTCTTGACCATGGGAGTCAACCACTCAACAAAAAATTGCTGCTGGGCCTTGAATTCCGGCAGATTAACACCCGAAGGCTTATTAACGGTCACATTCTTGTATAATGTCCCCATGTTGGGCATAATCCTCTGCGCTTCACGTTCGGAGTGATACTGCAGCCACTGCTCATCCTGTGCTCCGGCCGTTGATATAAGAACAAGCAGGCTAATCCCTACGGCGAGCAATATATAGGTTCTATTTCTCATTTTGCAGTACCTCCAAATACGGTTAACAATTCAGCCGGACCAGCGGCCCGTTTGAGTCACAATGCAGGCTTAGGCTTGGAAGTAAATGCAATGCTACACCTTTTTTCGTAGTTTTGTCAATATTTTTTGTGTACATCCCTGTTGCTCGGCTAAATTTAGACAAAATTGCTATTTTAAGTGCTTTTCAAGCCTATTTACCCAGATTCCCCTGGGCCAGTTGAATTAGCCATCGAATGCCGGGGCTTTGTTGGATTTGCTGTGAATCGGCGGATACAGCCGGCTCAGTGAACTGATTGGCAAGCTGGTCTATATCCTGGAGATGTGAGAATATCAGCGAGCCCTGGGCCTGGCCGTTCACGTCGAATGTGATGGTCTTGATGATGTCATTTTCCATGTCTATCGTATAGATCAAATCCGTGCTGTCTTGTTGCTCTTCGTGGGAGACCGCAACGAACACATCCGTTTCGTTTTGGGCCCATTCGCTCTGGAACCATATTCGCTGTTCTGCGGCGTCCCGGCGTACGATATTGGCCGCGTGCATCCCCATCCAAGGCCGGGCCAGACCTTTAAAGAACGCTCCCGGCCGATACGCAGCGATGGTCCGGTCGCCGCGCCGTAAATACGCCCCCCGGCTGCAATCTACAATCTCAAGGTCCTCATCGATTCTCAAAGCCATCCACGCCGGGTGTTCTTTGGCGGAGTTATAGAAAAACGGGATACATCCGGTGCCGGCAATTTCCTGTTCGCCCACGGTGCCGTTAATACGAAAATACGTCCAGCCTCTTTTGTGCATCTGGTCGCGATCGTCCACGATGGGAATATCCGCCGGCCAATCGTATTCAATGTGCTCGGGATCGACGGTATTGTAGCCGTAATCCGTCTGGAAATCCGGCGCATTATTAAAACGATAATCCACAAAGCTCATCAGCAATCCCGTATTCGGGTCTCGCACGAAACTGCCGAGGCCTTTAATATTATCCTCCACGTCCGAGAGAAACTCGCTGAATTCGGCGGTGTCGGTCGGCAGCCGGCGAACCTTAAGGTTGCTCCAGCACACACGGCAATTTGTGATATGGACGATGTTGTTTCCGCTGTCGAAGTAGTAGTTTGCCTGGCCGTCCTCAATCCAGGCGCAGAGTTTATTTAATTGCTGCGGGTCCCACCGCTGCATTCGCATGAACATCGGGCCATCGCCGCCATCCGGGAAATATAACCACTGCTCGTAAGCGCCTTTACTGAGGCTGCCGCGGGCTTCCGGGCGGTTGTCCATCAGTTGTGTCGTAAAATGCAGGCTATTGACATCGATCCTGGAGCTTATGGGAGATTCAGGCAGGGATTCTTTCGGCCGGAGCGACATGCGGCCCACACCGGCCAGCACCACGGTTATGGCCGCCAACGTTGCGATGCCCAGTCTTGAGCTGGCGGTGGCCAGCGCCGCCGCGGTCAGGCCAACCTGAGTGGTGGTTGCCGTAACCGTTACAACTGACGCGACTCCCTCCACCGGGGCTGTCAGTTTGCCGAATATACCCAGACTCATCAACAGCAAGCTCTTGCTAAGACCCTGGTGACTCAGCTCTTTCTTGAGAGCCTGCTTGGCGCGGTAGAATAAAACGCGTGCTCTGACCTCGCTGCATTCCATTGCCACGGCGATATCCGAGTACGATAAATCCTCGAAGCAGCGTAACGACAGAATCGCGCGATACTGCTGCCTGATCTGTTGCATCGCGACCATGACTTTCTTCGACAGGTCCTTGTTTACCAGTCGGCGCAGTCCCTCGTCCTTTTGATAATCGCCGCGATATGCGATAAAATCCTGAAAAAAGGCCGGCTCGGAAACCAGTGCTGCTTTCCGCTTAATCTTATAATACTGACGTATTTTGTTCTGTGCTATCCGATACATCCAGGGCCAGAAACTCTCCGCCTTACTGAGACCATCAAGAGATTTAACCATTTGTAGTAATACCTCCTGAGACAGGTCTTCTGTCAATTCGAAATCCAAAGTTACACGATAAACATACGCGCGCAACCTCCCCTCAGCCTTCCGGGCCAGCAAATCTACACTACTGCTATGACCCTGTTGCGCCAGCTTAACCAGCTCGGTCCATGTTTGTTCTTCACTCATAGAATATTGTTCGCCTATATGATATAGACGATGGAGGCAAACATTCGTTACAGTTGTTTTTTAAAAAAATGTGAAAAAATCCAAAAATTTTCTTTAATTTACCCCTTTAAGGCTTATTTTGGCCGTTTTTTAGAGATAAAAATCTCCACTTGGAATTCCGCATCGCCTCTTGGCTCTGTCATCTATGCAAAGTATGTGTTTAGCCAGGGAACAGCCATCCCCATCCCAATTAACGACCATTGGGATGAGACTGTCACTCAATAGAATCGATGGACAAGGGGTGGCAGCCTCAAAGCCGCAGGCTTTGGGGATGGTCGCAAATGATAAACTCCGGCTAAACACATACTTCGCGGGAATGACAGATTGTGTTATCTTCTTGTTATTGAAGCACTTACCGTTTCACTCGGCTCAATAACGGTCGGTTTGAGAATATAAAAACAATCCCTGCCGGATTGAGTAGCGGTTGACATGCTCGGACAGTGTCGCCGTATCGTTTGCTTAAATGCGGCGTATCCTTTCCAATTTCGGTCCGGCTTGTATTGTGAATTACTCGTACTGAATTCCAAACGCACGGTAAAAAACCTCGGATGCTTTACGAAGCGAATCCAGCTCCGATGGGTCAATTTCACCATCATCCAGTAAAGCCATAATTGCCTTTTGCCAGGCATTTTTCGCTTCGGTGTACTGCTTGGCCTTTTCCCTGGCAATGCACGAAAGCTCGGCCTTTTCCAGTTGCTTCATTATTTTTTGCAACTGCTCTTTGGACGGTTCGGTTTGTGCCGCTTCCGTGTAAAAATCGTAAATCACATCGTTGCAGTGTAAGGTCCCGGTTTCTTTGTGAAGCGAGTAGAAATGCCGGCGCGCTTGCTCAAGCAGCTTCAATGCCTGTTTTGAGTCCTGTTTTTTCAAAACATTTTCAGTTTGCCGGCTGAGCACGTAGAGTTTTTTCGTCCACACGCACCAGTTCTCCGCCTTGGAAAAGCGAAGGGGATAGGTCTTCGCCGCTTCGGCATAGAGCTTTTTGACGTTGGCCAGATATACTTTGCGATATTCCTGCTCGGCCTGCTTCAGGTTGCCTTTGTCTAAGCAATCCAGCGTTTTGATGTAGCCCTCACTTAGGCGGCTCATCCAGCCGTCCCACAGCTCATCGAGTTTTTTTGCAGCCAACTGACTGCGAGGTGGAGAGCCTCACCCGCATTTGGCGTTTTGAGGAATGGCCATCACCAGGATAGCAGCAATGACCACTGTCGGAATTCTGGTTTTCATATTTCCGTCTCCATGATACTGCTGTATTTATGATACTCAGATGCCTTAGCCTTGTCAATGATTTTCCGGTATCTTTTTCCGGCGTCTTTTTCCGGCATCTATCCGCCTTCGACTCCGACTTTTATAACTAAATCTGTTATCGGCTTGCCCTTTTCAACTTTAATACGCTTGAAATCCTTTTGCAGGTTCATTCCTCTGCATCGATATATTATTCTATGATCACCTTCCGGTAGAAACAATTCCCAACTGCCATCTTCCTTTATCTGCGAATACGCCGATTGCGTTCGTCCTTCGGCGGTACGTACGTAGGCATACTCTCTGTCCTCAAGTGGTTTTCCGGTAGCTGCGTCGATCATCGTACCGCTGACCGAAATACCTTTTTCCATTTCAATAATTGCATTGACGGTCTGGCCCGCTTTAACCTCTACCTGGCAGTCTGAACAGCAGATAAGCTTACGTCCTTCCTCGGTGGACGAATCTGCAGATAGCTTATAAGGGCCCGGCTTACAATGATCATAGCTAAAAGAGCCGTCCTGCTCGGCAGGCACATACTCCCTCACTCTGCGATCCGATATCATCTCCAAGAGTATTCTGAGCCCGTCGGGCAACTCGCCGGCATCCGTTAGTGTCACTCTGCCGGTTATTGTTCCGGTCCGCGATAATCTGAAAACGGAATCGTCCGTACTTTTCGCGGAAAGCCATTTCTGCTCTTTGGAATAGCCCGGCGCCGATACATCCACACTTATCTGGTCTTTGATGCTGAATCGGGGGAATTCTACGTGTCCCCGGCTATCCGATTGAAACTCAATGTCCCGTTCTTCTCCAAAAAATGCGTAGTTGCCGCTGTTTTCTATCTGCATTCCTCTAACCCGGGCCGTGGCCCCGTCAATAGGCTTGCCCGTCTCCGCATCCAGGACCTCCGCCTGCCAATGTCGGTCGGATTTATGAACCTTCAGGACTAAATCCAGTTCTTCCCTTAAATTGGCTCTCACACAGGCAAAGTCATACTCTTCGAGATCGCATTCGATCATTCCTCCGCTGTAAACATATTTGTCGGAATCCATCTGGAGCTCGAATGCCACAACGCCTTCGGCATCGGTCATTGCCTTTGTCGTTTCCTTTTGGAACTGCTTTTCGTCCTTTCCTCTTTTGGAAATCCGAAGAAGGACCGGGACATTTGCTAATGGCTTATCGTCGTCATCGACGACTTTAATCCGGTACGACCGCTGGCCCGTATCAGACTTAAGGACCGCCTCAAAATCGAAGCTGTCCGTTTCAGCCCGGCAACGCTTTGTCAGATATCCCTTGGCCGTGATGATTAACTCCGCCTCGCCCGGCGCCAGCCGCGGAATTTCGAACTCTCCGCTTTCATCGGTAGCATATTGTTTACGCCTTTCATCCTGTTGCATCATAGTATAGCTTACAATCCGAATTGAGGCTTTGGCAACGGGGCTGCCCTGGTCGTCAACCACTTTTCCCATTAGAGTATTGAGGTATTGCTTGGCTTCGAACCGGATGGGCTCATCGGGCCCCAGCTTTGCAAGATCGATATCGGCATTACCATAGTCGTAATCTCGGTTATCTTCGTGGTCGGAGCTCCACCAGGCATAATACAAAGCCTGCGGACACAGGTTCTTGACGGTAAATTTGCCCTCATCGTCGGTGGTCGGTTCCCGCCGGACGCGGTAAATATTATCATCGTTCAGCCTCAAATCGAGATAGAACTTCAAGTTACCGGCTGGCAGCCCGTCTGTATTCGTCACTTCGCCCGCGTATGTACGTGTGGCCGACAGCGCGATTTTCGCCGTCTCTGCACCTGCTTTGAAATTGGCCAGCCCGGCCAGCAAGCCGTCGGAAGATTCCGCGAACAGATTGAAGTCCCGCTCGGCAAATACGGCTTTTAACTCGAACGCCCCGGCTTCGTCCGCCTTCGCAGACGGAACGTCCGCATGGAACCAGACCGTGGCGTAGGCCACACCCTCGCCGCTTTGGTCCACAACCCGGCCGGAAAGGGATTTGATCGGCACAAGCTTAATCTTAAAAACCAGATCCTCCTCGTTTTCGGTGACAGTTTTCCTGAACGAAGGCTGGTAATTACCCTGCCGCTGCCATTGTTCGTCGATGAGATAATCGCCCTCCGCTCGCGATTCTTCCCAGGAAAACCTCACACTGCTTCCGGGCGCGACGGAGGTCTCGAAATGCCCGTTTTCATCCGTAGCAACCGGTTTGGTATCCAGGTAACGCTGCCCGGTCTCGATTAACATCCGCATCTGCATCCGCGCGGCAGGTTTATCGGTGGTCAAATCGATAACCGTCCCGGCCAGCTTTATACCTTCTTCAAAGGTGAGTTTTTTTTCCAGCTTATCGCCGGCTTTGATTGTAAATGTCTCTTTTTTACTTAGAAAGGGCGAATCGAGCCGCAGGTCGCTGGCGACCAGCCCACCTCTACCCGGCGCTCCGGCCTCATCGTCCGGATTCATCCAGGAGTAATAAAAGCCGGATGCGGGCACGTTTTCAAAGGCGTAATGCCCGTTCGCATCCGCTATGGTCACCTCGTCCCAGACCAGCCTGTTGCCGTGATAGACATAAGAGACCGCCGCCCCGGCCGCCGGTGTGCCGTCCGGATAGCTGACCTTCCCCGAGACATAAGCACCTGTGAACATAATGCCTTTATTACCCGGAATCCACGTCCTCATGTATCCCTCTTTCTTGGCCCAGTAATTCCCATCGCTAACGCGCGTCAGGGTAATCTTACCCTGCTCGTCCGTAACTCCCGAGATGATGCCCAGGTCCTGCATAAATCTTATGTAATGATACTTGCGATCCAGTTTATCCCGGTCCGATTGCAGGAGCCGCGCGCCGCATAAATATACTTTGGCACCGGCAACAGGATTTCCCTGCTTATCTTTGATGGTAATAGTCCTGGTCTTTTTCTTCTCCTTCCCGAACGCATTCTGTGTGATGGCAATCTGAATATCCTCCGCCGGCTCGCCCTCGTACAGTTTAGTGAAATAAATACCGTGATCGGGGTGTTTGGCGATGACTATGTAGTGGGGGATGTGGCGTGCTTCCGGCTCTGTTTTCGGCTCCCAAACCACGGCCTTTTCGAAGAGAAATGTGCCGTCGTCCGGTGTTTTTACATGCCCCGCCAGCCGGTCGCGCAGCCCGTTATGGCCGCGAGCATAGTAGAGCCAGACTTCCGCTCCGGCAATCGGCTCGCCCGCCTTATCGACTACCCGGCCGGAAACATCGAACCGGGGCAGCGTTTTTACGATTTCGTCCAGTGTTTTAAGCTTTCCGGCGGGTTTCTGCTCCTGTGCACCACGTACCTTCACCGGAACGAACGCGCACAATAACCACAATATGGTCATTATGAGAAAAAAAGGACCTCTGCGCTTCGAATGAGCTTCGATCATTTCTCTACTCCTTTTCGCTCAAAAATCATGAAATATGCTTCGCCCACCTAAAAGACATCCAATATAACTATTATGTTACGTATTTTTTAAAAAAACACAGAAAATTTCATAATTTAATTGATATAAGACTGCTTAAGGTCGAACGAAAGCGCAGTATTCGAGCCGGAGCGGGTGTTCGCTACCTTCACTATCTTGGACCACCAGTTGTGCAGTACCCCGCTGCAAACCGGATTCCTTTGAAGAGAAAGCAAACTCGACAAGAATGCGATTGGATTCTCCGCCACTTTCAGGAACATGAATCTGAAAATCTGAGGGCACTGATAATGCTTTCACCGTGACTTTGCGCTTAGGATCACTTTGCAGCATTATTGTTCGAGAGACGGTTTCTCCCTTTTCAACCGGTCCGAGCCAAAGGATGTCAGATACACATCCGGCCAGATCCCTGCTTCGCAGCTCATACGGTATGGTCACCATCTCCTCGACATTGCCGTATTTGGCGACCAGGGCAATATCTCCCTTGAGCGTTTGCCCCCAGTCCGGCGTCTTGGCCGTGAGTATGACCTCATAAATCGTCTGGCCGGACGCACTGTGTCGTGTCCATTGGCAATCTATAACATCGCCGGGCCTTTCCAGCTCATGCAGGTCCGCGTCCGGAGTCTCGGGCCGGAAAACGAAGAATCTGCCCTGAATCTGCGAATTGGGTTCCAGGTCGCGGGCAAACCAGCCTTTGGGTATGACATCCAACTGTTGATTTGCCTGACTTTTAGCTCTTTTAGCGGCCTGGCCCGGCTTTCCCGACATGAACTCTTCAAGCATCTGTTTTGTCACGGTTCGTTCGTAAGAGATGACATTTCCGTCCTTGTCGATTATGACGTAACATGGAATTCCGTTCACGCCGTATTTGGCAAAAGTCGCGCTGCCCCAGTAAGTGCGTTGCGCATCCGGTTTATCCAGACCGACCGTATATTGTATTTTGTTGCTGTCTATGTAGTCGTTTACAGAAGGATTTTTCGCAGCGGAACGGCCTGACGTTATGAGTTCACCTTTGTCTTTAAGCCATCCGGCAATATTTTCTATGTATTCGATAACATTCTTAGGCTCTCTTGTGGCGGTATGAATCGAGACAAAGATGCCGTCCTTGCTCTTGAGCCACTGCGAAAGGTCATTATTCTGTGGAATCTCCCGAATGCAGAAACCGCATCCGATGCTCCAGAAATTCACAACCGTAAGTCGTCCCGACGGCCAGATGTCAAGATCGACCGGCTCCGACAGCCATTGTTTAATATTCGGACTCGGTGCTTTCCGGCTGATCCGGGAATCCCGGGTTGCCAGCGCTTCACGCTGGCCCCGTTTTTTCTTTAGAAATTCGAGCATCTGCTCCGGCCTGGCATATCCGGCGTGGACGGATTCCGGATTGGCAGCGGCCCGGCAGAATTCTCCATAACGCCACTGAATCTTAGGCTTGAACCGGTAGTCTATGACAAGCGTTCTATCCGGTAGCTGTCCTAACGACAGATCTTCATCCGTCAGCGGAAGGTTGAACTTGACATCCTCAATGACGAGTATCCAAATACTGCATTCATTTCTGCGGGGAATAGGACTGATATATATTTTAAGCCGTGGAACAGAATAGCCGTCAATTTTCTCATGAAAGAGATAGTAGTTGTCTATTTGACCCTGATTGTGTTTGAAGTGCGAATGACACAGTCCGAAATTGGAATTATATTCTTTCGTCGTTATCCGGGAATTGTCATCAGAAAACGAAATCACGCATCGCACACCCTTTTCGTTTTGCTCGAAGGAGAGGATTTTTCCACGTCTGCGCCCTCCGGCGGCAAAACCCAGGTCTCCGATGTTCGTATGGTGGACGTTCGGCATTTTTGCGTGAATATCGAGCTGTTGGTTGGGCCCCGAATAGTCATAATAGAGCCGCCCGTTATAGACTGTGATATCCTTTCCCCCGCTGCGAAAAACAAGCGTCTCTTTGAAATGCTCTCCGCGATGCAGAACGTGACGCTCGAGACCACGATCCTTCTCTGTCCATTTCCGAACGAGCTGCTCGGCCTGCTGCGACGGGCTCAGGCTCCCGGTTTTGTCTTTGGCCATCTGTTCTATGCTTGCCTTAAAAGCCTCGTAATCGTCAAGTGCGATGTGGAAGCTTATTTGCCGCAGCTTAATCTCATAGCTGGCGATGGACGCATCTCTGGCCTCTAAAAAACGGAGGAAATCATCGGCCTGGCCGGCCCCCAAAGACGACGTAACGCACAATACTACCAGGCAAATTGTGCTCATTTTCCTGCAAACCGGCATGATGCGCTCCTTTCACCTATCTGACGTAAAATATTGTTCGCCTACATAATATAGACGATGAAAGCAAAAATCCGTTACGATTGTTTTTAAAAATGTGAAAATTTCCTTTATTTGACTTTTTTTCAGTGATTCCGACTTTTGGTGTGTCGAACATACTATGCGTACTAAAAAAGCCCTGTTTGGAGACAGGGCTTTTATAATCAAGAACAGTTATTTCTTGCTGCAAAAAGGCTTTTATTCGTGCCGGTTGGCTTTGACCCTCTTTATTCTTCTTTTTTTCCAGAAGATAAATCCCGCCGGGATGATACCCAGGCCCACAAAGCCGGCCTTGGCTTCTGGCGGGATTAAATCGGTGACTTTGAATTCAGTATAGTCGTCGGGAATATTCGGCTCGAATATCCCTTCCGGCAGCTCGGCATTCCATTGAAAATCGTATGCTCTCCATTCGCCGTGCAGCTTATTGAATCCTGTGAACAAGCCGCGATCCGTGTTGAATTCTGCCTCGATGCTGACGGGTAAGGATGTTTCCACATCGATCCAGATTCGTCCGACTATGTAGTTGACAGGAAAGAACGACCGAAGCGGCTCGGGGAGCGGGTAAAGAACATTGGGGTCGGTGGTTTCAAATCCTTCTACATCGAAGTTGTCAAATTTGGCTCGTCCCAGCTCCGTATATTGACCCGATCTGAAATACTCTACCATACCGCGAGGGGTGAGTATCCCTGTTATTCGGTTAAATATATCCTCAGGCATTGACAGTTTTCCATACTTCTTTTCAGTAGGAGCAACCATAACGCCCTGTTGGGTCTCCTTGAGTAAATAGACTTGTGCCAGCAGCGTCCCTTTGTCACCAAACACATCAAATACATCTTCAGCGACACCGTATTCTTCAGAAGCATACTTCATGGCATCAAGTTTCATGGCATTTGCCTCAAGAAAGGGCTCTTCCTTGCCCATGTCCCAAAAGACGTATTTTTCCTTATGAATGACCGTGCGCATCTGGCTAACGTTTTCGACGACCTCGGCCCAGACGATACTCCCATTCTTAGATGTTCCAAAGGGACCAAGTAGCACCAATGCTGCTGCAAGCGTGACTACGGCTGCGGCTGAATATCTTGTAATCTTACTTTCCATGATAAATCTCCATAAATTTGGCTGACGTGCGGCTAATTTCTCCCTGGACGTTTTTTGTGCTTCCAACATATCCGTCAGAGTTCTGCCGTACATTTCATCGCCGGGCTTAACGTGCAATTTCTTTACTAATTCTTCAATTTCTGCTGGTTTCATTATGTCATCTCACTATTTAATAGTGACCGCAGTTTATCCAACGCATACCTGTATCGACTCTGGACGGTATTTATTGAAAGATTCTGCGATTCAGCTATTTGTTTGAACATCAATCCGCCCTGCAAATGCAAAATTATTACTTCTTTTTGCTCATATGGCAGTTTGGTTATTGCACAGCTCAGCTTCTGCAATTCCTCGCCGCATACTGCCGACAGCTCCGGCCCGTTCGCGGTTGAACAAATCGAGCATGCCTCATCTAACCGAGCAGGTTGCCGTTGTCTTGTTCGAACCCTGTCACGTACGCGATTGACAACGCAGGTTGCCAGGTAAGCTTTGAGGCTTCCTTCGAGCCTGAGTTTCTCGGTTGACTGGGCAAACGAAACAAAGACATCGTGCACAATATCTTCTGCGGCACTTACATCATTTAAAAGGGCTGTTGCCAGCGTCACCAGATAAGCCACATATTTCTCATAGATACGCTGCAGAGCATCACTGCTGCCGTATTTCAATCTCCAGATGAGTATCTTGCCTTCTATCATCGACGTCTGACCAGCCTGACTGCAAAACGATCGTTTCTTACTATTATCACGAGTGAAAGTCTTACCATAGTCTAAATTAAATTACAAAATTGCACAATTTTGATGCGCGTGTCAAAAGTCCCGCCATCGAAAAGGTGATGTAAATTGTTTTATTTCTTGGATTTAAGTCTTTTTATGGGTTGACAAGCAATACGAA
>Ga0209121_10003888_pt1 | contig 14186 bp, 13 predicted proteins | sample Cruoilmetagenom3_FD_187292 | JGI IMG/M metagenome (GOLD analysis project Ga0209121, IMG submission 187292) | Oil polluted marine microbial communities from Coal Oil Point, Santa Barbara, California, USA - Sample 3 (SPAdes) (version 2) | ecosystem: Environmental > Aquatic > Marine > Oil seeps ...
ATATTGAGGTACTCAATCGCCGATTAGGAGTCATGGATGCAACGGCAATCTCGCTCTGTATGGATAATCAGCTTCCTATCATTGTCTTTAATCTTCACCAAAAGAACAATATCAAAAGGATACTCCTGGGAGAAAAAGTAGGCACAATTGTCACTAGATAAAATGCCTTAAGGAAGAGAGCGCAGTGATGGGACTAAAAAATGAACCCGTCCCCATTTTTTGAGGCGGAGGAAGCAATGTTAAAGGAAATTTGCCAGGAAAGCAAGGAAAGAATGGAGGAGTCTATTCGCAGTCTCTCCGAAAGATATGCCCGAATGCGAGGAGGGAGAGCCCGGGTGGATTTAGTCAGTGGGATAAAAGTCGATTGCTATGGCTCAAGGATGAGCCTGGAGCAAATCTCCAATATTTCTATTCCTGAGCCTCGTCTTATAGTTATCGAACCATGGGATAAATCCGTTTTGGGATCCGTAGAAAAGGCGATCTTAGCTTCTGATTTAGGTATAAATCCTACCAATGATGGAACCATAATTAGGTTAGCTGTTCCCCCTTTGACTGAGGAAAGACGGGAAAGGCTAGCCAAGATGATAAAGCAGTGGGCAGAAGAGACGAGAGTAAGGGTTAGAAATGCACGCCGAGAGGCAAGAGGGAAAATAAGCGATCTGGAAAAGAACAAGGAAATTTCTGAAGATGAGAAAAAAAGAGCCGAAAAGGATATCCAGATACTCACCGATGATTTCATAAAAGAGATTGATGAGATTCAGGAAAGGAAAGTAAAGGAGATCTCTCAGGTTTAGTACTGCCGGGCAATTGTTTTCCTACCGGGCGAGGCTGTGAGAGGCGAGTAAGGGAAGGATATGTCAGAACTAAGGAAGGACCCCATTGTTGGACGATGGGTCATTATCTCCACCGAGAGAGGAAAGAGACCAGCTGATTTCATACATAGAGAAAGGTTAAAACCTTCCAAGCTCGGACATCTTTGTCCTTTCTGTGAGGGAAACGAAGAGAAAACCCCACCGGAGATCTATGCTTTGAGAAACCCAGATACTCGTCCCAATAGTCCTGGTTGGCAGGTAAGAGTAGTGGCCAATAAATTCCCCGCTCTTAAGGTAAAGGGAGATTTAGGAAGGCGGGAAGTGGGAATGTTCGATATGATGAATGGGATTGGAGCACATGAGCTGATTATTGAGTCTCCCCATCATCTAAAGACCCTTACCGATTTTGACCTACCTCACCTAAAAAAGGTTCTTTCTGTTTATAAGGAAAGGAGTCTTGATTTAAAGAAGAATCAGCGACTTAAATATATTCTCCTCTTTAAAAATTATGGTCAGGATGCCGGCGCCTCCTTAGAACATTCTCATTCTCAACTGATAGCTACTTCTATTATCCCCAAGCGAATTAAAGAGAAACTTCAAGGAGCTAAAAGGTATTTTCATTCCAAACAAAGATGCATCTTCTGTGATATTATTAACCAGGAAATAGATTACGGGGTAAGAATAATCGAGGTGAGGAGTGATTTTGTGGCCATGGCTCCTTTTGCTGCAAGATTTCCCTTTGAGGTCTGGATTCTACCACGCCGACACTGTCCCGATTTTGATAAATCTTCCAACGAGGAACTCAGGGGTTTAGGGAAAATATTGAGATCCATTTTGAGAAGATTATCACGAGCCTTAAACAATCCTTCCTATAATTTTGTCTTTCATGTTGCCCCTAATCGCATTTCCCGGGCAGGTTACTGGCGAACTATAGATAAGGACTATCACTGGCATTTAGAGATCATGCCTCGCATAGTTAAAACAGGGGGATTTGAGTGGGGAACAGGTTTTTACATTAACCCTACTCCTCCTGAAGAAGCCGCTGCCTACTTGAGAGAACTACAAGAATGACTAAGTTATCTTTAGACCTTGCTCAACTCTTTCTTTAAAAAATCGATCATCTTCACTGGGGTGGGGTCAATATTTTGGGCTATAGCTAAATAAAAACTTACCCAGTCTCCCATATATATTGCCGATAGGATTCTGGTTAACTTATCTTTCCCTTCTGTCCAGATCTCAGCCCATTTTACTTTTCTCTTTTTTACTATGGATTGAGTGACTTCAATTCTTTTTTTAATTTTTTCTCCGTCCCTATGATCTCGAATAAAAATAGGGTAAAATCTTTTTAAATCTATCTTTCCTTCCCCTCCCCACGCCACAATCTCATTATGGTTAAGTTCGGGGAAAACGTCCCAGAAGGCCAGGATTTTACTATTTTCATTAAACTGGGTCTTTAACCTGTGGGCAACCACATCTGTATTTCCTTCTACTCCGTACACGAGGGGAATTTTGCCGAGGAGTTCTTGTGCAAGGGATTTAGCCGGATTTTTGCTCAATGGGACTTCTGGATGACATCTCTTTCTGACTTTACCTAAAACCTGAAGTAGCTCGTCATAATTTTGAGGTTCTATCCATTTTAGTCTCTCTAAAATCCTGAGCATGGGAATAGATAGATAACCAATGGTTGTGCGGGGAGGCATCCCGGGAGGAACAATTAAAGATGGTACTTCATCCTGCTTACTTAAATCTTTTAACTTTCCCTCACTACAAATTGAAAAAAGAAAAGAGCTCCTTTTCTTGCACTCCTCATAAGCCGAAAGAGCTTCCTCGGTGTTTCCTGAATAACTCACAATGAAGACCAAGCTCTCTTCATCTACCAGTCGAGGCAAGCCATAGTTTCGGTTGATCAAAATTGGTATTTCCAATTTTTGAAAAAGGAGAGTCTTTAATATATCGCCTCCTATAGCTGATCCACCCAACCCACAGACTACAGTCTTTCTTAATTGGCGTAGAGTTTGAGGAAAAAGGGGTAAAGTATCTGCCAGCCTAATTGCCTGCCGACACTGAAGAGGGAAATCAAATAGGAGTTTCCACATTTTGCTTCTATCAACCTTTTCTAACCTTTCCAGATCACCCCGCATCTTAGCTTCCTTTCAAAATTTTTTTAATTTTCTTCGATAGCTTCCTCTGGGCGAATCTTCTGGCGTCGTGTGAGGTGCGGAGTTTCAAAAGCTCCGAGGTCACCTTTTGCGTCTCTTCCCATGTCACCCCCCGAATAATTTTCTTTATCTCTAGAAGAGAAGTCGGGGCTACACTAAATTCATCTACTTCCAATCCCAGAAGAATTAAGACAAATAGCGGATCACTGGCCATCTCTCCACAGGCTCCCACCCAAATGCCTTCACGATGAGCGCATTTTATTATATTGTCGATCAATCTCAAGATAGTCGGGTGCAGAGGCTGGTAAAGATAGGCTACCTTCTCATTTACCCGGTCCACTGCCAGGCTGTATTGTATTAAATCATTCGTCCCCAGGCTAAAGAAATCAACCTCTTTAGCCAGAAGATCAGCTATTATAGCGGCCGAAGGGACCTCAATCATTGCTCCTACCTCCATATTCTCTGAAAAAGGAGTTCTCTCTCTTTTTAGTTCTCTTTTTACCTCAGAAAGAATTGTCCTGGCCTTCTCGATCTCCTCCACTCCTGAGATCATGGGATACATAATTTTTACCTTGCCAAAACTACCAGCTCTCAAGATAGCCCTCAGCTGAACTTTAAAGATGTCTACTTTCTCTAAACACAGTCTTATGGCCCTCCAGCCCATAAAGGGGTTTATTTCGGAAGGAACAGGAAAATGAGAGAGAAATTTATCTCCTCCTAGATCTAATGTTCTAATAATCACTGTATTAGGAGACGCTTTCTCAGCTACTGTTTTATAAACCTGTATCTGTTCGGCCTCACTGGGCAAAGTTTCTCTATTCATATAGAGAAACTCGGTTCTGTATAACCCTACCCCTTCCGCTCCATCCCTTAAGGCAATATCTATCTCTTCCGGACCGGCGATATTAACCGCTAATTCTACTTCTCGGCCATCGAGGGTCTGAGGAGGCAAAGATCTCAAAGTCTCCAGTTTTCTTTGGTAAGAGAGAAACTCTTTCTGACTTCTTTTATACCGTTCTATTTGCTTGGAAGTGGGATTAACAATTACCCTTCCTTCATTTCCATCTAGGATAATTACCGAGCCTGGTTTAACTTTCTGGGTTATGTCTCGGAGTCCTACTACGGCAGGAATCTTCAATGAGCGAGCCATAATAGCAGTATGAGACGTTCTTCCCCCAATATTGGTGGCAAAACCCAATATTTTATCTTTCTGCATAGCCACAGTATCTGAGGGAGCAAGATCATAGGCCACCAATATTATTTTTTCCTCTAGATGAGAGAGACTCAAAGTTGGTCTCTTTAGAAGGCTAGCCAGGACTCGCTCGCCTATGTCTTCTACATCTCTGAATCTTTCCTGAATAAACCCAGCCTGAGCAGAGGCAAACTTTGCTGGAAAAGCTTTGAGAGTATTTCTAAGAGATGCCTCGGCATTCAATCTTTGCTTCCTTATTCTATCTATGGTAGCCCCGATAAGAAGTGGATCTTCCAATATTAATAGATGAGCCTGAAAAATGTATGATTCCTTTTCTCCTATGGTCTTCTTTACTCTTTTTTTTATCTCCTCCAGTTCCCTTTTTGATTCTTCCACCGCTTCCCTAAATCTTTTTATTTCAGCCTCTACTACTTCTTCTTTGATTTCATATTCAAGTATACAAAAATTTTCCTTCCCCAGGATGTATGCTTTTCCTATAGCAATTCCGGGAGAAGCAGCTATTCCTTTAGACATAAGCCTCCTCCCTGCAGCTTTAAAATCTTTTTCGCCTCACCAACAAGGTATAGGGAGCCGGTTATACAAATTAAATCCTCATCGCAGCTTGTCTTCACTGCGTATTTTAGAGCCTTAGTTAGGTCCCTTTCAATGACAACTCTTTGTTGGAATTCCTTCGTTCTTTTAGCAATATTTTCTGGTTCTGCGGCTCTTATGAATTTTATCTTAGTTAAGATTACCTCCTTAGCCAACGGAAAAATTTCTCTCGCTACGCTGTTAACATTTTTGTCCTTGCAGCAACTGAAGACAAGAATTAAATTATGATAGTTAAAATATTCTTTTATTGTATTTTTTAATGCTTTAGCCGAGGTGGAATTATGAGCCCCATCTAAGACTATTAAAGGGCCATTTTTTATAACCTCTATCCTTCCTGGCCAATGAACTTTCTTTAAGCCTTCCTTTATAGATTCCTTTTTTATCTCCCAACCCTGCTTGTTTAAAAGTTCACACGTTGCAACCGCCATGGCTGCGTTTGTTATTTGATGTCTTCCTATCAGAGGAAGGTAAAGCCTCTCATAACTGTCATAGAGACCTTTAAGGGAAAAAAATTGTCCATAGGGAGTACTTTCTAACTTTTTCCACCTCATTAGGTTCGATATCTTTAACAACTTTGCTTTTTTTTTATGGCAGGTCTTAGCAATAATGTCTATAACTTCATCTTCTTGGGTAGGTGTGATAACTGTAGACTTTTCTTTGATTATACCTGTCTTTTCATAGGCAATCTTATCCAATGAATTACCCAATAGCTGAGTATGGTCAAGACCTATGGGAGAAATTAAACAGATGATCGGCTTAACAACATTAGTGGCATCCAACCTTCCTCCCAGTCCAACTTCCAATATTGAAAAATCGGCCTTTTTTTTCGAAAAATATAAAAAGGCGAGACTGGTAAGTACCTCAAAAAATGTCAGTACGGATTTGACTTTTTCCACAGCTAATTTGATTTCATCCACTAACTCAATTACTTCCTTTTGGCTAATTATTTCACCATTCATTCTTATCCTTTCTCTTAGTGAATAAAAATGTGGTGAAGTGTAGAGACCTGTTTTGAATCCTGCTTGATTCAATATGGAAGAAGTCATGGCACAAATAGATCCTTTCCCCTTCGTGCCCCCAACGTGTATAACTTTACCTATTTTATGGTGGGGGTTACCGAGATAATGCAGAAGGGTTTCAACCCGATTTAAGTCGAAATGATCTGGATCATAAAAAAAATCTGTGTAGTATTCATAATTAACGAAGTTATTTAGATATTTCAATACAGCCTTATAAGATTTAGCTGATCGAAAGCTCATTATAGATCCATTGAACACTCAAATATTTCAGCCCTTATAGTAACTACAAAAATAATTCATGGCGATTTTGACCTGACGTCTCCTGGAGGCTAAATATATCAGGGGGAGGAGATTAGAATGAGTGTAAACAACAGGTTACTATTTAAGAGCATGAATTTTTATTTCAAATCCTCATAAATGGGAAATTGCTGACAGAGCTCTCTTACCCAACTTCTCATTTTTTTTCTCAAGGTTCTGTTCTCTGGACTCGATAGTATTTTATTTATCCACCTTCCAATTAGTTGCATCTCAGGTTCTCTCATTCCTCTGGTAGTAAGAGCAGGGGTCCCCGGTCTTATCCCCGAGGTTATAGAAGGCGGTTGAGGATCAAAAGGGATACTATTTTTGTTAACCACTATGCCTGCTTCTTCCAAAATAGTAGCCGCTTTATCACCTGTTAGTGATTTTTTTGACAGATCAACCAGTATAAGATGGGTATCGGTGCCACCAGAGACCAATCTTAGCCCATCTTCCCTCAAGCTCTTAGCTAATGTTTTGGCGTTGGAGACAATCTGCTGTTGATATTCTTTAAATTCAGGTCTTTGCGCTTCCTGAAAACATACCGCTTTTGCGGCTATGGTATGCATGAATGGTCCCCCTTGAGTACCAGGAAAAATAGCTCTATCTATCCGAGAGGCAAGGTTTTGGCGACAGATGATCACTCCTCCGCGGGGACCCCGCAGAGTTTTGTGGGTGGTGGTAGTGACTACATCAGCATAAGAAACAGGATCCGGGTGTAGACCAGTAACAATCAAGCCTATTATGTGAGCTACATCAGCCATAAGATAGGCACCCACTTCATCGGCAATTCTCCTCCAGTGGGAGTAATCTATAGCCCGCGGATAAGCGCTAGCCCCCACTATTATCAATTGAGGACGGCAATTTTCAGCTATAGCCTGAATTTCTTCATAATTAAAGGTCTCCGATTCTCTGTCTACTCCGTAGTTGACGATCCGATAATGAGTATGAGGTAAAGTTGACCTATTTCCATGAGAAAGATGCCCTCCGTGAGACAAATCTAGGGATAAAATGGTATCTCCCGGTTTAAGCAAAGCCTGATAGACAGCTATATTAGCCTGTGTTCCTGAATGAGCCTGTACATTCACATGCTCAGCTTTAAAGATTTTTTTTGCCCGGAAAATGGCTAACTCCTCAATCTCATCTATAAATTTACAGCCCTGATAATGTCGTCTGCCGGGATACCCTTCAGCATATTTATCAATCAAGACCGAACCTTCCGCTTCTAAGACTGCCTTACTGGGATAATTTTCTGAAGGGATAAGAGTTAAACTGTTTTGCTGACGCTGAAGTTCCTGCTTAAGAATCTCATTAACCTCGGGGTCAATTTGAGCCAATGAAATAGGCATGAAGCTCTCCTTTAATGTTTGAAATGTCTCATCCCCGTAAACACCATAGCCATTCTGAATCTATCGGCAGCTGCAATTATCTCTTGGTCGCGCAGCGAACCACCCGGTTGAATTAAGGCAGTTATCTCTGATTTTCCTGCCTCCTCTACCGCATCAGGAAAAGGGAAAAAGGCATCCGAAGCTAAGCATGCACCCTTAGCTCTATCACCAGCCTTTCCAATGGCAAGCCTAGAGGAATCTACCCGACTCATCTGTCCAGCTCCCACTCCAACTACCGTTTTATCTTTGGATAGAACGATGGCATTAGATTTTACATGTTTGCAGACTGTCCAGGCAAATAAAAGTTCATCCTGCTCCTTTTGAGTGGGAGTTCTTTCTGTAACTGTTCTTAGATTACTAGAAAAGTAGGTTTCTTCATCCCTTTCCTGAAAAAGAATTCCACCTCGCACTCCTTTTATCTCGCAGCCGGGGTTTCCTCTGACTAAAGAGCCATTGACTTTTAGAATACGTAGGTTTTTTCCCCATTTTTGCCCGGTTTTCAGGATTTCCAGAGCTTTGTTTTCGTAGTCAGGGGCAATTATGGCTTCAATAAATTTATCGGGTGAAGCTATTTCCTCGGCAGTGAGGGGACCCACTGTTCTATTTAATCCAATTATACTTCCGAAGGCTGATACAGGATCTCCACTATAGGCATTTTTAAAAGCCTCTTGAAGATGAGAGGCACAGCCTACACCACAGGGGTTGGTATGTTTTATTACCACGGCTGCTGGTTCTCTAAATTCTGATACTATGGCTAAAGCGGCATCTAGATCCAAAAGATTATTAAAGGACAGGTCTTTCCCCCAAAGTTTTTCAGTAGAGGAAAGACTTGGCCGAGTCTCGATCCATTCTCTGTAAAAGGCAGCCTTCTGGTGGGAGTTTTCTCCATACCTCAGATTTTTTTGTTTCACAAAGCTCAAATTTATTATATCAGGAAATTTTTGTCTGGTTTCTTTTTCCAGGTAGTGTGCAATAAGGGCATCATATGCACTAGTTTCCTGGAAGACCCTCATAGCCAAATTAAGACAGGTAGCCTGGCTGAGACAACATCTATTTTCTTCTAACTCCTTGAGGATCTGGGGGTACTGATCAGGATCGGTCACTGCTGCTACATAAGGAAAATTCTTAGCTGCCGCCCGAAGCATGGTAGGTCCTCCGATGTCAATGTTTTCTCTAGCCTTTTTTAGACTCACCCCATCTTTTTGCACAACCTCTTGGAAAGGATAAAAGTTTACCACCACCATGTCGATAAGTTCAACACCGTATTGCTTTATTTCTCTCATCTGTTCAGGGTCATCCCTTACAGCTAAAAGAGCTGCATGAATCCTGGGGTGCAAGGTTTTAACTCTTCCACCAAGCATAGCCGGACTATGGGTATACCTTGATACATCCCTTACCCGTATTCCAGCTTCTCTAAGGGCTCGTGCTGTACCTCCGGTGGAAAGAATCTCTATTCCTAATTTGGCCAATTCTTTAGCAAAGTCAACTATTCCTTCCTTATGGAAGACGCTGATAAGAGCTCTTTTAATCTCAGGCATTTATCTTTCTCGAAAATTCCGATAATTCAATATAGCAAAATATTTTATTACGTCAAGAAACAGTCGTCAGTTGACCGATTAAATTTCTTTTGCTATAGTGTCTACGAATCAATCATCGAGGCCGAAAGTGAGATTATATAAAAGTGAGGGGATTGTGCTTAGAGATTATGATCTAGGAGAACAAGATAAAATAGTTGTTTTTTATTCACGAAGATATGGAAAGATAAAAGTGGTAGCAAAGGGGGCTAGAAGAATAAAAAGTAGATTTGCTGCCCAGGTTCAGCCTCCTTCTTATGATAGTATGGTGATTCACAAAGCTACGAGAAGCGGCCTGCACACCTTGAGCGAGTGTAAGATTAATTACCCTTTTATAGGGATCAGAAAGAATCTCCTTAGATTCGCCTATAGCTGTTATCTGGCCGAGTTGATTGACAAATGTTTGGGAGAAGAACAACCAGATTCTCATCTTTTTGAACTTCTGGTAAAGACCCTTTATTACTTAGAAAAAATTCCTAAACAAAACTTAAGTCTTTTGATGCGAAGTTTCGAGATAAAACTCTTAAAAATTTTGGGTTACGGGCTATACCTGAGCAGATGTATAAATTGTGGAAAAGAAAAAGGAAAGATTCAATCTCTCTTTATTAGCATAAAGTTAGGTGGACTTCTTTGTGATGATTGCCAAGAGGAAGATAAGAACAGACTAGAGGTTTCAAAGAAGACCGTTCTTTTGATGAATTATCTTCTTCATTCAAGGCTGAAGAAGACAGTTCAACAAAGTTTTGATAGGGCCATAGAAGTTGAACTGGAGGCTATTCTAAAAAGGTATCTTTCTTATCAATTATCGAGGGAGATGATTACTTCTCGCTTTGTTTGTACCTCTGAAAAGTTGGAATTGAAGCACCCAATAATATAGGGAGGAGTCAGTGGAAGACCGTACTGAAGAGACAGTTCACACAAAGGAGCAAGATTCATTCTTAAGCACAATTGGAAGTTATTTGGAAGGCATAGGGAAAACTCCTTTACTCACCAAAGAGGAAGAAAGGGAGCTTGCTAAGAGGATAAAAGAAGGAAAGCAAAAATTAATCCAACTTATGAGAGGAACAGCCGATATCATTAATAAGAATAGAGAGCTTCTCGTCTTATTTCAAAAGGGAGGAAAGCTGTCTAAAAACTTTGGTGATCTTGATCGTAATCCAGATAAGGTCAGGGAGATAGTTGATTTCTTAGAACACGAACTCCCGAAAATGGAGAAAATAGTGTCTGACCGAGATAAAAAGAAGATAAAACAGATCTTAAAAGAGGCAGTGAAAGTAAAATCATCGTGTGAGGCAGACAAAAAGAAGATGATGGAAGCCAATCTTCGTCTGGTGGTAAGTTTTGCTAAAAAGTACACCGGCAGAGGAGTTTCTCTTTCAGACCTTATCCAGGAGGGAAATATCGGCCTTTCTCGGGCTGTGGATAAGTTTGACTATAAATGTGAAAAGCGTTTTAGCACCTATGCCAGTTGGTGGATACGCCAGGCTTTATCCAGGACTATTGCTGATCAGTCAAGGACTATACGTCTTCCAGTTCACATAGCTTATTTGTTAAGAAAGTTGAGTAGAGTATCCAGACAACTAGAACAGAAACTAAAAAGAGAACCTACTCCCGAGGAAATTGCTGAACAGGTAGATTTTTCTCCAGAGAAGATCAGGCAAATGCTCGGAATAAGCCAGACCACGGTCTCAATTGATAAACCGATGGGAGAGGAAAAAAATAGTTCAATGATCGAGTTTATTTCTAACACTAGTATACCTCCACCTGTTTATAAGCTTGCCGTAGATATGCTCAAAGAGGAGGTAAGAAAACTACTAGAAAAGGTAGTAAAAGATCCACGTGAGTCGGAAATATTAAAGTTGAGATTTGGTCTGGAAGAAAAAGGCGATTATTCCTTAAGACAGATTGGGAAGAAATACGGAGTCAGTAGGGAGAGAATCAGACAGATTCAGGAAAGAACTTTAAAGAGATTAAGAGCTCCGGCGGAAGAAAGAGGATTGAGAGGTTATCTGGAACTATTGGATAGCCTAAGGGTAGAAATGTAGGAGAGCTACACCGAATAAATGAGGAGGATGCTTGGCTAATCTCTCGGCCGGAATAATTGGTTTACCTAATGTTGGTAAATCAACTCTTTTTAACGCTCTTACACAAGCAGGAGCGCAGGTGGCAAAGTTCCCTTTTTCCACCGTATCTCCTAATATGGGAAGGGCGTTGGTTCCTGATCCACGACTGGAGAGACTAGCCGAATTAATAGATCCCGAGATTGCCACGCCAGCGTCAGTGGAGTTTATAGACGTAGCTGGTCTGGTTAGAGGTGCCCATCGCGGTGAGGGCCTGGGAAATGAGTTTTTATCTAGAATAAGATCGGTTGATCTTTTAGTTGAGGTACTGAGGTGTTTTGAAGGGAAAGAGATTGCCCATCCCGAGGGGAGTGTAGATCCGATAAGAGATGCCGAGACAATTGAGTTAGAATTGCTTCTCTCTGACTTGAAAGTTGTGCAGCGGAGGTTGACAAAACTGGATAAACTGGTAAAATCGGGAACTAAAAGAAGCCAAGAAAGATTTGGTCTTTTACAAAAGATTAAAACAAGCCTTGAGAAAGGGAATGCGCTGAGAAAGATTTTTACAGAAAAAGAGAAGGAAGAGCTTGTCGAAGAAGGTCTTTTGACTCTTAAGCCCTTACTTTACGTTGCTAACGTGGATGAAAATAACCTAACTTGTCCATCCTTTTTACTTAAGAGTTTGAGAGAAAATGCCTCCCAGAAGGAACTCAGGTTAATAGAAATATGTGCACAATTGGAGGCAGAATTAGCAGAAATGTCTGCGCAAGAGAAGGCAGAATTCCTTAAAGAGTTAAGGATAAAAGAAGGAGCTAATAAGTTGATAAGAGAGGTGTACCGGCAGCTAAATTTAATTACCTTTTTCACCATCAGCGGGGGAAGGGAAGTGAGGGCCTGGTCAGTGAAAGAAGGAACCACTGCTCCTCAAGCAGCAGGCAGAGTCCATTCGGATATGCAAAAGGGCTTTGTAAGAGCAGAGGTAGTCGCGGTATCAGATTTTCTTGAGATCGGATCAATGAAACGGGTCAAAGAGGAAGGAAAGGTTAAGATAGAGGGAAAGGATTACCTGGTAGAGGACGGAGATGTGATACATTTTAGGTTTACTAGATAGTTTGAGGTATGAGGATTTCAATAATTTGCCTGAGTTGTTATGAAGTAAACCTTGGTAGACCAAATATCAGAAAAAAGAGGGGAGCAGGCTCGACTTGCTCGAGCGAAGCAAGAGTCGGCTTTGCCGATCGAGCCGTCGAGGGGGGATATTTCCCCCTTCGAATATCTTGAGGAAAGGTCTCAAAATGGCATGGTATCAAGCAACTTTTGCTCTTAAAACCGAATTAAATGAAGAAGAAAGAACTACGCTTTTAGATGGATTTAAAAACATTGTTAGCCACGACAAAGGTGAGGTAGAAGATATATCGCAAATAGGAGTGAGGAGGTTTGCCTATGTGGTGGAAAAAGAAAAAGAGGGCTTTTTTATTTCGGTTAATTTTCAGATAAATCCTTCAGAAGTAAATCGAGTTCGAGAGTTTCTTAAAACTAAGGAAGGAATAGTGAGATCGATGATAACGAGGAGAAAAGCTCCTCCGAAGAAGGAAAAGGAAGAAGGAGAGAAAAATGGCCAGTCTGAACCACGTGATCTTAATAGGGAACCTCACCCGTGATCCCGAACTTCGCTACACTCCTGATGGAACTCCTGTAGCCAGCTTTACTATTGCCGTTAATCGTGCTTTTACCACTCGGCAAGGAGAAAGAGAAGCTGATTTTATACCTATTGTAGTATGGCGGAAACGAGCCGAGACTTGCTCCGAATATCTGGCTAAGGGAAGTGGGGTAGCCGTGGAGGGAAGATTACAGATTCGTAATTATGAAGACAAAGATGGTGTTAAAAGACGGGTCGCAGAGGTGGTTGCCTGGAGGGTCGAATTTCTGCAAAGACTAAAAAAACAACCTCTACCGGAAATTCCGGAAGAGAAGGGAGAAAACCAGATAGACAAAGTTCCTCTTCCCGAAGAGAAGGGAGAAAGCCTTGAGAGCTAGACCTCTACTTAAAAGAAGAAAGGTTTGTATTTTTTGCCGATCAAGAAATGATTCTATAAACCATCTGGATGTAAAAGCTCTCGGACATTATATCGATAGTCGAGCTCGAATAAAAAACAGAAGACGCACCGGTACCTGTGCTAAGCATCAACGAAAGTTATCCAGAGCAATTAAAAAAGCTAGAGAGATGGCGCTTTTACCTTATAAATAAGAAATGTCTCGGGACTCTTCCCCTTCGTCGCTGTATATCGACTTTGGATGGTTTCTGCTCGTCTTCTCGTCTCGGGAAAGACGTGAAACTCGTCGCTGCCTTACGGCCGCTCCTCAGACATCACGTCTTTCTTCTTCCTCAACTCGAAGACTCGTTAAGGTGGCTGATATAAGGCTCCTCCGGGGAAAGTCCCTCGACACCCTATAAATCTCGTAAATACTAATGCTTTCCCGAGTGATTGGATGTAAAATCTGTGAAAGGGTAGAAGATGGAGATTATATTAATGGAAAATATCGACAATCTGGGGCAGAAGGATGAGATAGTCGAGGTAGCTGATGGCTATGCACGTAATTTCCTTATCCCCAAAAATCTGGCCTTGAAGGCAACTCCCGGCAATGTTAAGCAGTGTAAGGAGAAAAAAAGGCTCATCCAACAGAAGAGAGAGAAGGGAAAATTCAAGGCGCTTAGAGTGGCAGAAAAACTACGAGGAGTAAGACTGGTATTGGAAAGAGAGATGGGGGAGGAAGGAAAGTTGTTCGGGGTGGTTACCTCGCAGGATATTGTTCAGGAGATTAAAAAGAGGTTTAGTCTAGAGATAGATCACAGAAAGATTAATTTAGACGAACCTATTCGAGTCATTGGAATCAAGAAGGTTTCTCTCAAATTACATCCTGAGGTGGAGATTGATCTCGAGGTGGAGGTGAAAAAATCCTGAAAAATAAAATTTACATAATTGATGTTACTAACCGAGATGGAGTTCAAACCTCCAGATTGGGGTTAGCCAAATTAGAAAAGACTATTATTAACTTTTATCTAAATGACATG
>Ga0209121_10003891_pt1 | contig 14174 bp, 10 predicted proteins | sample Cruoilmetagenom3_FD_187292 | JGI IMG/M metagenome (GOLD analysis project Ga0209121, IMG submission 187292) | Oil polluted marine microbial communities from Coal Oil Point, Santa Barbara, California, USA - Sample 3 (SPAdes) (version 2) | ecosystem: Environmental > Aquatic > Marine > Oil seeps ...
GCGGCGGCCTGGGTCGAAGGCTGCTGATGAATGGCTTTTGCTAGGGTTAAAAAAAAGATTCCGGTATTCCGTTTTTTACTGCGTTGCTGGTGGACACTTGTCAGGGTTTTCATCCATAGACCCGACCATTGCACCAGCTTTAGAAGGGTTTCCAGTTGTTGCTCGGAACGCACAGCCATAATCATCGACATCACCGCTACCGGTTTTCCATCAACCAGTATTGGACACGCTATCAAATCACACAGTCGTTCTTCACTCGGGCCATATTTTTGGCGGATTTTCACCAGCCCCTTGCCCTCTTTTAAGGCGCTATAGGCGTAATCTTTCATCAGCTCACGCCCCTCACCCGCATCAGGATGCGATGCGAGTACGTCGTCCATGGCGCCTTCATCATCGATAGCGAAAACCATTCCACGAATAATTCCCGTCACAACCTGGCACTGCCAAGTCAGCCACTCCTGTGCTAAATCAGCCGGAATTGACATTAATTCTTCCTTTTACTGCATATAAAATGTGCATTTAAAACCTTTCAAACCCCACTCTTAACAAGGGCTTCACAAGCCAGACTTGGCACCTAAGCTACTGTTATATAAGAATGCAGCCTCCCACAGGCTAAGCTCGGCTGTTGAGAGAGACACGCCGTCCATTAACTATAGCAGGCCAACTACAAACGCGAGCAAAACCAGCCATCACCCAGCCTACAGCCTCAACAGGCACCGTAGGCAAATTTGCACCCTCTGCAACATCCTTGTAGTCTTGCGCCCCTAGACAACACCCTCAAGGCAACACCCCCCATATTTACAATACAAAAAGAACGATAAGGAACAAGAAAATGGTAGAAAACGACATTATCAAACCCATGGACGTCGTAAAGCGTCTCCCCAAAATAGTTGAACGTGTTCCTGCTATTGTGCGAGCCATCAAAGCATCGAGAAGTGCCACCGACAACGACTCCATGCCGAGCTGCTTTGAATTAACCACTGCACGTTACCCTGGCAATATCGCGATTTACTACGAAGACCAAAAAATCACTTATCTTGAGTTCAACCGTAAAGCCAACCAAATTGCGCACTATTTACAAAGCGAAGGCATTGGCAAAGGCGATGTAGTCGGCCTTTACATGCAAGATCGCCCAGAATTTTTAATCAGCCTCGTAGCCATCGCAAAAACAGGCGCTGCAACCGCACTCATCAATACCGCGCAAACAGGCAATGTGCTCATCCACAGCCTTAATCTGGTTGATGCAAAAACCTGTGTCGTAGGCGAAGAGTTAAGCGACTCTTTTCTCGAAGTGCAGGCCGACTTGAACATGGCTAAAAACAGGGTCTACAGTGTCGCTGACCGTGACGTGATGGTTAACCCTGGCAAAAACATTAAGGGCTTCACCAACCTTTACAAAGAATGCCAAGACCAGCCTAACTCAAACCTTACTGTGACCAGCTCTATTAAACGCGAAGATCACTTCGTTTATATCTACACCTCTGGCACCACCGGCATGCCCAAAGCAACCATTACCGACCACAATCGCTATGCTTCTGCTTTTGGGATGATCAACGTTGTCATGAACCTTGATCAAAATGACATCTTCTACCTGCCATTACCTCTGTTTCATGCAACGGGACTGGTTCCGTGCTGGGGCTCAACATTGGCCGCCGGTGCGGCAGTGGTTGTTCGCCGCAAATTTAGCGCCAGTGAGTTTTGGGACGATATAGAAAAATACCAGGCCACTATTTTTGGCTATGTGGGCGAGCTTTGTCGCTACCTGCTAAACCAGCCCAAAAGCCCCACCGATAACCAGCACACACTTAAGAAGATGTTTGGTAATGGGCTGCGTCCTGGCATATGGAAAGAGTTTAAAGAACGCTTTCAAGTCCCTAACATTATCGAGTTCTATGGGGCTAGCGAAGGCAATACCGCGTTTATGAACTTCTTAAACATGGAAAACACCGTGGGTATGGGTAAAGCCACACTGGTGCGTTACGACAAAGAGGCCGAGCAAGTAGTGCGTGATGCCAATGGCCACTTAATCAAAGTAGAGCTCGGTGAACCCGGCCTATTGATCGGTGAAATCACACCCAAAACACCCTTTGTTGGTTATACCCAAAAAGACAAAACCGAATCGGCCATCATGCGAGACGTGTTCAAAAAAGGCGATGCTTGGTTTAATACCGGCGATATGCTGCGTGGCATCGGCTGTGCACATTACCAATTTGTTGACCGACTGGGAGACACTTTTCGCTGGAAAGGTGAAAACGTATCCACCACGCAAGTGGAAAACGTCATCGCTACCCTGCCAGATGTAGCAGGCTGCGCTGTATACGGGGCAGAAATTCCCAATACCAATGGTAAAGCCGGCATGGCCACCATTACCCCACAAGAGAACACCGAGCTAGATTTTGAGAAACTACTGAGCTGCTTAAAATCAGAACTGCCCCCTTACGCGATACCCGTCTTCCTGCGCATCAAGACAGAAATTGATGTCACTGGCACCTTCAAATATAAGAAGGCCGACCTGAAAAAAGAAGGCTACAACACCTCGATGATTTCGGAAAAACTATACGTCCTTATCCCCGGCGAGAAGAGCTACCAGCTTCTAACTCCAGAGATCGAAAAAGGTGTTAACGAAGGCGCATACCGCTTCTAGAAAAATGAGAAAACCGCTGTCGGCCCCTCTATCGAGCCATCATCGATGGGAAAACCGGCAGCGTAATTAAAGTAACACCCTGTGGAAGCTGGAACGCACCCGAAACCAGCTTCTTCTTTTCTACCTCCCGCAAGCTAAGATCACTGCCATACCGCAGCACCCCGCCAATCCCCACGCTTTTTGCCTGACGAGAAAAGTAATTCATGGTGACCAGGCCCTGGTTATTCGGCAGCACTTTCGATGCTCGCTTACCCAACTCCAGAAAAATATCCTGCAAAGCCAATATATCTGGATGATTACTGACCACAATCTCATGCGTCTCATTTCCCTTGGGAGAGCTCAGATTAACCTGGTACACCTCGCCCCGATAACCACCAATGCGTTCGATACGGCCTGTCTTTTTGAACTGCACCTTGCTGCCCTTAAGCTCATCCACCCTTTGCTGGGCATTTTGCATCATCAAACCACCAAAGGCTTCCAAGGCATCGCCCATATTCGCAAGATCCATCGCAATACGCTGGCTCCCTTGGCGAGTCACTAAATGGCTTTTTGCCCCATTAATCAAAAGCTGATGGCCTTTGCCTAACTCAATCCGAATATGTTGATTATCCTGATACGTGAGGGTGAACATTTTCCCATCCGGCAAATTCCATCGGCTAATAGTGCCTGCATAAGCAGTATTCAAAGCGGCTAGCATTAACAAACAAGCAGCAAAGCATTTTTTCATTGTGAGTTTCCTTTGTATCAATTTATGGACGATGGTCGGCAGGCTATCAAAGCCAAGGCTTCCTTTCAGTAACTTTCGTATAAAACACTTCGCAATATCAATAGTTTCGCTTTATAATCGCGGCCTCTCCTAAAAGCGCCTGTAGCTCAGCTGGATAGAGTAACTGGCTTCGAACCAGTTGGTCGGGAGTTCGAATCTCTCCAGGCGCGCCATTTTCGATATTCACTTTCAACGAACCCTTCGTGACTGCTCGAATACACACCCTACAATACCTAGCCTTATTTCCCTCTTTCCTAGCCAAAGTTTGTAAATTTCTTTAGTATCAGAAAGCGATGTCGAACAACGACTTCATGTTTGGGGCAAGCTATTCTTGTGCTTTCCGCCGATTTCGACCGCCAAAGAGCCTGCCCTGGATGGCAACTAGCTCTACAAAAAAAATAAATAATCATTTAATTACGGTGTACGAATATGGAAAAGAAACAAACCTCCTTATGGATGTATATCCCCTATTGTGTCCCCATGCTGGTGGCCATTCTTGGTTCTCAACTTGTTTTCTTTAATTCTTCAATTATTGGTTACGGCTTTCTGGCATTGCTTGCTGCGATTGTTGTACTGGAACCGATACTGGGAAATGACGATGATGAGTGGGAGTGGAAATACCCGAATATCTTTCTTGGCATGATGTACCTTTACGCCATCGGTACGTTTGCGACCTTCCTGAGCTTTATGTGGGTGATGGGCCATGCAAATAATGGCGGCGACCTTTTTAGTATGGCGGCTGGCATTCAGGCTATTTCCGGTGTCGATATTATTCCCTTGCATGCCGAAGATGGCTTAAAGGAATACTTGGTGGCTACACTGATCATGAGCATTACGGTTTCCATTGGCACCGTTTCTATTGGTCATGAGCTTTGCCACCGTACGCACGAGCCTCTTTCTATTTTCTTTGCGCGCGCCATGGGCACCCTGAGCCTGTTTAGCTACTACGCCGTAGAGCATCCTTTTGGCCACCACCTGACTGCTGGCACACCAAGAGACTCCAGCACCGCCCTGCGTGGTGAATCGGTTGCCCAGTTTGCCAAGCGCACCTTTAAGCAAGATTATGAAATTGCTTGGGAAATCGAAAAGAGTCGTCTCGATGCATTAGACCTTCCGCTATGGTCTAGCCATAACCGCCTGCTTCGTGGTTATGCTGCAGAGCTGGCCGTTGTTGTCACTATTGCCGCCACCACCGGGTTTATTGGCCTATTTTTCTTTTCCCTATCGGTTATCCTCGGTCATTGGAACTATAAAGTAGGCGTTTACGGCCAGCACTACGGCATTACGCGCGCACCAGACGAAAAACTGGACATTCATCATTCCTGGGGCTGCACCAACCGAGTTACCAACTGGTTTGTTGATGGTATCGGTCGCCACGCCGATCACCACGAAGTGCCCGAGCGTGAGTTCTGGAACCTTGAAGCCCACCTTGAAGGCCCTCAGTTTGCAAAAGGTTATTTTGCCAGCATGGCTGCAGCGTCAATTCCCAGCCAATGGAATAAAATGACGGTGCCTAAACTCATCGAATGGGATGAAAAGTGGGCATCACCCAAAGAGAAAGTGCTAGCCATGGAAGCGAACGAAAAAAGTGGTATTCCTGAGCTGGTAGAACATGCCAAGAAACAGCGTGTGGAGTTGGTTGAAGCGGGGCTGATTGCCGCGTAAGCACTTAATACCTATAGCACAATCAAAAAAGGGGCGATTCAGCCCCTTTTTTATTCCTGAATAGAATCGTTAAAATAACTCATTCATATTATCAATTAACAAATCTGGTTTTGTACTCGCAATTGGCTCACCGTGGTTATAACCATAACTAAGGGCGACCACTTTAAACCCTGCCGCGCGCGCAGCAAGCACATCGTTTTTTGAATCCCCCGCCATTAAGCAAGAGCTTGGCTCGAAACCATAGGGCAACAATACGTGCTGCAACTGTAAAGGGTCGGGCTTCCTCTTTGGCAAGCACTCTCCCCCCACCACCTGTTCAAAATAAGCATCCAGCTTTAACTTATTCAGTATCGGTTCGGCATACTCCTTGGGCTTGTTGGTCACGACAACCATGGGGATAGCCAAGCGATGAAGCTTAGACAGCGCAACTTCGACACCGGGATAAAGGCAGCTCAGGTGGCAACAACGCTGGCCATAATAATACTTAAAGCGCTTTAGTCCGTCGGATGCTTGATACGCTGCCTGGTTTAACTCTTCTTCTTTAACTCTATGGCCGTAAACAAGCGCCCTCTGCACAAGTTTGGCAGAACCATTTCCCACCCACTGGCGCACATGATCGGCCCCAGCAGCGGGAAGGTTCCGCTCAAGCAGCATCTGATCAATGGCCCAGGCCAAATCTGGCACACTGTCGACCAGTGTGCCGTCGAGATCAAAGGCTATAAGTGCGGGCAGATCACCATCAAACAGTGTGCGCAGTTGCATTCAATTAAACAGCCTGCGCGAGGGCACTGCGCATGGCATCGACCACTGCTTTGTAGTCACTCTTTCCAAAAATGGCAGAACCGGCAACAAAGGTATCTGCGCCTGCTTGTGCAATTTCTTTAATATTTCCTTCGTTGACACCGCCGTCCACTTCTAAGCGAATATCCAGACCCGCCTGCTCGATTCTTTGTCGAACTTGTCGCAATTTATCCAATGTGCCGGGGATAAATTTCTGGCCACCAAACCCTGGGTTTACAGACATCAACAACACCATATCCAGCTTATCGAGAGTGTAATCAAGATAGTGCAAAGGGGTCGCTGGGTTAAACACCAAACCTGCTTTGCAGCCGTTGTCTTTAATCAGCTGTACACTGCGATCAATGTGTCCGCTGGCTTCCGGGTGGAAAGTAATATAGGTGGCGCCGGCATCGGCAAACTGCTGAATAAGTGCATCAACAGGCGATACCATCAAGTGCACATCAATCGGCGCGGTGATTCCGTAATCACGCAGTGCTTTACACACAGAAGGGCCGAAGGTGAGATTGGGAACATAGTGGTTATCCATGACATCGAAATGCACGACATCGGCACCGGCCTCTAGCACTTTTTCTACATCTTCCCCTAAACGGGCAAGATCTGCTGAAAGAATGGAAGGGGCAATTAGAAAATCAGACATACTCATCTCCGCTGAAAGCTGGATTATTCTTGCGTTTAATCTAGGTTTAAGCCTATTAATGGTCACTATAAGAAAACTGCGCCGCATGGTAGCTGAAATTGATTCAAAGATGAATAAACGGGAGATTCGCTTACGATGTTAGAGCTTACCCACCTGGGGAAAAAACTTCGCCCTATCGGCTGCCTGCTTTGCCTTTTGATGAGTGCGGCAGGCTATTGCGAACCCCTTCAGCCTGAAACCCTCAGCCCCGCAACTGAGCCGCCACCGATGGACTTGAAACAAAGCCCACTACAAACCATTGAAACAGAAGAAACTCGTTTTGGGCCGCTGGCGGAACAACTGGCCAAGGATAACCAAGTCTTATGGCTAAATGCAGGGGGGGAGAATTTCTTGGCTCTTTACCGACCTGCAAGCGGAGCAAGCGAACAAGGTGCAGTGCTGATCGTGGCCGATGATGGGCAGCACCCCGATTGGCCTGGCCCCCTTAAACACTTGCGTAACAGCCTGCCTCACCACAGCTGGGCAACTTTATCGCTAGCGCTGCCCCATCAAGCCAGCAAAGAAAACAAGCCGCAACAGGAACAAAACCCACTGCCGCCTCTTGAAACCAGCGACCCACTAACGCTGCGATTACAAAGTGCCATGACACATATACAAAGCCTGGGGCTCTACAATATCGTGGTTATCGCACTTGGTGACAGCGCGCCCCTGGTCGCTATGTCCTTGCGCGAGCTTTCTTCTGATAGTTACGCAGGCTTTATTGCACTCGCACCCTGGTCTTTGAACGAGCAAACGCAAACAGCAATTGCAGACGCTTATACCGATTTGCCCGCCGGAGTGCTGGAGATAGTGCCCGTTTTATGGCCAGAAACAGGGCTTATTAAACGCAAAGGTCTGGCGGCAAAAAAACAGCACAGCAATTATTCGCAAGTGAAGTTATTGGGTGATATCAAACAATTCAGGGACTCACCCCAACTATTACCCCGCATCAGAGGTTGGCTAAAGCGCAATGCTGAAGCCATGGAAGGGCAGCTTCAGCGTCCTGAAGATAAGAACTGATCCAGCTCTTTCAGGCGAGCAGGGGTTCCCACATCACACCACGAACCTTGATAAAGAGAGCCTGATACTTGCCCGCCCTCTATGGCATTCCTCAGCAAGGGAGCTAAAGCCAGACTGCCCAGCGGGCAGCCATCAAACAACTCTGGGCTTAACACGCTGATTCCACTAAAGGTATAGGCTTTTTCAACAGCGCCGCTTTTGCTCCTCAGTCCTTTGTTCTTCAGTAAGAAGGCATCGTCAGAACCACCAAGAGCATTGCCGGCATCAAGAATAAAATCACCCTCTGGATGATGTGGGGGATTATTCACCAACACCAGATGGGCAAGGTGATTGTTTTCAAAAAAACGCCCGCAAGACTTGAGAGCAGCAAGAGACAAATCACTCCACACATCTCCGTTAATCACCAGAAATGGTTGTTCCCCCAACAAAGGCAGCGCCTTGATAATACCTCCCGCCGTCTCCAGGGGCTGCTCCTCGTGAGAATACTGAATCGACAGGCCGAATTTTTCACCGTCACCCAGGGCCGCTTCAATCTGTTCGCCCAAGTGGGCGGTATTAATCACTACCTGCTTAAAGCCCGCACGCTGCAAATGTTCTAGGTGATGGCTGATAAGAGGCTTGCCAGCCACAGGCAGTAGCGGTTTTGGCGTATGCTCAGTAAGGGGTAACATTCTTTTCCCCAAACCGGCTGCCAGAATCATAACCTTCAACAGTAACGCTCCCTAAACCAGTGGTTCCAACAAGGTGACAGCATCCGGATTCTTATCCATCAAACAGACAGCAAGATCTTTCAGCACGGCATGTAGAGCAGTAAGTTCTTCGTAAGCGGCAGAAACCTCTAACAAATAGCTGTAAGTACGAGGGATATCCCCCAGATATACGGGTTTATCGTCACGGTAGTTCAAACGGGAAAAAATACCCACCGCCTTAAAGTGGCGCTGCATGCCCATCCACTCAAAATACTTTAGAAAGTCCCCCTCTGAGCACTGGGCATCCAATAAACCTGCCTTCTGTGCCTGATTAAAATACCCAGTGGCCCAAGCCAGTGTTTGCTCTCGAGGCCAGCGCACATAACAATCGCGCAACAAGGAAACCAGGTCATAGCTAATCGGCCCCCAAACGGCGTCCTGGAAGTCTATCAAACCCTGTTTATTATCTTCGAGCAGCATAATATTACGCGCGTGATAATCACGATGAACAAATACCTGCGGCTGAGCCTGGGCACTTTGCGCCAATAACTCATAGGCATGAAGAAAGGCTGTTTCTTGTTCGGGACTCAAGGTATAAGCCAAATAGCGTGGAATAAACCAGTCAGAAAACAAGGCCATCTCGTCCATCAGGCGAGCGTGATCATAAGATGGCAAGGGTAACTCTTCCGGCTTTAGCTGAAGCTGCAAGGCCAGCAGTGTTTCCATCGCCACGGTGTAATGTTTTTCCACTGAATGGGAGCTTAACTCCGGCAGCAATAAACGATCCCCCAAATCAGAGAGCAGCATAAAGCCCCTCGACGCATCCACTGCGATAACTTCTGGAGCATTAAATCCGTGATCGACCAAGCTGCGTGCTATGCGAATAAAATCCTCGTTATTTTCTTTTTCTGGCGGAGAGTCTACGGCGATAATGGTAGCCAAGCCTTGGGGGCTCTCAGTTTCGGCACGAAAATAACGGCGAAAGCTCGCATCTCCCGATACGGTTTGCAATGCAATTTTATTCAGGCCCAGCTGCTCGGCCACCCATTGCTGCAGTAATAATTCCCTCGATGACATCAATTTTCCTATTTTGGTGGTGGTGCATTCATTAATCTAGGTTGGTTTTACTGGGTTCGCAAATAGCCTTTAAGATGAGTTTCCGCGATAATGCCTCTCCGTAAGCACGGCCTGGGAATAGCATTATTTCCCCGTGAGACTACAAAAAAGGGGGGCTAAACTCTCTCTTAGCAAGCATAACAACCGGCAAACCTGTAATCCGGATTCAACTCATTTCATTCATAAATATTTCTGGGTAAACGTGCCGTACCAACAACACACCCTTTATTACTATTTGTTGCTCGCAATCACACTGGCATTTAGCACCTTTATGCCCTGTTATGCGGAAACCAGCAACGCAGCGACACCAAAACATCGCTATGCAGATCTCGACTGGGTCGCTCGTAAAAACTTCTCTGAGCATGCGGACGCCCGCCTAGAAAATGTTCCCGCCTACTGCCGCGGCACGTTTCTGGAGCCAGAATTTGATCCTGGCAAGCTGTCCCCTCTTTTACCACAGCAAGGCTCTGAAAAAAGCGGGCAAGTCACCACATTTTCAAACAAGGTGGTTCACATACCCGGCGTTTCTACCGAGTTCCTCGGCAACGTGGAGCTCTTTCACGACAAGTTTCGCCTGCTGAGTGAGTCCATTATCTATCGCATTGACCAAAACAGTATTACTCTTCCCGAGCCCATTACACTACGAGAACCCGGTTTTTTACTCACTGGCGCGCGCGCCTTCTTCGACTTAAACAGCGGGCAAGTCGACTTCTGGGATACCCAATACGTCCTCCACAACCAGGGGATTCATGGTCACGCCAAAAAACTCAAACGCAAAGCGGATATAACCGCCATCAAAAGCGGCACCTATACCAGTTGCCCCCCCAGTGACTGGCCAATCTGGCAATTACGCACTCAAAGAATGAAACTCGACGCCACGTCTGGCTGGGGCTCAGCACAAAACGCACGGCTTGAAGTCTTTCGGGTGCCGGTTTTGTATTTTCCCTACCTCCAGTTTCCCATTGATGATCGGCGCAAAACAGGCCTGTTGTTTCCTTCCATCTCCAGTAGTGACTTGGGTGGCATAGACAGCTCCCTCCCCCTCTACCTCAACCTGGCGCCCAACTATGACGCCACCCTTACTCCTCGGTATATCCGCCGTCGCGGCACCCTCTATCAAGGTGAATTCCGCTACCTGAACAACTTTGGGCAGGGCGCGCTCTCCTTGAACACGCTGAGTAATGACAAACAAGTTATTGCCACGCAGCAATCAGAAGGCACCTCCGAGGAAATCGCCCAGCAACTTGAGCCGGACCGTAGCTACGCGAGCTGGAATCATAGTGGTCGTTACGGACAACATTGGTCATCCCATGCTTACGCGGAATATGCCTCCGACGAAGAATATTTTCATGACTTTGGTAACGACTTTAATACCAGCAACCTCGCTTATCTCAACCGTTCAGCGACCCTGCGCTATCAACAGCAATATTGGCAACTGGGAACCACTCTCAGAGGTTTTCAAACCATTGATGATGACATCGCTGAAAAAGACCGGCCCTATATGCAGCTCCCGGCCATGACATTAACTGCCCACTACCCACTTTCCAGACACTTCGATCTTCAGCTAACAGGCGAAAGCACCTACTATATTCGGGAGGTTGACGACCCCCTTGTGGACAACCTTGAAGGTAACCGCCTACGCCTGATTCCCGCAATGCAAGCGACCTTTAGTTCTCCTTGGGGGCACATCTCGCCTCGCCTTAAAGTTCAACAGCTCAGCTACTCTCTGGAAAGTGACGTCAACTCGGACGATGTGACCGTCCCGCTTTTTAGCCTGGATACCGGTCTCTTTTTTGAGCGGGATTTTGAATGGAAAAATACCCACTACCGGCAAACCCTCGACCCTCGGCTTTTTTACCTCTACGCACCAACAAAATCCCAAAACCACCTGCCAAACTTTGACTCCAGCGAGCTCACCTTTAGTTACAGCCAACTCTTTCGAGACAGCCGTTTTAGTGGTGGAGATCGTTTTGCTGACTACAACCAGCTATCTTTGGGTTTAAGCAGTGCGGTTTCCTCACGCGACTCTGGGGAAGAGGTTTTTAGTATCGCCTTGGGGCAAGCGTTTTTTCTTGAAGACCCTGAAGTGCGCCTTTTAGAGTCTAACGATGCGCCAGAAAGATCGCCCATCTCCGGTTACCTGTTTTTACGTCCGGCAGATAAATGGCTATTAAACGCGAGCTTTTCTTGGGATGGTGACCACAATATTCACGAAGAAAACAGTTTTGGTGCCACCTACCTGGGAGACATCGGCCAGCTCTTTAATATTGAATTCAGATCACGGGAAAGCCGTATAGATGCCAGCTTTAATGGAAGAGACCGTTCGCGCCAATCCAAGCTTTCCTTTGTTTGGCCGCTGAGCCCACGCTGGAAGGTTCTCGGTTACTGGCATTACAACCTTAAAGATAAGATTAACTTGGAGGGTGATTTAAGCATTGAAACACTGGCGGGGGTGCAGTATGAAAACTGCTGCGTGCAAGTAAAAATATTAAACCACCGTTATTTACAGGAACAGCTCAACGAGTTGACGCCCAAAAGACAGTTACGCTTGCAGATTCAGCTAAAAGGTTTAGCCAATCTTGATGATCAGGTGTCTGACATACTCCAGCGCACTATTCCCCACTATCAATAAAGCCCTCAACATCAACAAGTGCTAAGCCACCATCAACTCCTTAACCTTGGAGCCAAAAACCTCCAAAGACTGAAAGGGTTTAGAAAAAGCGCAATCAGCCCCTAGTAGCTCAGCCGTTTTTAAATACTCATACTTATCCAGCAAACCACCACCAGAAACCGCTATCACTTTGGCTTTATTCCCCTTCTGGTTCAATTCTCGCAAAAAATCATAGCCGTCCATATCAGGCATGATAATATCCACCACAATCAGGTCGGGCTGAAACTGAAGTGATTTTTTTAAACCCTGCTCAGCACTCTCCGACACCTCTACTTCGTAACCAAGCGTAGACAGAAAGCAGCAAAGCATATCGTTAAAAAACTCATTGTCATCTACGATAAGAACTCTTCCAGACATTATTCCTCCTATTGATCCTAGCCATGACTAAGCGCCTCAGCCATCATTTTGTTGCCGTATCCTAACCAAAAAATGTAACAGTTATATTATTAACGCTAATAATAAACTGCGGCTTTTTGTCGCACCGCTTCCTTGCGCGAAAGCTCTAACGTGTAAACTGAGTTTTATTTCGTTCTCGGAAACTGCCCCATGCCTTGCCCTACCTACGGGCTAACACACGCCATGAGATGGCAATATTTATGCCACATCCACCCAACGAAAGAAGCATAACCTCGCTCTCCGGTTTATCTGTATCGTTAGATATAGCCAATACTTACAGATTAAGCAAAGCTATTTATTGATACGCATCAAGCGGAATATATAAAAGAAACAGAAAGTAACATTTGGCGCGCCGAGAAGGTGCGCAACAGAAAAGTGCGCACCAACATAGGCTTCATTACGGGATCAGGCGTTTCCTAAACACCTTGGATTTTCGCTGATAGTTATAAAGCGCCTTACGCTCTTGAGACAGCATCTCCAAATCAGCTGCCACAAAACCTTTCTCCATAAACCAGTGTGCAGTGCGGGTGGTTAACACAAACAAAAATTCAACGCCCATCGAAAGCGCCTGCCTTTCAATTTCTTTTAGTAAAAGATCACCCCTCGCACCATCGCGATAATCGGGATGAGTTGCCAGACATGCCAACTCAGCCCCACCCCCTTCCGTAAAGGGATAAAGTGCAGCACAGCCGATTATCATGCCATCGCGCTCAAGAACGCTGAACTGCGATATTTCCGTTTCTAGATGCTCGCGGGATCGACGCACCAAAACCCCCTCGTCTTCCAAAGGCGCAATAAGCTCCAGGATGCCTCCCACGTCATCAATTTGTGCCTGCCGCAAACGCTCATAACTCCCTTGCGCAACCAACGTGCCCGAACCATCCAAAGTAAAAAGCTCTTTGATTAATGCACCATCCTCCTGATGACCAATCAAATGGGAACGCTCAACACCCTGCTCACACACCCGGCTCGCCGCTAAAATCTGGCGATAGGATTCATCGCTATTGTTTAATTTTTCGTTTTGGAAAAGTGCGCCCCCATCGGCAATACGCTGAGGGCTAATCTCCCGCAATAAACCTTTGTTCTCATCCAGCCAACCGTTTTGCTCCCCCATAAGCACCAGTTTATCGGCCTCTAGCGACAGTGCCGCCTGCGTTGCCACATCTTCCATGGTGAGATTAAAGGTTTCGCCCGTCGGTGAGCAGCCCAGGCAAGACAGAAGCACAATGGCGCCGTCATCCAGTAATTTATGGATCATCTTCCTATCGATACGTCGTACTTCCCCGGTGTGCTGGAAGTCCACACCATCACAAACCCCCATAGGGCGAGCAGTAACAAAATTACCACCACAAACACGGATTCGCGCACCATGCATCGGTGAATTAGGCAGACCCATAGAAAGCAATGATTCAATCCTTAAGCGCAGAGCACCCACTGCATCGCTCACACACTCCATGGCGGAGCTGTCCGTAATGCGAACATCCTTGTGGAAGGGGGTGCTAATGCCCTTTATAGCCAGACGTTCATTAATTTGGCGGCGTGCGCCATGCACCAGCACCAGCCTCACACCCAGGCTATTTAACAGAGCAATATCATGGATCAAATGATGGAAATTCTCGTGCGCCACTGCTTCCCCGCCAAAACCAATCACAAAGGTCTTGTCCCGATGTGCATTAATATAAGGTGAAGTGTGACGAAACCACTGAATATAGGATGTATTTGTAGACAAG
>Ga0209121_10003892_pt1 | contig 14173 bp, 14 predicted proteins | sample Cruoilmetagenom3_FD_187292 | JGI IMG/M metagenome (GOLD analysis project Ga0209121, IMG submission 187292) | Oil polluted marine microbial communities from Coal Oil Point, Santa Barbara, California, USA - Sample 3 (SPAdes) (version 2) | ecosystem: Environmental > Aquatic > Marine > Oil seeps ...
GCCGGCCTCTGCGTCGTCATCGGCGCCATCCTGTTCATCTACGCCCAACTGGCTCCAAGACGCGAAATCATCGCAAAAGCCGAAAACGAAGGGGCGTGAGCGCCAATTCGCGCCAAGACCCAGGCCTGCCCCGCCATGTGGGACGGGCCGTCACCAGGCCACATCTGGCCAGGTGACATGACTGGAATTGCGGCCCTTTCGATCCATTGCACTGTCCTTAGGTGAGGCCGGTAGCACCCTGGATCGAGCTTGCGCCATTCCTCCCGGCGGGACTGTTGGGAGGGTGGCCAAACAGCCAGCCGCCGACATGCACCATGGTGCATATTGGGGCCGTAGCTGACATCGCAAGAGGTCAGCAGGCGGCTGGCCTTCTACTACCTCATAGGGACATCCGCTGAATCTCTGTCAGGGGTAAACTGGCCGTATGTGATCGGCAGCACAGGCAGTCGCAGCTGACCAATCTCAACCGCTTGACCGACCGTCTTGTTGTCCAGGCCTGCGCAATGGTCCGCCTGGTGTTTCGGCACTGTGCACACATATGGGGCCTGCGAGGATGCCAAGCCTCAAAAGACGACCATAGATCGTATTTGTTGGAAAACTGGTCGGGCTGAGAGGATTCGAACCTCCGACCCCCTGCTCCCGAAGCAGGTGCGCTACCAGGCTGCGCTACAGCCCGACCGTGGCGGGCGGAATAGCCCTTAACCGGACCCGTGGCAAGCCCTGAATCGCTAAACCGCCCTCACCATACGAGTTGCAGAGCTGAAACCCAGAATGGGGCGCAGAAATGCGGTGTTTTCCACGCCGGTGGCCTGAAAGTTCAGGCGTTCATACAGCGCCTTGGCGCGGGGGGTCGAATCGATCACATCCAGGATGATCTTGCGATATCCCCGATCACGGGCCAGGTCGAACAGCGCACCAAACAGGGCCGTACCAACCCCTGTGCCCCGCGCGCCAGCGGGGCGCAAATCCCGTCCATTTGCAGCGTGTCGCCGGTGCCGTGCGTTCGAGCAACGCCAGGATCGGCAATCGCACAGCATGCCCACCCCGGCGGCGTCTTCGTATCCAGTCGGAAGGCCCAAACGCAAAACGGCCCGCGCGGTGGCGGGCCGTTTCAAACAGTCCTGTGACCAGCTTACAGGCTGGCGTCCAGCGCGGCGATGACCGCGTTGCCCATGTCGCTGGTCGACGCGGGCGTGACACCTTCGTCGTTCAGCAGATCGGCGGTGCGCACCCCATCGGCCAGCACCTTTTCAACGGCGGCTTCCAGGCGGTCGGCTTCGGCACCCTGATCGAATGAATACCGCAGCGCCATGGCGAAGCTGAGGATGCAGGCACAGGGGTTGGCCTTGCCTTCACCCGCGATGTCGGGGGCGGACCCGTGTACGGGTTCATACAGCGCCTTGGGGCGACCGTTTGCCATGGGCGCGCCCAGGGAAGCAGACGGCAACATGCCCAGCGACCCGGTCAGCATGGCGGCGGTGTCAGACAGGATATCGCCGAACAGGTTGTCGGTGACGATCACGTCGAATTGCTTGGGCCAGCGGCACAGCTGCATGGCACCGGCGTCGGCGTACATGTGGCTGAGCTCCACGTCGGGATACTCGGCCTCGTGGATTTCCGTGACCACGTCGCGCCACAGAATGCCGCTTTCCATCACGTTGGCTTTTTCCATCGAACAGACGCGGTTATCCCGCTTGCGGGCCAGTTCAAACGCCGACCGGGCCACGCGGGCAATTTCGCTTTCGGTGTACCGCTGCGTGTTAATGCCAACGCGTTCGCCGTCCACGACGCTGATGCCGCGCGGCTCGCCGAAATACACGCCCGAGGTCAGCTCGCGCACGATCATGATATCCAGACCGGCGACGATGTTTTTCTTCAGCGAAGAAAAGTCGGCCAAGGCGTCAAAGCACTGTGCCGGGCGCAGGTTGGAAAACAGATCCATTTCCTTGCGCAGACGCAGCAACCCGCGTTCGGGTTTCACACTGAAATCCAACACGTCGTATTTCGGGCCACCGACGGCCCCCAGCAAAACGGCGTCTGCGTCTTGTGCGGCTTGCATGGTTTCGTCGGTCAGGGGTGTGCCGTGCGCGTCATAAGATGCGCCGCCAACCAGCCCCTCGGAGACGTCGAATTTCAGGTCACGTTTGTCACCATACCAGGTGATGATTTTCTGGACCTCGGCCATGACTTCGGGGCCAATGCCGTCACCGGCAAGGATCAGGAGGGACGGGTTGCTCATGGGGGCGTTCCTTTGCGTATATTCGGTTGGATGTTGGGTAAAGCGCAGGGGGCGCAGGGTCAAGGGAAGGTGATATCGACCCAGACCAGATGGTGGCGCATGGTGTCTGTGCCAGCGGGCCAATGGGTGCCTGCGCCGGTGATCGTCAGGTCCGCCGATGGCAGCACATAATCCAGTCGCAGGTTGCCCGGAAACGGATCTTTGAAATCGGCCGTGTCCAGCGCCGGGTCACCCTGGTGGCCGGGTGTTGCGGCCTGCGCGGCCCCTTTGCTGCGGGGCTCAGGGTCTTGCAGGCGCGGGTCGGCCAACAGCGATGCAATCGCCTTGTGCAGCCCTTCGCCATCGAACGGGTCCAGGTTGGCTTTGCCGGTGATCACAACCGGCGCCTTGGGGGCAGACCAGGGCAAGTCGCCGTCCAGATAGCGTGCCCAGAACGCGATTTCATCGTGGTTTCGCCGCCCGTTGCGGTCCTCGTCCCCGTCGTAAATCGGCGTGGTCGCGTTGAAGGCCAGCACATGCAGCGGACCATCCGGGGTCATGACCTGCACGTCCCAATGGTTGACCGATGACAGGCGTTGTGCGGCAAAGGCTTGGGTGCTGGGAAAGGGGCCAGCCCCCAGCCGGGGCGGGATCGCACCGGGCAGATCGGCCCACAGGAAGTCGGTGAAATCACGCACTTCGCCCAGCGGGTATCGCGACAGAACCGCCATGCCGCCATCACCCGTGAACCGGCCATAACCCTGTGCGTCGCGCGCTTCGCCCAGCTTGCCGTTGCCATCCATATCCAGCCCGGTCGCCAGTCCGGCATTGGGCCGGGCGGTAAAGGCATGGGGGAAGTCGACACCGGCGCGCCGCAACGCCTCTTGCAAGGCAAACAACGCGTGGCCGTGCAGGTCGTGGTCGATCCCCATCAGGTGCAGGATATCGGGGCGGACCGTGGCAATCACGTCGATGACGGCGCTGATGTCCTCGTCCTCGCCTTTGAGGATGTCGCGCAGCAACAGGCCCGGCCCTTTGCGCGACAGGTCTGTGTCGAAGGTGGCGATGCGAAGGGTCCCCGCCAAGGCGGGCAGAGGCAGGCAAGCCGCCGCCAACGCTAGGCTGGCAGCAAGCCATCCTGCTTTGCAGCCGCGGTGTTGCGGCGGCGTTCGTCGCTGATCATCGTGGCAATGCGCCCCATGGCGATGCCCCGCATGAACAGGCTGGCGGGAAGGAATGCCCATGCGGCCACCGTCCAGATCATTGTTTGCGAGTTGCTCATCGACACCGAGCCGAAAAGCGATGCTGCTGCTTTTATCACAGCCGGGGTCAGGAAGGGCAGCAGGAACCCCAGCGCGATGTTGATACGGGCGTCGCGTTCCAGCCGGTCGACCACATCGCCGCCCGCCGTGGGGTCGAATGTGGGCAGGTTGACCCAGACATTGAAGGCCCCGAACCGCGATGGCCATCCCATCACGCGCAGCGACAGGACGAAGAACGCCAGCGAGATCAGCGAGATCAGATAACTGATCCCAGCCGCCGTGCGCAGGGTGACGATGTCTTGATAGTCCGCGTTTTCCGGCAGCATCAGCACCAGCAGACGCACCGGCGAATACGGAAAGTCCAGCGCTTGACCGATCAGCGTGCCGACGGCTTCGACAAACATCGTTGCCGTGGTCGGCTGGGTCGTGCCCCGCGCAATGATCGACAGCAGAAAGATCGTGGCGAACAGGCTGAGAAACCGGATGCGGTTGAATGGTGGCGCGTCGCGAAATTCCACCAGACCGGGATAGGTCGAGGCATATTCGAACAGCGTCAAAGCGGCCGCAAAGATCGCCACAAGGGCGATGATCTGCGCCGTGTCCGCGCTGGTGCCAGGCACCAACATGGATGGGGTGGCGACCAGGATCACCATTAGAATTGCGCGCACAAGGGCGCCGGTTAGCTGTGAAAACACTGCTCTATATCCTCAACCTCGGACGGGTACGATGCGGTGCCGCACCCTTGTTCCTCGTTGACCCCATCAATTGTGACGGGCTGCCTCATCATTGCCATATTCTTGCCCAAATTGGACCGACACCGCAAGTTGTTGGTAAACTTTCGTAAATCATTTGGGCGGGATTGCGGGCGAACTGGTGTTTTCCTGCATCATTGTTGTGACGGAAAAAGGGCCGCCCGATCAGGCGACCCTTCATGTTGTGTTCCAGTGGCTTGCAACCACTAGAGGTCGGTTGGCGCTTGGGTCAGACCCAGGGGCGCGCCTGTTCGGCCTGCGCTTCGAATGTGTCGATGGCGGCTTTTTTCTCCATCGTCAGGCCGATGTCATCCAAACCTTCCAACAGGCAATGCTTTTTGAACGCATCCACGTCGAATTTGATCACCTGACCGTCCGAGGTGGTGATTTCCTGCGCTTCCAGATCCACGGTCATACGGGCGTTTTCACCTTTGTCCGCGTCTTCCATCAGGATGTTGACCTGTTCCTGCGGCAGAACAATCGGCAAGATGCCGTTCTTGAAACAGTTGTTGAAGAAGATGTCGGCAAATGACGTTGAGATCACGCATTTGATGCCGAAATCCGCAATCGCCCAAGGCGCATGTTCGCGCGAGCTGCCGCAGCCAAAGTTGTCACCAGCCACCAGAATTTCGGCGTTGCGATACTGCGGCTTGTTCAGAACGAAATCGGCGATTTCGCTGCCATCACGGTTGAACCGCATTTCGTCAAACAGGTTCGCCCCGAACCCGGTGCGCTGAATTGACTTCAGAAACACCTTGGGGATGATCATGTCCGTGTCGATATTCACCAGCGGCATGGGCGCCGCGATACCGTGCAGTTTTTCAAACTTGTCCATATTCATTTCCTTTTCGGAATGTCCCACCCTTCGGTCCGGGCGTCGCCCGGCTGAGGTGTGGTCATTGTCATCAGATCATGTCCCGCACATCGGTCAGGTGACCGGTAATCGCGGCGGCGGCGGCCATGGCGGGCGACACCAGGTGGGTGCGGCCCTTATAGCCCTGACGCCCCTCGAAGTTGCGGTTCGAGGTGGACGCGCAGCGCTCGCCTTCGGACAGCTGGTCGGGGTTCATCGCCAGACACATGGAACAGCCGGCCAGACGCCATTCGAAACCAGCGGCTTCAAAGATGTCGGACAGGCCTTCCTCTTCCGCCTGAGCGCGGACCAGGCCGGATCCCGGTACGATCATCGCCCGCATACCGGGCTTGATCTTCTTGCCCTTCAGGATTTCCGCCGCGGCGCGCAGGTCTTCGATGCGCCCGTTGGTGCAGGACCCGATGAACACGGTGTCGATCGCGATGTCGACCAGTTTCTGACCGGCCTCCAGACCCATATAGTCCAGCGCGCGACGCGCGGCGTCGACCTTGCCGCCCTCAAAGCTCTCGGGCGCGGGCACGACGGCGGAAATCGGCAAAACGTCCTCGGGCGAGGTGCCCCAGGTGACGCAGGGCTGGATGTCTTCGCCTTTCAGCGTGACGACCTTGTCGAAATGCGCGCCTTCGTCGGTGAACAGGGTTTTCCACCAGGTCAAAGCGGCCTCCCACTGGGCCCCTTTCGGGGCGTGGGGGCGCCCTTTTACATAGTCATAGGTCGTCTGGTCCGGGGCAATCAAACCCGCGCGTGCGCCGCCTTCGATCGCCATGTTGCAGACCGTCATGCGGCCTTCCATCGACAGATCGCGGATCGCTTCGCCGCAATATTCGATGACGTAACCGGTGCCGCCAGCGGTGCCGGTTTCGCCGATCACCGCCATGGTGATGTCTTTCGCGGTCACGCCCGGCTTCAGCTTGCCGGTGATTTCCACCTTCATGTTCTTCGATTTCTTCTGGATCAGCGTCTGCGTTGCCAGAACATGTTCGACCTCGGACGTGCCGATGCCATGCGCCAGCGCGCCGAACGCGCCGTGGGTCGCGGTATGGCTGTCGCCGCAAACGACGGTCATGCCGGGCAGGGTCCAGCCCTGTTCCGGGCCAACGATGTGCACGATGCCCTGACGCACGTCAGAGACGGGATAATAATGCACGCCGAATTCGCGCGCATTTTTGTCCAGCGCCTGCACCTGAATGCGGCTTTCTTCGGTCATCTGCATCGGGTCGTCGCGCCCTGCGGTGGTCGGCACGTTGTGGTCCGGCACGGCAATGGTCTTGTCCGGTGCGTGGACCTTGCGCCCCGCCATGCGCAGGCCTTCAAAGGCTTGGGCGCTGGTCACTTCGTGCACCAGATGGCGGTCGATATACAGCAGGCAGGTGCCATCATCGGCTTCGTGCGCGATATGGGCGTCCCAGATTTTGTCATAGAGTGTCTTGGCAGACATACGGTTTACTCCCGTAAGTGTGGCTTGGAATTTGGTCGGCGTTTTCGGGTCGGCAGCCTTATAGGCTGGCGAGAACAGTCAGTGTCGCACCAAAGAACCGCCAGGGCAGGCGTGCGCGATCATCCATGTCGAAAATACGAGTCATGCCGCATTTCCTAGCGAAATCGCGGCTGTGCCACAAGGGTTGGGTCAAATCTTGTGGTTTAAAAGCCTTGGGGGCGCCGCCTTTCGGGGATCAGCAAACCTCGCGGGCCCTGGCGCGTGCGCTTTTGGCACACATGCGCGCCAAGGCGTGATGACCGTGGCCGTGACGGATATCGCGTGCCAAGCAAAGGGCGTGATGATCCAGACAGACGTCAAGTCAATCGGATGTTTCGCAGGCTACAAGGTCGGGTGGCGTATGCTTCTGGACTATTCCTATCAGACATCCGGCGATGGCTGGCAAATGCTGTTGGCGCACCGCTTGCAGATGCTGGGTGGCAAGACGCCTGACGGCGCGGGCGGGCGCAGACCATGGAACGATCTGGGGACCTTCTTGTGCGCAACGAAGGGGTGGGATGGGCGAAAGTCTTGGACGGGGCAATTCACCACGTCTCGCATCCTTTTTTGACCCCGGGGGGGCGTTCAAGCCCACAATGAGGCCATAACAAATACCATCACTGACGCAGGTGGCGACTGGCTCTGCCGAATTCGCGCGCGAACAAGCGAACCAAGGGCTTGGAGCTGCTGGCCGCGATTCGCGAAGAGCCCGGTTTGGCAAACGGGCGGCTCTGCACAACATCCACAGCCGTCGAACGGGACGCAGATTGCGACTGCACCAGAACAGAGGTCACGATTTGCGCTGACTGATCCCGCCAAAGGGCCATTTCGACAGCTGACGCGGGCCGTGCTCGCGGTGCCCGGTTTGTCGTTCTGACCACTGGACGCGTCTCCTGTCTCTGTGCATCATGCGCGGACAGGAGGAGTCATGGAGCAGGAAGAAGTGGTGGTCGAAACGGTTTTGACTCTGCGCGAGCAGGTTGAAGGGCTGTTGTTCGACCTGATCAGTTTTGGCCAGAGCCTGTTGCAGCCTTGGCGCCTGTATCAGGTCGCCATCATTGTCTGCCTGATTGCCGTGGCGTTTGCGGCCTCATGGGTGCTGCGGCCCAGGATCGAAGCCTGGTTGCGATCACGCGAAGGCTGGCCAAAGTGGCGGCTGCGTCTGGCGGTGCATCTGCGCAAGCGCATTCCCTTGATGGTATTCGTCGTCATCGCCTGGGTGACAGTGGCGGTGATGCGCGAGGCCACCTGGCCCTCGCGGTCTTACCTGATCGGGCTGGCGGCAACGATCGCCACCGCCTGGCTGATGGTCGGCTTTGCCGCCTGGTTCGTGCAGAATCGGTTCGTGCGCCGCCTGGTCATGTGGTTCCTGTGGATCTATGTCACGCTGTATTACCTGGGCCTGACCGGGGCGGTTGGCCAGGTGATGGAAAACATCGCGCTGGAGGTGGGTGATTTCCGCATCTCATCGCTGGACATCGTGCGGGCACTGGTCATCACGGGCGTGCTGTTTGCCGGCGCACGGTTCGCATCGAAAACGACCGCCACCAAGGTTCAGAAGAACGAAGACATTTCGCCGTCCATGCGGGTGCTGGTGGTGAAATTCCTGCAAGTGCTGCTGTATGGCGCTGCGTTTTTCATCGGGTTGAAAGCCATTGGTGCCGACCTGACTGGTCTTGCGGTTCTGTCTGGGGCCATCGGTGTTGGCCTGGGTTTCGGCCTGCAAAAGGTCGTGTCGAACCTGGTCAGTGGTGTGATCATCCTGCTGGACAAATCGATCAAGCCGGGCGACGTGATCTCGCTGGGCGAAACCTTTGGCTGGATCCAGTCGCTGGGCGCGCGTTATGTGTCGGTGGTGACGCGGGATGGCAAGGAATACCTGATCCCGAACGAAGATCTGATCACCGGTCAGGTGGTGAACTGGTCACATACGAATGCCTTTGTGCGGCTCGATATCTTCTTTGGCACGGCCTATGGCGACGATCCCCACAAGGTGCGCAAGATTGCAATCGGGGCGGCCTCGTCGGTCAGCCGCGTGCTCAGCTTTCGCCCGCCTGTCTGCCATATCGTCGGCTTTGGCGACAGTTCGGTGGACTATATCCTGCGGTTCTGGATTGATGATCCCACCGGTGGGCTGACCAATATTCGCGGCAATGTCTACCTGGCCCTGTGGGATGCGTTTCAGGAGAACGATATCTCCATCCCCTTCCCACAGCGCGAAGTGCGCATGTTGGCCGATGCGGAAACGGCGGGCGACAGGGCCCCCGACTGAGCCCTCGACTGAGCGCCGACCCACCCGATCAACGCGCCCAAATTGGGTGCCAGGGCACCGGATTGCGCGTGTTTTTCCACGTCTGTGGGCGGAATTTTGCGTGCGTGCAGGTTAGGCGGCATAAGATCGGCCCTTGCAAATCATGGGGGCGTGGCCCAAATACATCCCTTCGCAGGAACGTGAGCGCCGGTGTGATCCACTGTCATTGAGATCGCACAAAACCGATGCTACCGTTTTCACATGCCCAGCACCGGGGCAGAACGGTGTGCTGATGAAGGAGGACTATGTCCTGTCTCATGTTACCCAGGCCGCCACTGATGCGGCCGACAAGGAGCCAGCGATGACTGCGGCTCCGAAACGCGGCTCGGGCGATGCATTGCTTGGGCGGATTGTCAGTTCTCTCGAAGAAGACAAGGCCGAGGAGATCGTCAAGATCAACCTGGCTGGCAAGTCTGAAATGGCGGACCACATGGTGGTCTGTTCCGGCCGGTCGTCCCGTCAGGTGACCGGGCTGGCCGAAAAGCTGGCCGACCGTCTGAAGCACGAGTTCGGGATTTTCTGCAAAATCGAAGGCAAGGACCAGGGCGATTGGGTGCTGATCGACGCGGGCGATGTCATCGTCCACGTGTTCCGCCCCGAAGTGCGCGAGTTCTATCAGCTCGAAAAGATGTGGATGAACCCGGGTGCGTCCGCAAAGGTCGTAACGCCGTCCGAGGCATAAGACCTTATGCGTGTGCATATCTGCGCCGTGGGCCGCCTTCGGGCGGGCCCGGAACGCGACCTTCTTGACGACTATCTGACACGGTTTGATCGTACCGGGCGGGCCTTGGGCCTTGGCCCGGCCACTGTGCACGAGGTCGAGGATAAGAAAGGTGGCGGCATGGCGGCCGAGGCCGTTTTGCTGGACCGTGTCATTCCCAAGGGCGCGGTGATTTGCGCGATGGATGAACGGGGCAGGGTCATGACCTCGCCCGAATTCGCGACACAGCTGGGCGACTGGCGCGACGCGGGGCGGGGCGATCTGGCCCTGATCATCGGCGGCGCGGACGGCATCGACCCATCCTTACGCGCCCGCGCCGATTTCAAGCTGAGCTTTGGCAAAATGGTCTGGCCCCATATGCTGGCCCGCGTGATGTTAAGCGAACAACTGTATCGCGCCGCCTCGATCCTGGCGGGCAGCCCGTACCACCGGGTTTGATCCGGTAAGGGTTCCGTGAAAATTTGTGGGTCCCTACGGGTAAGGTTGCTCTTGAACGCCAGCCCCCATAGATAAGGGGCAAGCATTTCGAGGATGACCCGATGACCACTCCCAAACCCGTTGTTCTGTGCATTCTGGACGGCTGGGGTCTGCGTGAAGACACCGCCAACAATGCGCCCGCTTTGGCGAAGACGCCGAATGTCGATTGGTTGATGACAGCCTGTCCGCACAACACGTTGATCACCCATGGCCCAGACGTGGGTCTGCCAACCGGTCAGATGGGCAACTCCGAGGTGGGCCATACCAACATTGGTGCAGGCCGCGTGGTGGCCATGGATCTGGGTCAGATCGACCTGGCAATCGAGGACGGGTCGTTCTTTGCCAACGCCGCGTTGCAGGCGTTTATCGCCGACATGAAAGCGTCAGGCGGCACCGCGCATCTGGCAGGTCTGACCAGCCCAGGCGGCGTGCACAGCCACCAGGACCACATCATCGCCGCCGCCAAGGCGATTACCGATGCGGGTGTGCCTGTCGTCCTTCATGTCCTGACCGACGGGCGCGATGTGCCACCGCAATCGGCCCGCGATCAGGTGGCCGCGTTCCAGGCCGCCCTGCCGACCGGCGCGACCATCGCCACCGTCATCGGGCGTTACTACGCCATGGATCGCGACAACCGCTGGGAGCGCGTCAGCCAGGCCTATGATGCCATGGTCCACGCCAAGGGTGGCGCGGCGGACAGCGCCGATGCGGCCATCGCGACGTCCTATGCAACGGGCGTGAACGACGAATTTATCCTGCCGGTGGTGATCGGTGATTACGCTGGCATGCAGGACGGCGACGGGCTGTTCTTCATCAACTTCCGCGCCGACCGCGCCCGTGAAATCCTTCGCGCAATTGCCGAACCGGGCTTTGCGGAATTTGATACGGGCACCCGCCCACATCTGGCCGCGCGTCTGGGCATGGTGGAATATTCCGACGCCCACAACGCCTATATGACCACCTGTTTTCCGAAACGGAACATCGTCAATACGCTGGCCGAATGGGTTGCGAAACACGATCTGCGCCAGTTCCACCTGGCCGAAACCGAGAAATATCCCCATGTCACGTTTTTCCTGAACGGTGGCAAAGAAGCGCCCGAAGCAGGCGAAGACCGGTATATGGCGGCGTCGCCAAAGGTGGCGACATATGACCTGCAACCGGAAATGTCGGCGCCCGAGGTGACGGAACATTTCGTCGGCGCGATCCGCGAGGGCTATGACCTGATCGTCACCAACTATGCCAACCCGGACATGGTCGGTCACACGGGCGACTTGCAGGCAGCGATGGCGGCCTGCGAGGCCGTTGACCAGGGGCTGGGACAGGTTCTGGCAGCCCTCAAAGTCGCAGGCGGCGCGATGATCGTCACGGCGGATCACGGCAATTGCGAAACCATGGTGGACCCGGAAACCGGCGGGCCGCACACGGCCCATACCACCAATCCGGTGCCCGTCATGATGTTTGGCGGCCCTGATGGCGCGTCACTGGCGCATGGTCGTCTGGCTGATCTGGCCCCCACATTGCTGGAACTGATGGGGCTGGAACAGCCGCCCGAGATGACCGGCAAAAGCCTGATCCGTCGGTGAGGCTGGCGGCAGTCCTCTTGGTCGCGCTTACGTGGGCAACGACAGCGGTCGCGCAAAGCGACCCGTCGGCCAATGCGCGCACGGCGATGGACGCGCTCGAGGCGGCATCGATCAGTCTGCAACAGGCGGAAAAATCCCGTGATCGGGTCGCCGCCCTGACCGAAACCGTGCAAGCCTATGAAGCAGGGCTGGCTGCCATGCGCGAAGGCCTGCGCCGCGCCTCGATCCGCGAGGCCAGCATTCGCGGTGTGTTTGACGCCGAAAGCGAACGCCTGGCGCAGCTGCTGGGCGTGCTGCAAACGATGGAGGCCGCGCCGGCGCCTCTGTTGCTGTTGCACCCAACCGGCCCGATGGGCACCGCGCGATCCGGCATGATCCTGTCTGACGTGGCCCCCGCGCTTCAGAAAGAAGCCCAGGCGTTGAAATCCGCCTTGCAAGAGGTCGCGGTGCTGCGCGCCTTGCAAGAAAGCGCCGTTGGCGTGCTGGAACAGGGCCTGTCCGGCGTGCAGGACGCGCGCACCCGCCTGTCCCAGGCGGTGTCCGATCGCACCGACCTGCCGCGCCGTTTCACCGCCGACCCAGACGCCATGCAAGGCCTGATCAATTCAGCCGAAACGCTGGAAGCCTTCGCCAGCGGGCTGATGTCCGTGCAACTGGACGGGGTTGAAGAACCAATCACCCTGCCGGATTTCACATCCGCGCGCGGGACGTTGGACATGCCAGTGCTGGGCACGATCCTGCGCCAGTTCGACCAGGCCGACGCGGCGGGCATTCGCCGGCCGGGATATGTCATCGCAACCCGCCCCCGCGCGATCGTCACGACGCCCTGGGCGACGACGATCCGATACCTTGGCCCGCTGCTGGATTACGGCAATGTGGTCGTTTTGGAACCCGGCGAAGGGTATCTTTTGGTCCTCGCAGGGCTGGATACGCTCTATGGCACGCTCGGCGATGTTTTGCCGAAAGGCGCGCCTGTGGGGCTGATGGGTGGTACATCACCCGATTCTCAAGCGTTTTTGATCGGATCTCGCGAAGGAGGTGGCGCAGATCGCTCGGAAACGCTTTATATGGAACTAAGATGGAACGGAGAGCCCGTGGACCCCAACGCGTGGTTCGCGGCAGGCAAGGATTGAAATCGAGATGAAAAAGTTCGTGATGGCCGCGGTTGGCGGCACCCTGGCGGGCGTCGTCCTGACCACGCAAGTGGCTGGCCCGCTGGTGGCGCAAAGCGCCGAACGCAATACAACGGTCTATGAACAGCTGGATCTGTTCGGTGACGTATTTGAACGCATCCGGGCGCAGTATGTGTCCGAGGTGGACGAGGCCGACCTGATCGAAGCGGCCATCAATGGCATGCTCAGTTCGCTTGATCCGCATTCGAATTACCTGCCGCCCGATGATGCCGAAGACATGCGCGTGCAAACGCGCGGATCGTTCGGTGGTCTGGGTATCGAAGTCACCCAGGAAGAAGGCTTTGTAAAAGTCGTGTCGCCCATGGATGGCACCCCGGCGGACGAAGCCGGCATGCTGTCGGGCGACTTCATCACCCATGTGGATGGCGAAAGCCTGTTGGGCCTGGGCCTGGACGAAGCGGTGGAATTGATGCGCGGTCCGGTCGGATCGGAAATCATCATCACCGTGGTGCGCGAAGGCGCGGATGAACCGTTTGACGTGTCGATCATTCGCGACACGATCAAACTGACGGCGGCCACGGTGCGCACCGTGGGCAACACGGTTGTGCTGCGCGTGACGACGTTCAACGATCAGACCTATTCCAACATGGCCGAAGGTCTGGCGCGCGAAGTCGAAGCCCTGGGCGGCATCGACAAGGTCGAAGGCTTTGTGCTGGACCTGCGCAACAACCCCGGCGGCTTGCTGAACCAGGCCATCGCGGTGTCTGACGCGTTCCTGGAAACCGGTGAAATCGTGTCGACCCGGGGCCGCAACCCCGAAGAAAGCGACCGCGCCAACGCCCGTCCGGGCGATCTGGCCGAAGGTCTGCCGATGGTGGTTCTGATCAACGGCGGCTCGGCGTCGGCATCGGAAATCGTTGCCGGTGCGCTGCAAGATCACCACCGCGCCATTGTGGTCGGTGAAAAGAGCTTTGGCAAAGGTTCGGTCCAGACGGTCATGCCGTTGCGCGGTGAAGGGGCCATGCGCCTGACCACCGCGCGGTATTACACCCCGTCGGGTCGTTCGATCCAGGCGCTGGGCGTGTCGCCCGACATCTTGGTGGAACAGCCCCTGCGCCAGCCCGCTGCGACGGAAGAAGACGAGGCCGAAGGCCCCCGTCGTCGCTCCGAAGCCGATCTGCGCGGCAGCCTGAATAACGACAGCCTGACCGAGGACGAAATCCGCCAGATTGAAGAAGAACGCGCCGCAGCGGAAGAAGCCGCCAAACTGCGCGAAGACGACTTCCAACTGTCCTATGCGGTTGACCTGCTGAAAGGCCTGTCGACCATCGCAACGGCAGACTAAACGCTATGGCTTGCGGGGCG
>Ga0209121_10003893_pt1 | contig 14173 bp, 7 predicted proteins | sample Cruoilmetagenom3_FD_187292 | JGI IMG/M metagenome (GOLD analysis project Ga0209121, IMG submission 187292) | Oil polluted marine microbial communities from Coal Oil Point, Santa Barbara, California, USA - Sample 3 (SPAdes) (version 2) | ecosystem: Environmental > Aquatic > Marine > Oil seeps ...
CCACAGGCGTGGTTGATGCTGCCCACTGGTACGACGGCATGACCCTGTTCACCAAGAACTTCATCCCCTTCCTGGGCGTGGATTTCCATACGGGCAAACTTGTCTTCGGCCGGAGGCGGGTGCAGCGCTCGTTTGTGGAGCAACTGGCGCACATCAAAAACTGGGCGGCGGAGCAGATGGGCGGCATCCCCACCCTCATCGGCGAGTTCGGCATCCCGTTCGACATGCGGAACAAGCGAGCCTACCGCACGGGCGACTTCTCCTTCCAGGTGCGGGCGATGGACGCTAACTTCCGGGCGATGGAGGCCAGTCTGCTGAACTGCACCCTCTGGAACTACACCGCCGACAACGACAACCGCTGGGGCGACCAGTGGAACGGCGAGGATCTCTCCATATTCAGCCGGGACCAGCAGACCGAACCAGGCGACGTCAACTCCGGCGGGCGGGCGTTGGAGGCGGCTATGCGCCCATACCCCCGCAAGGTCGCCGGAGAGCCGCTGCGCATGCAGTTTGACCTGCCCACGCGCACCTTTGAGTTCGAGTTCCGGCACGACCCAGCGGTGATGGCTCCAACGGAGATCTTTGCACCCAATTACCAATACACCGAGGGATACGAGGTCGAACTTTCCGACGGCACCTACCAGATAGACCGAGAAGCGCAGACGCTCACCGTGCAGCACACGATGGATCGAGAGACGCATACTGTACTTGTCCGGCCAGTCGCCTCGTAGCTGCGCTTTCCATAGTACGCTAGTTTGGAGAGCAAGAGGTAGTCATCATTGGCTACCACGAGGCGGTTGACCGCTGCGTGCGAGACCAGACGTGGAGCTACATACAGCGTCCAGAAGGGGAGCCAGACGAGCTGTACAACTTGGCGGAGGATACGAGGGAGTGCACCAACCTGATTGACCAGTGTCCCGAGGAAGCACATCGGTTGGCCCGCGCCTTCGGCAGTTACTTTCGGCCGAGCGGTGTCCAGGTGGCAGTGAAGGGCATTCAAGGCAAATACGAGCTGGCATCCGGCAGTGTTGAGTAACTGCTCGTCAATACCCCAGTGATCAAGATAAGACTTCCGAAGTCTGAACGCCACCTATTTGAAGAGCATTATTTTAAGGAGGATGTTATGGAAGAGAGAATTGAAGCACTGCTGAAGCAGATGACCCTGGAGGAAAAAGTGTCCATGCTGGGCGGCGCGGACATGTGGCGTACTCAGGGCGTTGAACGTCTCGGTATCCCGGCCATCAAGATGTCCGATGGGCCGAACGGTGCCAGGGGAAGTGGCTTCAAAGGAGATGTCACCTCTGCCTGTTTCCCGGTCGGTATCGCGTTGGCGTCTACCTGGAATACCGAACTGGTCGGGCGTGTCGGCGCGGCGCTGGGAGAGGAGACCAAAACAAAGGGCGCGCATATTCTGTTGGCGCCGACGGTGAATATTCATCGCTCCCCTTTGGGTGGCAGACATTTTGAATGCTATTCTGAAGATCCCTACCTGACGGCACGCATGGCTGTCGCTTACATCAAAGGGGTGCAGAGTCAAAACGTGGGTACGTCTATCAAGCACTTCATCTGCAATGATTCTGAATTTGAGCGCATGAGTATTAGTTCAGAGGTCGGTGAGCGGGCGCTTCGGGAGATCTACCTGCCTCCTTTTGAAGCAGCGGTGAAAGAAGCTGATCCATGGACTGTTATGGCGGCCTACAACAAAGTCAACGGGACGTTTGCCTCTGAACATCCATACCTCTTGACAGGTATCCTGAAAGAGGAATGGGGCTTCAAAGGGTTCGTGGTCTCTGACTGGACAGCGGTGAAAAGCACAGTTCCCGCTGCCAATGCCGGGATGGACCTGGAGATGCCGGGACCACCCAGATTCTTGGGCGGCAAATTGGTTCAGGCGGTGAAGGACGGCCTCGTTAGTGAGGATGTCATTGACGATAAAGTGCGGCGGATTCTCAGGATCGTCATCAAGACTGGGGCGTTTGAGAATCCCGAGGAAGTGCCCGAAACGTCGGTGGATAGGCCTGAACACCGCCGCCTGGCGCGTGAAGCGGCGGCGGAGGCAATCGTGTTGTTAAGAAATGAGCAGGATGTCTTGCCTCTGAATGTGGACGAGGTAAAGTCCCTCGCCGTCATCGGGCCGAACGCAAATGTGGCCCGGATTCTGGGGGGCGGGAGCGCGAAGGTCAACCCACACTACGCGATTACACCCTTGGATGGTATTATGCGGCGCTGTGGTGATGCCGTCAAAGTATCGTATGAGCAAGGTTGTACCAACCATAAGATGACGCCGCTTATCAATCCGCAGTATCTCAGGCCCTCTGGAGACCAGGAGGGCCATGGGCTTACTGGAGAGTTCTTTAACAGTTTTGACCTTTCCGGCGAGCCTGTGCTGACAAAAGTGGACGAAGAGATTGACTTCTTCTGGTTTGGCGACTTTGCGTCGCAGGTGCCGGTAGACAAGGATGAGTTCTCCGCTCGCTGGATGGGAACATTCACTGCGCCCGAGACAGGCACCTATACCTTCAGCCTGATGAGCGCTGGTCTCAGCCGCCTGTACATTGATGATCAGGAAGTCATTGATAACTGGACCGAGCAAATCCGTGGCGAGTCCTTCTTTGGCATGGGAACGCAAGAGATGATGGCTGAAGTTGAGATGACAGCCGGTCAATCCTATGACATTAAGATTGAATACAGCAAGCAGGACGCGCCGTTGGTCGGCGGCCTCAGGCAGGGGTGCCTGTTACCTGTGCCGGGTGATCCCATAGGCCGTGCAGTTGGCCTTGCTGCTGAATCAGACGTGGCCCTTGTTTTTGTCGGTCTGAGCGATGAATGGGAAAGCGAGGGCTATGATCGCGCCGATATGGAACTGCCCGGAAAGCAAGTCGAACTGATCGAAATGGTCGCGGCGGTCAACAAAAACACTATCGTCGTCTTAAACACCGGGTCTCCCATAACCATGATAGGGTGGATTGACAAGGTCGCTGCCGTGGTGGAGGCGTGGTATCCGGGACAGGAATGTGGCAACGGTATCGCGGATATTCTGTTCGGCGACGTAAATCCTTCCGGCAAACTGCCTACGACCTTCCCCAAGCGACTGGAAGATACCCCCGCATACATCAACTATCCCGGTGAAAATGGCAGGGTCCTCTATGGCGAGGGTCTCTTTGTGGGGTATCGCTACTACGACAAGAAGAGAGTTGAGCCATTGTTCCCCTTTGGATATGGCCTCTCTTACACTACGTTTGAATACAGCGACCTGACCTTGAACGCATCCGAGTACGAGCTGGATGATGAAATACAGGTCGCCGTTGACGTCAAGAACACGGGGACACGTGCAGGGAAGGAAGTAGTACAACTGTACGTTCGCGATGTTGAATCCCGCCTGGCGCGCCCGGAAAAGGAACTGAAGGCATTCCAAAAGGTTGCGCTTCAACCTGGAGAGACGAAAACTGTTCACTTCACGCTCGATAAGGAAGCGTTATCCTTCTATGATCCGAAGCAAAAGCGGTGGATTGCAGAAGCTGGTGCATTTGAAGTCCTTGTAGGCAGTTCTAGTTCTTCACGGGATATCGGGGCCAGAGGTTCTTTTACGCTAAAAGCTCCGCCACCGGTTGAGGTCACACTGAGCGTTGACGCCAGGCTGAATGTAAGCTGCACCTTGCAGGAAATCCTGGGCGACGCCGGGGGAAAGGCCATCCTGGAAAGACACCTGGGGGAGTTATTGTTGGTCCCTCAACTCAGCATGGCGATGGGGCTTTCCCTGACCCATTTGGCATCCTTCGTACCAGACGTGTTAACGCCTCAAAAGCTCGAAGAAATCAACGACGATTTAGGGAAGCTATAGAATGGAGGTCGTAGTGGCGACTTCAGTCGCTCTGGTATCACCTTGAACGACTGAAGTCGTTACTACGAGCAGTGCTGGGGTTTCAAGTGTGGAGATCGCAATGACAGCAGATTCTGACTTCGAGCGGGAGGTGGAGCGCCACTACCGGCACAACGTTGTGGTCAACATGCTGGACGGCACCTTTTTCTGGTTTGGGGCCAGTTTCATCGCCTCGCGCACCATCCTGCCGCTCTACGTCAGCCATTTCTCCGATAGCAAGCTGGTGATCGGTTTGCTCTCGATGATCACGTCCACCGGTTGGCTGCTGCCGCAGCTCTTCACGGCCAATTGGGTACAGCGACTGCCGCGCAAGAAGGTGGTGGTGGTGAACCTGGGGCTGTTCACGGAACGGCTGCCGGTGCTCCTGATGGTGCCAACGGCCTGGCTTGCCATCCGCTCTCCCACGCTGGCCCTCGTCGCCTTTTTCGTGCTGTTCGCCTGGCACATGGTAGGGGCGGGCGTGGTGGCCGTCGGCTGGCAGGACATGCTCGCCAAGGTCATCCCGCTCGACCGGCGGGGGAGGTTCCTCGGCATCACCAACTTCGGCGGAACGGCGACCGGGGTGCTGGGCGCGTTTGCCGCCGCCTGGCTGCTCGACCGCTACGATTTCCCTTATGGCTACATGCTCTGCTTCGCGGCGGCTGCGATTTTCATATTCATCTCGTGGGTCTTTCTGGCGCTCACCCGCGAGCCGGTCCAGGTCAGTCAAGAGCCCGCTATCTCGCAGCGGGAGTACTGGCGTCGCCTGCCGGCGATACTACATGCCGATCTGAACTTCCGGCGCTATCTGACCAGCCAGGTCGTCGTCGCGCTCAGCGGGATGGCGATTGGTTTTCTGGCTGTCTACGCTGCACAACGCTGGCACTTGCCCGACAGCCAAGCCGGGAATTTCACCATCAGCATGCTTTTCGGCCAGGCATTTAGCAATCTCCTGTTCGGGGTGCTGGCCGATCGCAAAGGGCACAAACTGGTGCTGGAGTTGAGTACGCTGCTCGGCGCGCTGGCCGTGGGACTGGCGAGCCTGGCACCTGCCCCTGTCTGGTTCTACATCGTCTTTGTGATCATTGGCGCTAGCACCGCCGGTTTCATACTCTCGGGCATCATGATTATCTTCGAGTTCAGTGCTCCTGACGTGCGCCCGACCTATATCGGCCTGAATAACACGGTGAGCGGTGTCGCGGCCGGCCTGGCACCGATGCTCGGCGGCTGGCTGGCTGGAGCGGTGGGGTATCAGGGGCTCTTCGCCGTGGCTTTCGTGATCGGGCTGGCGGGTTTTGCCCTGCTGCACTGGTCGGTACGCGAACCGCGCCAGACACACGCGCCTGTGAGCGTGGGAGGAGTAGCCGAGATGTCACTTCCCGATCCTAACCCGCTGTACAGGGATTTCACGCTGCCCGTTGGTGAACGTGTGGATGACCTGGTCGCCAGAATGACCCTGGAGGAAAAGATCTCCCAGATGCTGCACGACGCTCCTGCCATCGAGCGGCTTGGCGTCCCCAAGTACAACTGGTGGAATGAGTGCTTGCATGGCGTTGGTCGGGCGGGGATTGCCACGGTCTTTCCCCAGGCTATTGGCCTGGCAGCAACCTGGAATACCGAGTTGGTGCACCGCGTCGCTGTAGTGTTCTCCGACGAAGCGCGAGCCAAGCACCACGAAGCAGTCCGGCAGGGTACCCGGGATATCTACACGGGCCTGACCTTCTGGTCACCGAACATCAACATCTTCCGCGATCCCCGCTGGGGGCGAGGACAGGAGACCTACGGAGAGGACCCCTATCTCACCGCCCGGATGGGGGTAGCCTTTGTGAAAGGGCTCCAGGGAGACGATACGCGTTACCTCAAGTTAGTCGCGACGCCCAAGCACTTCGCCGTCCACAGCGGCCCGGAGCCTGACCGGCACCACTTCGACGCGCGTGTAGGCAAGCGGGATTTGCGGGAGACCTACCTTCCCGCCTTTGAGGCCTGCGTGAGGGAAGCCAAAGCGGCTTCTGTGATGGGCGCCTACAATCGCACCAACGGCGAGCCCTGCTGCGCCAGCCCGACGCTGCTGGAGCAAATCCTCCGGCAGGAGTGGGATTTTGACGGTTACGTGGTCTCCGATTGCTGGGCCATCCGCGACATCTATAAGCATCACAGAGTCGTGGGCACCGCAGCGGAAGCGGCGGCTCTGGCCGTGAACGCAGGTTGCGACTTGAACTGTGGCGAGGTTTACAGCGGGCTACTCACTGCTGTGAAGAAAGGGCTGATCTCCGAAGCGGCCATTGACCGGGCCGTCAGGCGGCTTTTTACGGCACGGTTCCGCCTGGGGATGTTCGATCCGCCCGAGATGGTTCCCTATGCTCAGATTCCCATTGAGGTGAACGATTCACCAGATCACCGTGCCCTGGCGCTGCAGGCCGCCCGGGAATCCGTCGTGCTGCTCAAAAACGAATATGATCTTCTACCCCTGAACAAAGACATCAAATCTATCGCCATCATCGGCCCCAACGCCGACAGTGTCGAAGTGTTGCTGGGGAATTACTACGGCATGCCTTCCAGGGCTGTCACGCCTCTGGAAGGCATCCAGGCCAAAGTCCCGCCGGGGACGGAGGTGTTGCACGCCCAGGGATGTGATGTCATTGATGAGAGCACCGGAGGTTATGCAGCGGCTGTGGCAATGGCAGAGCGCGCCGATGTCGTCATCTTTGTCGCGGGTATCTCCCAGCGGATCGAGGGCGAAGAGGGGCAAAGGGAAGGCGTGTCCGGTGGTATGCGGAGCAAGGGCGACCGCACCGACCTGGGTTTGCCCCGCGTGCAGGGAGAGCTACTCAAAGCCATCCATGCGACGGGTATCCCGGTGGTTGTCGTGCTGATCAATGGCAGTGCGCTTTCTGTCAACTGGGCTGGCGCGCATGTCCCTGCCATTGTCGAAGCCTGGTATCCTGGCGAGGAAGGCGGCACCGCTATAGCCGATGTCCTCTTTGGCGACTATAACCCCGGTGGACGGCTGCCCGTCACGTTTTACCAGGCTGTGGAGGATTTGCCACCCTTTGAAGATTACCGGATGGAAGGCCGGACCTATCGCTACTTCCGGGGGGAGCCCTTGTTCCCGTTCGGCTATGGGTTGAGTTATACGACCTTTGCCTACCGTAATCTTCAGTTGAGCGCCAGGGCCATTGCCCCAGGCGAGACGCTCACCATCGGCGTGGATGTGCAGAATGTGGGCGAGCGCGCTGGCGACGAAGTGGTGCAGTTGTACGTCAGCGACGTCGCTGCATCGGTCCCGGTGCCCATCCGGCAGCTCCGGGACTTTGAACGGATCCACCTAGCGCCTGGAGAAACCAAAACAGTCACGTTCATGCTGACACCTCGCCAACTCTCGTTGATTGATGACGAGGGGCGGCGAATGATTGAGCCGGGTGAGTTCCAGGTGGCTGTCGGCGGTCGCCAGCCCAGTCCAGAGGATTTTGCTAATCGGGGAACCGAAGTTCTGGTCGAGACCTTTGAAGTTATCGGCCAAGTGACAGAGGTGGCGTAAACGAGAGTTCCAAAATATCATTAAGGAGGTAACCAAATGACACTTGCTGATCTACGTTCTCAGGCCACGCGGCGCACGCCGGAGGAGATGCTCGAACATCTCGAGTCGTTCGAACTGGAGCTCAAGTTCTCGGCGGGTGTGTGGTATTTCTCTCCCGCCTTCAGCCGGTTCCACGCCAAGTATGCACCCGACCTCGACGTCGAAAGGCGGTTGGAGATCGCGGCCGGGCTGGGCGACTACGGGCTGGCCGGAATGGAAGCCCACTACCCCAACGAAGTCAACGAGGACAACGTTGATCTGTGGAAGCAGTTCACGGCCGATACCGGCATCAAGCTCATCACAGTCATCCCCTTTCTATTCTGGGATGAGCAGTTCGAGTGGGGCTCTCTTTCCAATCCCCTCGAAGGCCCGCGCCGGGCGGCTATTGAGCGCACCAAGCGCGCGTTCGCACTAAACAAGGAGCTGGATACGGAGTTTGCCGTCGTGTGGCCCGGCATTGATGGCTACGAAAACCCGTTCGGTGTGGACTTTGCGGCCATGCGGGACCGCTTTGCCGAAGGGCTGATTGAGGCGATGGACGCTGTGCCTGGCGTGCGCGTGGCCCTCGAGCCTAAGCCCTACGAGCCGCGCGGCCATATTCTGTACGGCACCACCTCCGAGGGCATGTTGCTGGCCCACAAAGTCGAGCCGCTGCTGAAGCACCCCGAAAATCGCAGGCTCTTGGAGGAAGGACACGCCCTCTGCTGCATGAATCCCGAAATTGGCCACGTGCTGATGGGCTACGAAGACCTGGCCTACGCCTATAGCTGGCCGCTTTCGGAAGGACGCCTGGCACACACCCATTGGAACAGCCAGCCGTTGGGCAACTATGACCAGGACCTCAACGTGGGCGTCATCTCACCCGAACAGGCCGAGGCGCTGCTGTACACGTTCAAGATGTATGGCTACCGGGGTTACTTTGGCATAGACATCAACCCGGAACGGATGCCGGTGGATGTGGCGTTGAGAATCTGCATGGACGCTATCCGCGCCGCCAATGACCGCATCAACGAACTGGATCATGAGGCGATTCTCTATGCCGTTAATCACCCTGACAAAGCGCGTGGCTGGCTGGAGGCTTACCTGGTGCGGGCACGAGCGCCCCATCCTGATCGTTTGCCGCCATTGCCTTCTCTCAAATAGCTGGGTCGTGGTGCGTGTTGTGTATTCCGTGCTCACGCGCTGCCTATTCCCTATCGTAGAAGGAGGGTGCTTATGGTAACCTACTTGCTTGGTATTGACGTGGGAACCACTGGCAGCAAGGCGCTCCTGGTTGACGTGGACGGCAGTGTGAGGGCTAGCGCCACGACCGAGTATCCCATGTCTACGCCGCAGCCGTTGTGGGCCGAGCAGAGCCCGGCCGACTGGTGGGCCGCCACTGTGATCAGCATCCAGTGGGTGTTGGGTGAGAGCGGTGTGAAACCCTCTCAAGTAGCTGGTGTGGGCCTCACCGGGCAGATGCACGGTTTGGTGTTACTGGATGTTCACGGCGAGGTGCTGCGCCCGTGCATTATGTGGAACGATCAGCGCACCGCCGCCCAGTGTGCCGCTATCACCCAGGAGGTCGGCGCGGAGAACGTGCTGCAACTCACCGGCAACCCGGTGTTGCCCGGCTTCACTGCGCCCAAGATCGCCTGGGTGCGCGAGCACGAGCCAGAAGTCTACGAACGGATCGCCAAGGTGCTGTTGCCCAAAGACTATGTGCGCTATTGCCTGACGGGAGGTTGCTTCAGCGAAGTATCGGACGCATCGGGCACCTCGCTGTTCGACGTGGGCCAGCGCCGATGGTCGGATGAGATGCTAGAGGCTCTGGACGTGCCACGGAGGTGGCTGCCGGAAGTGACCGAATCCCCGGTGGTCAGCGCGCGCGTGAGCGCCCGTGCCGCCGGGGAGACGGGCCTGCTGGAAGGCACGCCGGTGGTGGGCGGGGGCGGCGATCAGGCGGCCCAGGCCGTCGGCACGGGCATCATCGTGGAGGGGGTGGTCTCGGTTACTCTGGGAACGTCGGGCGTGGTCTTTGCGGCGTCGGAGACGTATCGCATGGAGCCAGAGGGGAAATTGCACGCCTTCTGCCACGCCGTGCCTGGCATGTGGCACCTGATGGGGGTGATGCTCTCGGCGGCCGGGAGCTTCCGCTGGTACCACGACGCGCTGGGCGATTGGGAACGTGCCCAGGCCAGCGAATCAGGACGTGACGCCTATGATCTGTTGACCGAGGCTGCCGCTGAGGTGCCGCCGGGTTGTGAAGGTTTGCTCTTCCTCCCGTACCTGAGCGGCGAGCGCACCCCATACTCCGACCCTGACGCGCGGGGTGTGTTCTTTGGTCTGACGCTGCGACACCGCAAGGCCCATCTGACGCGCGCTGTGCTGGAGGGCGTGACCTACGGCCTGCGCGACTCGCTGGAGTTGATGCGCGCGTTGGGACTCTCTATCGGACAGGTGCGCGCTTCCGGGGGAGGGATGCGCAGTCCACTATGGCGGCAAATTCTGGCGGATGTCTTTGACACCGAGATCGTCACAGTTAATGTGACCGAAGGCGCGGCCTACGGCGCAGCGCTGTTGGCGGGCGTGGGCGCAGGGGTATATGGCAGCGTCGCCGAGGCCTGCAACACGACAATCCGGGTGACAGGCCGCACGAGGCCTGGCCCGGCGATGGCTATATACGCGGATTACTATCCGCGCTACCGCGCGCTGTATCCGGCACTCGCACCAGAGTTTGAGGCTATGGCCCAAGTGGTAAGCAAACACCTGGCGGCGGGAGACGAACAGTGACCGAAGGTTAACTTGTTACAGGGTGATGACCAAAGCCCACTGTAGGTAGCCATGTCAGGCTTACAAAAACGCTCTACGATACTTCGCCTTTTCTGGAATATGGTCAAGACCGCTGTGGCGATAACTCTCGTGGCTTGTTCACCCCTGCCGACGCCGGACGTCCCTGAGCCGTGCATCTACGCCGTCGAACCGAATGCCACGTCGGTTGCCCGCTACGAGAAACTGGAACTCACCGTCGTACTGGAAGCGACCTACGACAATCCATACGACGTCCGCCAGGTAGACCTCACGACTGTCTTCACAGGCCCCGACGGGCACGAGTGGACGACGCCTGGCTTCTGGGACGGTGAGGGGGCCTGGCGCGTGCGCTTCACGCCGCCGGCCGAGGGGGAATGGCGTTATAGCCTGCAAGTGCGCGACCGGTACGGCAAGAGCAAGCCCTACGATGGGCAGTTCACCTGTCTCCCCTCCAGCCACCATGGCTGGCTTCAGGTGGGCGCCTGGGTTGACCCGGCCTACAGTGCCCGCTATCTGGTGCACCACGATACCACCCCCTTCTACGGCGTGGGCCACTGCGACGCCTTCGACCTGATGTCCTACGGTTGGGACGCAGAAGGGGGCTTTGCCCTATTTGACAGAATGGCCGAACACGGGGAGAATATGCTCGTGTACTGGCCAATCTACTCTAACCCCTTCTTCGCCACCCGTTACGATCGCTACTCGGTTCCCGACCTGAAGGTCATTGACGTGGTAGTAGAGGATGCGGCCCGCAAAGGGATTTATTTCGTCTTCACCTTATGGGACCACAGCCTGCTGCGCGACGAAACGCACGAGTGGGGTCACGGGTTGTGGGAGACGCACAATGGTTTCCGCGGACTGGGCAGCCTCAACTCGTTCTTCACCGATGCGGAAGCGTGGGCCTGGCAGGAGAACCTCTACCGCTACGTCATCGCGCGCTGGGGGTATAGCCCGGCCATTGGCCTGTGGCAGACCGTCTCCGAGATCGAGGGCACCAACGCCGGACGTCACGCCGACCGCTGGCATGAGCGCGTGAACCGCTACTTCGTCGAACATGATCCCTACCGCCACCCCACCACGGCCAGCAAGGCCGGCGATGCCTGGTGGTCCGCTGCGTACGCAGTGATGGATGTGATGCAGATGCACTCGTACAACTCGCGACACGACCCCGTCGGCACCGGGCCACTCATCGCCGGCTGGACGCGACAGATGTGGCAGGCGGAAGCAAAGCCCAACTTCATCGGCGAGTTCGGCACCAATGACGAGCGACTACATCCGGAGTTGCTGCACAACGGCTTATGGGCCGGGCTGGCGGGCGGTGGGGCCATCACGCCGATGGAGTGGAACGACTCTAGCGCCTGGGGACGTATGGACGATGAGATGTACGAGCAGATGGCTCACCTGGCAGCCTTCGTGGCCGACCTGCCCCTGGCACACCTGGACCCGGCCCCGGTAGATGTGGCGGCTGACGATGAGACACTGCAGGGCTGGGGGATAATGGGCGCAGGGATGGGCTTCTTCTGGGTGCAGGACACTGCGCTGGGCGAGGTGCCTGCCCTGAGCGATGCCCTGAGCCTGCCGAAGGGCGAACGGACGTCGCCGTCACCGTCGCGGGGCTGGCTCCGGGCGTCTACATCGTTCGCCCCTTTGATACCTGGCAGGGCATCTACCTGGACCAGAGCCGCGCTATCGTTGGCGGGTCTGGTGAAATGACTGTCATTCTACCCCCTTTCAGCGGCGACATAGCAGTGCGCTTGGAATGGGAGCAGTAGATTCTCGGTACAAAACGCTCCAAGCCCCCGTCTCGGGGGCGTCCTATGCAGCAAATAGTTGCTTAGAGCGCAGTGCTCCCGCCTATGACGCCCTCGGGGACGAGGGCTGGGAGCGTTGGAATGGGAAACTGGACACCAGTTTGCCGACCGGAGAAGGGTGAGACTGAACACAAGATGACGACGGAGGACGAACGAAGCGACCGCATCGCCGGCCTGGGCCGGGTCGTACTGGCCGCGCTGGCCCTACTGCTCTTCTGGAGCGCGATTGGCTACGGCTTCTGGCCGGAACTCGCACCGCGCCTGCTGGGTCTGCTGCGCGTGGCTCAGCCATTGCGCGGCATCGGCGCTGAGGAGGTCGAGAGCCAGTATTTCGAAGTGCGTAACAACTCCTCCGCCAGCGACCGCCAGGTGCAGCGCATGGTCGAGCGACTGGAGCAGGACTACGTGGCGCTCGCCGTCTTCCTGGGCCACGAGCCCGAAGGACGCATCCCGGTGCTGCTGACCGATGGCAACGCACCGGCCTACGCCGACCGGGGCACGCTGTACGTTTTCTACGACCACGGTGTCATCAATCTGGACACAGCGCCGTTCTTCCTGGCCGGTCTCGTAGCCGGGCCGCCTTCCGGTTCTCTCTTTTTCGACCTGGGTCTCTCCCTCTACGTGGTCGAGGAGACCGGCCTGGCCGAGGGGATGACCGGTCAACCGGCCGACGCCTGGGTCGTGCTCCTGCAGCAGAAGGAGGCGCTGATCCCTCTAGAGGAGGCCTGGTCGGTCGAGATGCCCGAGGATGAAGAGGGGCTGTTCGACTTCTTCCGCGCGATGATGGAGGGCGGCTCCTTTGTGCGCTGGCTGGTGGAGGTGCGCGGGTGGGACGTGATGTGGAAACTGCGCGCCGGAGGCGATCCGGAGACCGTCATCGGCGTGCCGCTCTACCAGGCCGAGGAGGACTGGTTGGCGGCCGTCGCGGCTAAGGACCTGCGTCCCAAGCCATGCCTGTTGGCTGTGCCTGGCAACCCGGTGTTTCGTGAGGTGTGCCGGCAGTTGGAGGGGGATGATCAATGACAAATGAACAAATGAGCAAGTGACAAATGGGTAGATGGGTGGGTGGTAAATGAATAGATGGGTGAATCGACTCATCGCCACAATCGGATTGGCCCTACGGCGTACATGGACGGCGTTGGGAAGCCACGCGGCCGTGGCATTGGGCGTGCTGGTGGCCGCCACTACCATCTGTGCGCTTATCCTCTACGCCGAGGCGGTCAACGTCGCCGTCCTGCGCGACCGGTTGGCCCGTGCCCACGAGGACGCGGTCTACGACCTGCTGATCAAAGGCGAGGCCAACCTGATAGACAGAGCACGTTATCAGGAGATGGACGGGGCCATCGCCCGTCAAGTCCAGGAGGTTGTCGGACTGCCCGTCACCCGCAGTGGACGGCACGGCTGGTCCAAGTCGCTGCTCATCGTCCCGCCTGGGCCATCGCCCGCCGGTCGGCGCAGTGAGTTGCCCCGCACCCGTTTCCAGTTCTACGCTGGCGTCGAGGATCAGATCGAGGTTGTCGAGGGCCACTTTCCGCGCCCTGCCACTGACCCTCAAGACACCATCGAGGTGATGATTACCGAGCCGCTGGCCGAGGAGTTGGGCCTGAGGGTGGACGACGTCTTCCACGTCGAGGATTTCACTGGCGGTGCGCTGCCTATGCAGGTGCAGGTACAACTGGCGTCCATCATCCGCCTCCGCGATCCCGGAAGCAACTTCTGGTTCTACGCTCCCTGGTTCCTCGACGAAGCTTTCACCGTCCCCGAGGAGACGTTCTTCAACGCCGTTGTGCTGGCCTTTGTGCCTGCCGGGGCCGAGTTCACCTGGGTCGCAAATTACGATGAGAACGCGGTCAACGTCACCAATGCCCGGCAGGTGCTCGCAGGCCTGGACGTGCTGCGCTTCAGCCTGACCAGCCAACTGGGCCAACTGCAGTTCCTGACCGAGTTCGATAATGCCATCCGCGACTTTCTGACCGGCATTTTCGTGTTGAGGGCGCTGCTGATCGTTCTGGGCGCGCCTGTCATCGGCATCGCTCTATACTACATCGTCATCACGTCACAACTGATCGTCGAGCGCCAACGGGCCGAGATCGCCGTGCTCAAGAGCCGGGGCAGCAGCAACGGGCAAGTCTTCGG
>Ga0209121_10003895_pt1 | contig 14167 bp, 9 predicted proteins | sample Cruoilmetagenom3_FD_187292 | JGI IMG/M metagenome (GOLD analysis project Ga0209121, IMG submission 187292) | Oil polluted marine microbial communities from Coal Oil Point, Santa Barbara, California, USA - Sample 3 (SPAdes) (version 2) | ecosystem: Environmental > Aquatic > Marine > Oil seeps ...
TATCTCAATTCTCCAGACACTCTTATATATACTAAAGGAAAACTTCTTTACGGCATTAATTTCTGTAAAGAATCTATCCGTGAAAAAGGCGAAGTCATTCTTGTAGAAGGGTACACGGATTTCCTCTCACTTTACCAGGCAGGAATAACCAATTGTGCAGCCTCTCTCGGAACAAGCCTGACCACTCATCAAGTCTCCATAGCCAGAAATTTTGCACCAAGAATGATCATAAGCTATGACGGAGACGATGCTGGCACAAAAGCATCTGTCAGGGGAATATCCCTCTGTTTTGAAAGAGGTGTCCAAATTAAAGTCCTGACATTGCCAGACGGAATGGATCCTGATAATTTCATTAGAAAATCTGGTGTTGACAAATTTAAAAGCCTTGTTCAAAACAGCACAGGAGGCCTCAAATTTTTAATCAATACACTAATCCGCAAAACAAATCTCGAAATCCCTGAGGAGAAAGCTAAAGTTGTAAACCATGTCCTTGCAGATATAGAAAAAATCGCAGACCCTTTAATCCGCAGTGAATATCTGAAGAAAACAAGTGAGCATCTCTCAATTAATGAAGAAGATTTAAGGGCAATGATCAGGCAAAAATCAAAAGGAGTAAAAACCGAAACAAAAGGTTACTTTCTTAATGCAGAAAAAAGACTTCTTCAAGTTCTTTTCGAAAACAGTAGTTTTACTACGCCCATATTTAATGATATGAATGAGCAGGATTTTAAAGGCCTGAAGAGCGAGCCTATCCTCCATGCCATGTCACAATTTTTCAGAAATGGCAAATCTCCAAATTTTAACGAACTTATGAAAAAAATTGACCCTTCACTTCGTACATTACTGTCGGAAATCCTACAGGAAACCAGGGAAAAACCAACCATGGAAAAAGTCAAAGATTACATCCAAGCTCTCAAGAAACATGCCCGAGAAAAGCAGTCGGAAGAAATAAATGCTCAAATTTCAAAGCTGGAAAGAAGTGGAGAGCAAGAAAAAATTCTCTCTCTTCTCAGGCAGAGGCAAAAAATTACCGAAGAATTATCCCAACTAAATGACTGAAATTTACGTTATAATAATAAAAGGGAAATTCATAAAAACAGGAGCTGATATTGGCATCAAAAAATAACACTCATAAGCAAGAAATTCATCAACTCATTTCAAAGGGAAGAAAACAGGGATATTTGCTTTTCGAAGAAATAGAAAAAACCTTCCAGAATAATAAGCTTTCCGGAAAAGATTTCGATGCGTTTCTCAGCTCCACAGACAATTATGGAATCAAAATCCTCGACAAACACAGAGTGGTAAGAATCAGGAGAAAAAAAAGCAATATAGTCTCTCTGGAGGGACTAGAACGGACAACTGACCCCGTCAAGCTTTACCTAAGAGAAATGGGCAGTATTTCTCTCTTAACACGAGAGGGAGAAATTGCTATAGCAATGGAAATCGAAAGAGGCGAAAAGACAATAATCAAAACTCTTTCAAAAACGCGAATTGTGCTTAATGAGATTCTTCTCTTGGAAGAAAAGTTGAAAGAAGATTACGAATGTGTTCAGGACATTCTAGACATCAGCGAAGATGATATCGCAGAAGGAAGGCTCGAAAAAAATAAGAATCTAATTCTGACCAAAATCAATGAGATAAAAGATTTAAGCAGGCAATTAGAAAAAATTCCTTCCAGGAAAAAAGACAAATTTACCCGGGGGCGCTTGATTGTAAAAATGAGCCGTTACATCCAGGAGCTCAATATTCGTCCAAGCCGCAAGGAAATAATTATCCGGAATCTCCGTGAAAAATTAAAAGTCCTAAACGAATTGGAAGAAACAAAAGAGGAACTGTATGTCTCTCTCAAACACACAAGGAGCAAAAAGAAAACATCTGAACTAAAACAGAAAATCAAAGAAATTAATAAGCTAATACGGAGATTCCAGAAAGAAATTGGCCTAGACTCTGCCGGTTTAAGAAAAATCTTACGCACTATCTCAGCCGGGAAAAAAATTAGTGATCAAGCAAAAAAAGAATTAGTTGCCGCAAATTTAAGGCTTGTCGTTTCCATTGCTAAAAAATACAGCAACCGCGGACTCCAATTTCTTGACCTGATTCAGGAAGGAAATATGGGGTTAATGAAAGCTGTCGACAAATTTGAATACAGGAGAGGATATAAATTTTCAACCTACGCCACATGGTGGATAAGGCAGGCAATTACTAGGGCAATCGCAGACCAGGCAAGGACAATAAGAATACCTGTTCATATGATAGAAACAATAAACAAATTAATTAGGGTGTCACGAAGTCTAGTACAAGAAATAGGAAGAGAACCGACCTGTGAAGAGATATCTGAAAAAATGGATCTGCCCATTTATAAAGTCAGAAAGATCATAAAAATCGCCCAGGAACCTATATCTTTAGAAACGCCCATCGGAGAAGAAGAAGACAGTCACCTTGGTGACTTCATAGAAGACAAATTCATCCCTTCACCCCCTGACACAATCATTCATATAAATTTAAGAGAACAAATTGAGGAAGCATTAAAAACTCTCACTGAAAGAGAAGCAAAAGTTCTAAAGATGAGATTTGGCTTGGGAGACGGCAATGAGCACACTCTGGAAGAAGTAGGACAACAATTCAAAGTAACGCGTGAAAGAATCAGGCAGATCGAAGCAAAGGCCTTGAGGAAATTGAAACACCCGAGTCGCAGCCGTAAATTGAAATCTTTCACTAATGACGTATAAATTAGGGGGAATCTTCGTTACCGATTGACTTGATTTTTTATATTTGTTATAAGAAAAGCCAGGGCCTATAGCTCAGCGGTAGAGCCACCGGCTCATAACCGGCAGGTCCCAGGTTCGAATCCTGGTAGGCCCATTTTCTCCTAGAGGAAAAGATGTGGATATTGACTTTAACAAATTGATTTGTCTGCAAAATGTTGATACTGAAATAATAGAAGTCTCTCATTTCCTCGATAATATCCCCTCCCAGACAAAAAAAATAGATGGAGAAATTGATGCACTCTTTCAAACAGTCTCTCAAGCTAAAGAAAAACTCCTCATTAACCAAAAAAAAAGGCGGGAAATAGATTCTGAAATCCAGAACCTCACAGCACTAATATCCAAATACAAGCATCAGCTCACCGGGGTAAAGTCAAACAAGGAATACAGCTCTCTTATCAAAGAAATCGAAGAAAATAAGAAGAAAATCGATTCTATGGAAGAAGAAGAAATCAGTAAAATGGTCGCTGCAGATGATATAGTGGAAGAAATTAGAAAGGCCAGCATGAAAGCTGAGCAGAAAAAAACGAAACTCTTAAAGAAGAAAGAGGTGCTATTTCAAAAGAAAATAGAGATTGAGGAAAAAAAGAAGAACTTACTCAATGAGAAAGATCTGCTCATCCATAAACTTCCTTCCCAACAAATAAAGCTTTATCAAAAGATTTTTATCAAAAAAAACCATATTGTTCTCTCTCCTGTAAAGGATGACTTCTGTTCGATGTGTCAAATACGTATCAGGCCCCAAGTCCTGAACGAATTAAAGGCAAAGAATTCAATTATCCTATGTGAAAACTGCGGCAGGATATTGTACTGGTTAAAAAAACCAGCTTAAGCAGATTAGTTTATTCTTCATAAATTGAATCAATCAGGTTTTCGTATTTTTCCCCAATGATATTTCTCTTAACTTTTAGCGAAGGAGTTATTTCCCCTTCCTCTATTTCAAACTCTCTTTCAAGGAGGGCAATTTTTTTTACTTTTTCATAAGAAGCAAGAGATATCGAAGTCCGATCAATTTCCTGCTGTATAAATTTAACAATTTTATCATTCTTCACTAAATCGGATGCATTTTCATAAACAATATTGTTGGCTTTAGCATATTCCTCAAGTTTTTCAAAATTCGGAATAATAAGAGCAGAAATGAATCTTCGATTATCTCCAACAACAACAGCATTTGAAATATAAAGATTTGTTTTCAATATATTCTCAATCAGTTGGGGAGCGACGTTTTTTCCGCCGGATGTAACAAAGATGTCTTTTTTCCTGTCCGTAATAACAAGATAGCCATCCTCATCCAGATAGCCAATATCTCCAGTGTAAAACCATCCGTCCTTGATGGCTTCCCGGGTCTCAAGCTCTTTTTTATAGTATCCTTTCATCACATTTGGTCCCCTTGTCAAAATCTCTCCATCTCCGGCGATCTTAACTTCTACATCAGGAATAACCTTCCCCACAGTCCCAAACCTCAAATTATCTAGAGTATTGACAGAGATAACAGGAGATGTCTCTGTTAGCCCATATCCCTCTAAAACTATTAACCCTACAGCATAAAAAAATTCTGCAATATCCTTGGAAAGAGCAGCCCCTCCGGAGACAAAGAATCTAATTCTTCCCCCTGTCTTTTCAATAATCTTGGAAAACACAAGCTTGTTGGCTATTTTCCGTCTGAACCGAAGATATCCGGATATAGACTGTTTATTTACTTCCTTTGCACCATACTTCTTTCCAATGTTTACTGCCCAGAAGAATATCTTCCTTTTTAATACAGAGCTTGAAAGCACATTGTCCATGACTCCTGCGTAGATCTTCTCAAATACGCTTGGAACACTAACCATGATGTGAGGACGAATCTCTTGCAAATTTTCAGCTACGGTCTCCACACTTTCCGCATATCCTATGGAGCATCCTTTATATATATAAGCAAAAGTGACCATTCTCTCTAAGACGTGAGATAAAGGTAAAAAAGAAAGAACCATATCTTTATATGAAAAACCTATTAATTGGGCTGCAGTCTTGACATTACTGATAAAATTGCTGTGAGTAAGCATGACACCTTTAGGAATTCCAGTCGTTCCGGAAGTATAAATGATTGACGCAACATCACCGGGTTTTACTCCAAGAGCTGTTTTGTCAAACAGATCTGGATCTTCCCGTGAAATTTTCTTGCCCCTTTCCCGAATTTCAATTAAAGTAACTGCCCCTTCAGGTGCTTCTGGTTGGAATGTAATGAAATGTTCAACTTTAGTCAGACCATGCTTTACTGCCTTGACTTTCTGCCATAGTTCCTGATTCGAGCATACAACTATCTTTGCATCAGAATCATCAATTATGTATTTAATCTGTTCGGGAACTAAAGAAGTATAGATAGGCACTGTTATCGCCCCTATACACAAAGTTGCAATATCAGTCATGACCCATTCTGGCCCATTCTCAGAAAGGATAACAAGTTTATCTCCGGCCTCAAGTCCCAAATCTTTTAGCCCAAGAGACAGATGTTTTACTCTATTCCCAAATTCTTCAGTTGAGATAGGAACATAAGTCCCTTTCTCTTTATAAAGCATAAAATCATCTTTAGGATATGCTTTTATAGTATTGAGAAAAAGTTGGCTAATTGTCTCGACCATAATTTTCCCTCCTTAATTCTTGTTGGGTCAATTTTATGTAAGATAAGATTCTAAAGTCAAGCTCAATTTATGGCCCTGTGTCCAAAATGATTAGGTGCCAACAATATATTGGCGGCAAGATGAAGTGCCCGGATATCAAAAGAAATTCCAGAAAAATAGTTTATGTGGAGATGATGGACTTAATTTTCTCTGACTTTAGCAATGGATACCACTTTATCTTTTTCTCCCAGGTTAATTATTTTAACTCCCTGTGTTGCCCTGCTTATCGACCTCACTTTTTCTGTTTTTATCCGAATAATCTTGCCATTTTCTGTTATAAAAAGCAGCTCTTCTTCAAAAATTCCAACCATTCCTACAGCCTTCCCAATCTTAGGAGTTACTCTAAGATTGATAACACCCTTTCCTCCCCTATGGCGCAAGGGATAGAGTTTTGTCTCTGTTTTTTTCCCGTATCCTTTCTCAGCAACCGTAAATATATATTTCTCTTTATCTCCCGCAACCACCATTCCAATAATCTGATCTTTCGGAGCAAGTCTTATTCCTCTTACTCCTGCTGCCTTTCGGCCCATAGCTCTAATTTCTTTTTCCTTAAACCTGATAGCCTTCCCCAAGCGTGTTCCAATAATAATATCTTTATTTCCATCAGTTAACTTCGCCATAAATAATTCAGCTTTTGCGACAAGAGTAATGGCTATTATTCCTCCTTTGCGGATATGGCTGAAATCGCTCAAACGGGTTTTTTTCACATGACCGTCCGAACTCAACATCATCACATAAAGATCTTGACTAAAATCTTTAACGGCAACTATAGAACTGACTTTTTCATCCGGTGCAAATTGTACAAGATTCATGATGGATTTCCCTCGGCTGGAAACTCCAACATCAGGGATATACATGGCTTTCAACCAGTAAAGACGTCCTTTGCTTGTAAATATCAAAAGATAACTATGTGTAGAACAAATAAATAAGTCTTGTACCACATCTTCAGCCTTCATACTTATTCCTTTTCTCCCCTTACCTCCACGCATCTGGAAATGATAATTACTAAGCGAAGTACGTTTGACATAACCCGAAGATGTATAAGTGACCGCTACTTCTTCTTCCTTGATCAAATCTTCAGGCATAATTTCCGTTATTTCCTCTCTAATAATCTCTGTTCTTCTTTCATCTTGATATCTATCTTTAACCTCTTTAAGCTCCTCAATAATGATATCAAGAATCATCTTTTCACTGCTTAAAATTTTCCTCAATCTTACAATAAGTTTCTTTAAGTCTTTATACTCTTTTTGGACCTTTTCCCGTTCTAATCCAGTTAACTTCTGTAGCTGCAAATCCAGGATGGCTTGAGCTTGTACTTTAGTCAAATCAAACTTTGTAACCAGGCCTTTTCGTGCTTGATCCACTGTCCTGGATGAACGGATAAGGCTAATAATTTCATCCAGATTATCCAATGCAATTATCAATCCTTCAAGAATGTGAGCCCTTTGTTCTGCCTTTTTTAATTCAAAGCGCGTACGTCGGCGAACAACATCCTGCCTGTGGGAAACAAAATAGCGCATCATGTCCAGAAGACCCAATATTTTCGGCTGTTTTTCAACTATAGCAAGAAGAATGATCCCAAAAGATGTCTGAAGCGCTGTATGTTTATAGAGATTATTTAAAACCACTTCTGGAAATTCTCCCCTTTTAATCTCGATTACAGCGCGCATTCCTTCTCTGTCAGATTCGTCCCGGATATCAGCAATTCCCTCAATTTTTTTATTATTCACAAGCTTTGCCGTATTTTCCAGGAGCTTGGCTTTATTTACAAGATAAGGGATCTCGGATATAACAATCCGGTCTCTTTCATGCTTGCCCCCTCTTTCTATAGTTGCCTTTGCCCTTAAAATTATTATGCCTCTTCCAGTCGTATAAGCACTTTTTATCCCATCCATACCAAATACATATCCGCCGGTAGGAAAATCAGGGCCAGGAACAAACTGCATGATTTTCTCTATATTTGCCTTTGGATGCTTGATCAGATAAATAATGCCGTCTACAACTTCAGCCAGATTATGAGGAGGAATATTCGTTGCCATACCAACAGCGATTCCTGATCCTCCGTTTACAAGCAAATTCGGGAATTTAGCAGGAAGGACTTCAGGCATTTTCAAGCTTTCATCATAGTTCGGAACAAAATTAACCGTATTCTTTTCCAAATCAGCCAGGAGTTCCTGTGCCATCTTTTTCATCCTGACTTCGGTGTACCGCATTGCAGCAGGAGGATCCCCGTCGATTGAACCAAAATTACCCTGGCCGTCTATAAGAGGATATCGAAGACTAAAATCTTGAGCCATTCTGACAATGGTATCGTAAACAGCTATATCCCCATGCGGGTGAAATTTTCCGATGACTTCTCCAACAATACGGGCAGATTTTTTATATGGTTTATTCCATGTATTGCCCGCTTCATGCATAGCATAGAGTGTCCGCCTGTGAACGGGCTTCAGCCCATCCTTGATGTCTGGTATTGCACGACCTATGATTACACTCATCGCATAATCCAGATAAGACCGTTTCATTTCTTTTTCAATACTGACTACTGACAACTTACGGCTCATTAATTCTCCTTTATAAAAAATAGGCAGTGTTTATGAATAATCCAGGTTAAACATCCAGATTCTGAGCTTCCAATGCATTTTTCTCAATAAAATTTCTTCGGGGCTCCACTTCATTTCCCATAAGAACCGAAAAAACATTATTTGCCTCAACAGCATCCTGGATGGACACTTTAAGCAAAGATCTCTCTTCCGGATCCATTGTCGTCTCCCAAAGCTGCTTAGGGGCCATTTCTCCCAATCCTTTATACCTCTGGATAACAATACCTTTTTTCCCTTTTTGGTAGAGATATTCAAGCAGTTTTGATTCGTTCTCAATCTTGACCTTTTCACCATTGCTAATCATCTGAAAAGGCGGTTTAAAGATTTCCAATTCCTTGTGGATTTTATAAAGATTCTGGTACATGGCAGAATTGATCAAATCATTATTGACCTTACATGAGACATTCATACCGTTGACCTGAAAAGTAATAGTCAATTCATAAAGCCCATACTCCTCATTTTTACCTATTACAGAAAAAATCTCTTTTTCTGCAAGAAGATTTTTTATCTTTTCCATCTTTTCAAGTTTTCCTAAAAATTCCGAATCCTTGGCATCATTATTAACAAGAATATCAATAAGAAAATATGGATAATTTTTCCTCTCTAATATCTGAATATAACTTTTTCTTGCAATGACTCTCTGAAGGAATTTTCTGAATCTTTCGCCTTTTATGATTTCCTTATGCTTTCTGGCTTTAAGCTGGAATTCTTCTGATATTTTTTTAATCATATATTTTTCAAATGAGTGTTCATCTGCCAAATACTGAGACGACCTCCCCTTGGATATCTTGTAGAGAGGAGGTTGTGCTACATAAAGATAGCCATTTTCGATCAGTTGAGGCATCTGCCTGAAGAAAAATGTCATAAGAAGAGTCCTGATATGGGATCCATCCACATCCGCATCTGTCATTATAATAACCTTATGATAGCGCAATTTTTCCAGATTAAAATCTGACTGCTCAACTCCTGTCCCTAAGGCTGAAATGATGATTCCAATTTCCTCACTCTTGATAATTTTATCAAACCTTGCCTTTTCCACATTTAGGATTTTTCCTTTCAGAGGGAGGATTGCTTGAAATCTCCGGTCGCGAGCCTGCTTAGCAGAACCTCCTGCAGAGTCACCTTCCACAAGAAATATTTCGCTCGCAGCAGGATCTCTTTCCTGACAATCAGCCAACTTTCCTGGAAGTGATGTAGATTCTAAAACTCCTTTTCGCCGTGCCAGTTCCCTCGCATTACGAGCAGCTTCCCTTGCCCGGGCTGCATCCAAAATTTTAAGAATAAGTTTTCTTGTAATAGTCGGGTTCTCTTCAAAATAAATTGAGAGCTGCTCATTTATTATGGATTCTACAATTCCTTTGACTTCACTATTTCCCAGTTTAGTCTTTGTCTGACCCTCAAATTGCGGATTTTTAATCTTCAAACTCAAAACTGCACACAATCCTTCTCGTGTATCATCTCCACTAAAGTTCTGTTTCAAATCCTTTATTAATTTATTAGCGTTGGCATAATTATTTATGGAACGGGTTAATCCTGCTTTAAATCCAATAAGATGAGTTCCCCCTTCCTGAGTATGAATATTGTTTACAAAAGTAAATATCGTCTCTGAATAACCAGTATTATATTGGAGAGCCATCTCAATAATAGTATCATTTTTTGTACACTCGAAATATATAGGTTTCGGGTTAAGAGCAGTCTTGTTTTTATTGAGATACTGGACAAATTCTTTAATGCCACCTTTATAGTGAAAATCATGCCTTGTATCGGATCGTTCATCTACAATGGATATTTTAAGCCCTTTATTAAGGAAAGAAAGCTCTCTCAGCCTTTTGCTTAAAATATCAAAATTAAAATCTATAAAAGAGAATATCTCAGAATCAGGCTTAAATGTTACTTTTGTACCAGTTTTTTTTGTTTTTCCAATCCTCTTTAATTTTGAAACAGCTTTACCTTTTTCATAATTTTGAGTATAAACACCTCCATTTCTCTTGACTTCCAGGTTAAGCCACCCTGAAAGAGCGTTCACAACAGAAACACCCACTCCATGAAGTCCTCCGGAAACCTGATAAGATTTATGATCAAACTTCCCCCCTGAATGAAGAGTGGTCATTACAAGTTCTGCAGCAGGCTTTCTCGCTTTTTTATGCATTCCGACTGGAATACCGCGCCCGTCATCAATAACTGTAACACTGCAGTCCACATGGACAACAACATCAATCTTGGAGCAAAATCCAGCTAGAGCTTCATCAATACTATTATCAACAACTTCATAGACTAAATGGTGAAGTCCATCAGGCCCTGTGCTTCCAATATACATGGCTGGACGCTTGCGGACAGCCTCAAGCCCTTTTAGTACTTTTATACTCTGTGCTGTGTATTTTTTTTCGGTCATTTCTTCTTGATTTAAGAAAAAAAGAAGGTTAAGGAGAGTGAAATTTCAGATAACCCAATGAATGCATTTTTCAGTTCATAATTATATCCAAAATATAAAATTTTGTAAAGTAAAATCGTTCCAAAAATATGGGGAAATAAGCATTTTCTTCGAATTAAAAAAACATATCAAAAAGTTTATCATATTAATAACATAAAATTTTGAAAATAGCATGATGTTCGGATATAATTATGCAAAGAGAAGCGAGGATGCCTACAAATCTACCGCCGCAGTATTTCGAAATCGAAAAAAAATTAAAAACAGCATCAAGTACGAAAGAAAAAATATTTATTATGGAAGAGCTTCTTTCAATAATTCCCAAACATAAAGGAACAGAAAAACTTCAAGCTCTTTATAAAACAAAAATAGCCAAGCTTAAATTTCAGATGCAAAAGAAACCCATAACAGCCAGTCACAGCTCTTCCTTCTATATTGAAAAAGCGGGAGCCGGGCAGGTTATTATAATCGGCCCTCCTAATAGCGGAAAATCTACACTGATAAAGTCATTAACAAATGCTAATCCTGAAATCGGAGATTATCCCTTTACGACCCGCATTCCGTCCCCTGCAATGATGCCTTTTGAAAACATTCAGGTTCAACTCATAGATACACCACCAATAACACCGATATACATGAAGGCCTGGCATCATGAACTCATTAAAGAATCAGATGCAACATTGATAGTTCTAGACCTTACCAGCACAAATCCGGTTAAGGATTTCCATCTTCTACTGGAAAAATTAAAAGAAAAAAACATAGATCTCTTTCCTGACAGCCAAGAAATATCATCAAATAAGCAATTATTATGCAAAAAGGCTTTGATTGTATTAAATAAAAATGACATTTCTTCAGTAGAAGAAAAATTCATATCATTCAAAAAAACTCTATTGCCCGGATTTATCCCTGTCTCGATTTCTGCTTCTCATGAGTACGGACTTGAGAATCTCAAGAAAAGAATATTTTGTTTACTAAATATCCTGCGTGTATACAGCAAAACTCCTGGCAAAGAAGTGGATTTAAATAACCCTTTTATTTTTAAAAAGGGAAGTACTGTCATGGATATGGCAAAGTCTGTTCATAAAGATTTTTTTCATAAATTGAAATTCGCCAGGATATGGGGGAAAAATAAATTCCAAGGGCAAAAAGTCAACCGAAACTACATCCTCCAGGATGAAGATCTAATAGAACTGCATATATAACAACTTAGTCAAAGAAAATATATTTAAACCTATAATTATTGTAATTATTCGGTAGTCTATTGGAAATTCTGAGCCAATTTCCATAAGGGGCAAAATCTACATAACCGTAGGGTCCAAAATCAATGGCAATAGTATTGCACTTTTCATGTGCAATTGTATCTTTAACAATCTTTTGAGCTACAGCTTTTAATTTCTCATGAGGCATCTTTTCAGGCATATCTACTTTAATATGTACCCTATGGATATTCATGCTATCAAGATTTTCTCTAGCTTTGATAATATACATGACACCTTCCGCCTCATTCACAAGGGGAAAAAGATCATCATTCTTTGAATTTAGGTTCCTTTTATCATCATGGGAACCTGTAAATAAAATAGAAATCAAGATAAAAATAAAAATTACAATAAAAAAAGTGATAAAAACAGATTTAGGAATTGAAAGATAGCTGTTTTTCTCTCTCTTAGACTCTATGTTTGCCCCCCCTTATACTTTTGCGACATTATCCACACCTTTTTTACTCTTCAAAATACAATTTAAACTAAAAAAAAGAATTGTCAATAATTTTTAAACAAATTCCCCTTTTTGTCGCATTTTGTCGCATTTTGTCACATCTTCTATGCTGCTCTTGCTCTTTACACAAACAAGTTCGAGGTCTAACATCCTTTATATTACCTTCTAAAATAGCTTTATTTACAAAATTCCGTATTAAACTTTTCCAATCCATAAATATTATGCTTTTTTCATTCTTTACTCATTTCTTGATTGCCGTTATAATTGTCGTGAATTATTCAGCTTATTGGATAAAACCGGGGCGTAGCGCAGTCTGGCTAGCGCACAGCGTTCGGGACGCTGGGGTCGTGGGTTCAAATCCCACCGCCCCGACCACCTTAAACTTTCTTACTCTCTAATCAAACATCTATTATTATAGAAAGCCTTCAATCTACTTCAACCAATTCATAATCAGTGCTACCCAATCCGATTCTCTCTCCATGTTTGATCTGTATAGACCAATCTACATTATGAGTTATTTTTGATATGCCTTTGGTATTCCGCTTTTCTATAAGATCAATAGATGCCTGATCAATAGCTACAGGATCAAGAGAACTTAGAATACCTATGTCGTCTATTACTGCGGGCTCCTTTGTTGCCACACAGTCACAATCCCTAGTGATATTAATTAAAAAATTTATAAAACCTATCTTCCCTTTAAAATTTTTCCAGGCACAATAGGCATATTCTGTCATTTTTTCCTGAATACGCCTTGTATCTTCATCCCAGCTTAATCGAATTGCCCCAACACTGCAGACTACAAGACATTCTCCACATCCGATACACTTTTCCTCCAAAATAAAAGCACTATCCTCTTTTTGAATAATAGCTCCTGTAGGGCAATAATTAATACAAGTCGAACAATTTGTACATAGATCAGCATTGACCCTGGGATGAACATCAGAATGTTGTTCAAGCTTGCCCGCACGTGATGCACATCCCATCCCCAGATTCTTTAAGGCTGCACCAAAACCTGTCAGCATATGGCCAGTAAAATGACTCAGACACAAAAGCATATCACTATTAATAAAAGCACTGCCTATTTTGGCTGAGTTTATACGCAAGAGATTTGCTTCGATTTCACCATAATCACGGCCGATGAGGCCATCAGCTATGAGAATCGGTATCCCGAGCGCAGCCTGGCTGAAACCATGTCCCCAGGCCAAGTTAAGATGATCAATGGAATTAGATCTGTGTCCAATATAAAGAGTATTTGTGTCAGTTACAAACACACGTGACGTCTTCTTTTTTATGCTGCTTATCATATTCAATAGCCAGGGAGATTTTATATAGCCTTTATTACCTTTTTCTCCAAAATGAATTTTAAGTCCAACAAAATAGCCTTTCTCAATTTTATCGTTCAATCCAAGTTCGAGGAAAAGCTTATCTGTTTTTTCCGAGATCATCTTGGAGTTCTCTTCACCCGAAGCAGGTATGAAATATACTTTACTGGACATTTTTCCTTCGGTGCTTAATCAAATAACGCATTTTATTTAAAGAAGCTGTTTTATTCTCATTTTGAGACTTTCTACATCTTTAAAAACTTCGACTGAAGTTGAATTAAATCTTTCTTTATCATCATTCAATATAAAAACCTTCCTGATCCCGGCTTCTTTTGCAGCCTGAATATCAAAATGGGAATCACCAACCACACAGCACTCTTCCTTTTTTAATCCCAACTCTTTCACTGCTGTAATTATAGGATCTCCCGAAGGCTTCCAAAGTCCACTTTCTCGTGTAATCAGGCAATCAAATTCCAGTTTAAATTTATTTAATATATATAACACATTTTCCTTCGAATTATTTGTAACTAAAGCTTTTTTTATCCCTTTTTCTTTTAATAAATCTAAAAATTCTAACATTCCCTCTTTTAAAACTGCTTGAAGAGTGGCTTTCTTCTCATATTTCTCCAGCACTTTCAATTTTTCAGTTTTCTCCGGTTCCTTCAAGTTATGAATAAAA
>Ga0209121_10003896_pt1 | contig 14166 bp, 13 predicted proteins | sample Cruoilmetagenom3_FD_187292 | JGI IMG/M metagenome (GOLD analysis project Ga0209121, IMG submission 187292) | Oil polluted marine microbial communities from Coal Oil Point, Santa Barbara, California, USA - Sample 3 (SPAdes) (version 2) | ecosystem: Environmental > Aquatic > Marine > Oil seeps ...
GAAGGGCCTGAGCAGTTACAAAAGGAGACAGAAATGACAACCGAGGTCACCAACTGGCTACTGGAATCCGACGAACCCTGGACCCGCTACCGCACGCTGGTGGACCTGCTCGACCGGCCCGAGGACGCCCCCGAGGTGCAGGCCGCCCGCGCCGAGATGCTGGCCCACCCCCAGGTGCAGGCGCTCATCGCCGGGGCCGCCACCTGGCCCGGCTATGCCCTCAAGCGGCACAACGACGCGGGGCACCCCATCTACAAGTTCGGCACGCTGGCCGATTTTGGCGTGCGAGCCAGCGACCCCGGCGTGGACACCGGCATCGAGGCCGTGATGGCCCACCAGTCGCCGGAGGGAGCCTTCCAGACCCTGATGAACATCCCCGAGCGGTACGGTGGGACAGGCGAGGACACGTGGGTGTGGATGCTGTGCGACGCGCCGACGTTGCTCTATGCCCTGCTGGCTATGGGCGTTGATACGAGCGACGACGAGCGCGTGCAGCGGGCGGTGGAGCACCTGGTCAGCCTGGTGGACGAGAACGGCTGGCGGTGCGTCGTCGCGCCGGAGTTGGGCAAATTCCGGGGGCCGGGCCGCAAGGATGACCCTTGCCCTATCGTCAACGTCTATGTGCTCAAGGCGCTGGCCCAGGTGCCAGAACTGTTGGATAGCCCCGCCACGCGCACCGGTGCCGAGATGCTCCTTTGGCATTGGGAACACCAGACCGAGCGCAAGATCTACCTGTTCGGCATCGGCACGACTTTCCGCAGGCTCAAGTGCCCCTTCGTCTGGTACGACATCCTGCACGTGGTGGACGTGCTCAGCCGCTTCCCCTTCGTCCACGCCGACCCCCGCTTCCGGGAGATGGTGGAGACGATCACTGCCCAGGCTGACGAGGCCGGACGCTACACTGCTGGCTCAATGTTCCGCGCCTGGAAAGGTTGGTCCTTCGCCGACAAGAAACACCCCTCGCCCTGGCTGACTTTCCTGGTGCTACGGATGCAGCGGCGGATGGCGGCTACTGCGTAGCGTCTTAGCAGGCGGATTTACTCCACAACTTGATCTTGGCGCAGTATGAGGGGCAGCCACACCTGTTGGTTGGGCTTGATGAGGATGACCAAGCCACTCGCATCCTCGCTGACGTACAGCCACCCCTTTTGATCCACTGCGACGTCCTCAATGCTAAAGAAACCAGTGCACAGGGGAGTATGACTCCCATCCGACCCAACCCGGCTCAATCGCCCAGTGTCGCCGCCGATGTCTTCTTCGGCCACGTACAGCGGGAACTCGCCATTGGCTGAAAAACGCAAGCCTTCAGGTGAAACCAGGTTACTTGCGAAAAGAGTCCGGGCTCCTGTAGCGGGATCCACGGCAAAAATGCTGTCGGTGGTGGACAGGGTGAAGGTCGTTGTGAGCAAGCCTGGAATCACGACAACTGTTCGAGTTATTTCTCTGCCTGATATTTCGTTGGTGACGTACAGCAACCCATCAGGCCCAATGGTGAGACCGGCATAACTCCAAAACGTCACGTCGGTTCCATTTATGGTTGGTGTAGCTGACACGTCCGGCTGTTTCCTCAGCCACGTGCAAGGCTCCGGCGGGGCCAAACGCCAACCCATCGGGCGATGATAAACCCTCGGCATAAACTGTTGCAGTGTAGCCCTGCTCACATTGAATGCGGGGCAGGGAGGCTCCCACATCATTGGTCGTCAAGGCAACGCTTCTCGTCGTTGTTGGGATCGTTGGGCCAAGATTCAGGCTAAAACCTGGCTGGGCGAGAGCTATACTCTGCCTGAGCAGCCCCACGGTGAACAGTAGAAGCAACGCTGCGAAGAAGAGAACAACGATTGTCCGGTATAGGCTCCGGACTGGGGTAGGTGTTGACGCAATTTTGGTCAAGTGCATCGTGTCTGCTCCCGTTGACAGCACAACATCTGGACTTAGAGCGGCAGCCAGGTGCCGATGCCCTGCTCCAGCGCCCGACGGTAGATCAGCGGCGCGGTGGCCATGTCGTCCAGCGCCAGCCCCAGGTTGCATACAAGTGTCCGCTCGGCGGGCGTCTCGCGCCCTGGCTTGCGCCCGGTGACCAACTCGCCCAGATCGGCGTAGATGGGCGGGATGTCCTGGAAGTAGCCAACCTCTCTGTAGTGCTCAAGTTGGGGCACGTCATCGGTGCAGAATTTGTCGGCCTCACGCATCGCGTCTGGGTGCCAGTACGAGTCGAAATCCACCAGCGAGGCGAAACCCCCGGCCTCGAACCAGCCCGGCTTGATGGTGGCATGCGGCACTTTCAGGATCGGCCCCGCTGTGACCACGATGTCACAGCCAACCACTGCCTGCTGCGGCTCCTGCACCGGCACAACCTCCAGCCCGAATTGCTCGCTCATCTCCTGTACGTACCGCCGTTGGGCTTCGGGATCCACATCGTAGGCTAACACCTGCTTGAGTGGGAAGAGCACGTGCAGCGCCTCCAGGTTGCTGCGTCCTTCCACACCGCAGCCCAGGATGCCGACGACCTCAGAATCGGGGCGGGCCAGGTACTTGGCCGCTACAGCGGTGGCCGCGCCAGTGCGCTTGGCCGTGACCCACACGCAATCCATCACCGCCAGCGGGATGCCCGTATCCGGGTTGTTGAGGATCAGCAGCCCGCTGATATATGGCAGGCCACGTTTGTAGTTCTCCGGGTAGCCGCTGACCCACTTGATCCCTGCGGAGTTGAGCGCGGGGATGTAGGCGGGCATGGCGTGGATGAAAGCATCGGGCATCGTGTGGATGCCGGGCTTGGGCGGCATCTCCACACGCCCCTCGCCTTTCTCGCGGAACATCTGCTCCAGCGCGGTGATAATCTCGGCCATCGTCAGGCCGGCGGATGCTACATCGTCCTGGGATAGGTAGAGAAGTTTGTCGGACATAGGTCACCTCCTGATCTGAGTAACGAGCGCTAGATTTAACAGTTCTGGTGCTTGCGAGACTACGGAGCGCTGACTTTCTAGCTCCATCTTCCTGGAATCGTAGGTGTCCTGCACGTCACTGAGCCTGTGCTCTTCGCCGCGAATGGCCACGTTCATATCCTCACCCAGAGTGAGCCGGTGGCGGTAATCCTTCAGACGTTGTTGGTGTACACGGGCGCGGGCACGGTACCAACGCTCCAGATCCTCAATTTGGATCTGAATATCGTGCTCGCGCTTTTCGGAGACTGTCTCGCCGTGTTCTTGTGATATGGCTTGTGCACGTTCGAATGCGATTGCATATAAACCATCAAGCGCCTGACGTAGCCTGGTTACAGTTTCAGGATCAGAGTCAATCGCCACATCTGTCGGAAGTGGGCGGGCAAGTAGAGCCCGGCCAACACTGGTATTGACTTCACCAGCCTCGGTGACAAAGATGGGGAGGAAGTCTTCGCTCAGAGTGTCGCCTGATGCGTCGGTATAGCGCAGCACAAAGTCAAACAGGATACCGTCTTTGGCTTGGACGCCATCTGGCATCAGCCGCACGGTCGCTGCTCCTCCAAAACCCTCATCTCGCTTGCGACACTCGGTCACGATGGCCTCCAGCAACGGGTGGCCAAAGGCGGCGAACTCGACCTGGTCTGGCCGGAAGCGACCTGCGTCGTCTTTGTGAAACGCTACCCGGGCGTAGTTTGTCCTTACGTCAGGATAAGCGGTCAACAGGCGTGGTGTGATCAGGCGATAGATGTTCTTGTGCCGCGTGTTTTCGACTCGGCCCTGGTATGCGGCGAAGTAGGTGCGCACGAATTGCTCAATGTCGGCGTTTGATACTGTGACCTCGTCACTACGATCTATGACGGCCTGAATCGTGTCCAGGTCAAAGTCGCGCAGTGGCATCAGGAAACGGGCTTGCACTTGCTGCCACGTGCGTAGCCGCTCCTGGATGGCCTCTTCCAGGTGACGGTCGGTGACTTCGAGAGCCACGTTTCCGCTGACAGAGTTCATGATGATCTCGGTCAGGTTGACGCCCTCCATGAAGGTGCCCAGTACGTCTGTGACCTGGCCCTGTAACTGGCGCTCAATGCTGCGGATTTTCTGTTGCAGACGCATGAATATGTAGCCCTCACGAGTCCCCTCAACCAGCAGGTTGTAGATGTGCACGTCTCTCTCCTGGCCGTAGCGGTGTACGCGGCCAATGCGCTGATCAATGCGGTTGGGATTCCAGGGCAGTTCGTAGTTCACCAGGATGTGGCAGAACTGCAGGTTGATGCCTTCGCTGGCCGCGTCGGTAGCGAGCAGGATGTTCACGCCTTCCCTGGCAAAGTACTGCTCTTGAGCCTGGCGCTCCTCCATCCCCAGGCCACCGTGGATGAAGGCGATCTGCTCTGGTGCTAGCCCTGTATCCAGCAACAGCCTGTGCAGGTATTCCAGTGTATCGCGATACTCGGTGAAGACGATGATCTTCTCCGTTGGGTCCTTTTCCAGCACGCCTTGAATGAACTCAATCCACCTGGCGGCTTTGCTGTCCACTGCTAACGCCTCGGCCATCTGGCGCAGTTCGTTGAGCCGGGTGATTTCCTGGTGCAGCCCTGGGCCAGTGTGCAGCGTCAATTGCTCCAGCCGTTCGGTGAGTTCTTCGGCCCGGGCCTCAGTCAGGGTGTCGGGCTCCTCGATCAGGCTTTCCAAATCAGCCTCTTCACTTCTGCTGAGCGCAACTTGTTGCTCCTCCAACAGCCTACGCGCCCGCCTCCCGAGTGACTTGCGGATGGCGGCAATGCTGCTGACCATCCGCTTCTGCAGGATGACCATAGCAAAGCCCACAGTGCGGTGATCCATGTTGCGGGCCAGGTTGAATTCCTCAGCCACGTACCGGGTGACCGCATCGTAGAGGACCATCTCGGCGTCTGTGTACTGCACTGGGATGATCTCCACGGTGCGCGGGCGGAAAACAAGTTCGCCTTTCCCGTCGCGCAGGTTGTCTTTGATGCGCCTGACCATCAAATCGGCGACCCGTTTGGGATCCAGGTGGGCTGCCGATGGGAAGAGATAGGGGTCGAGGAGATTGATCAGGTTCCAGAAGGCGAAGTCGTCGCCGTTGTGGGGAGTAGCGGTGAGGAGCAGCAAGGCGTCACTGTTGGGGGCGATTTCTTCGGCCATGCGGTAGCGTTGGGTACGATTCACCTTCCCCCCATAGCGGCTCACGCCCAGGTTATGGGCTTCGTCGAAGATGAGCACGTCCCACGGGTCAGCCTGTTTGAGTTCGGCCAGGACGTGTTCCTGTTTGATAAAGTCCATTGAGGCCACAATGTGCTGATGGTAGTTCCAGGGATTCTCGGTCTTGGACAAGAAGTTGCGTAGCTCGGACAACTGGCTACTGTCGTAGCGGTGCAACCGGATGCCGAACTTCTCTCGCAGTTCCCGCCGCCATTGATCGGTGAGCGGCGCCGGGGTGACGATTAGAACTCGCCTCGCCCGTTTGCGTGCGTCCAGTTCTTTGAGCACCATTCCCGCTTCTATGGTTTTCCCCAGACCAACCTCGTCGGCGATGAGGAAGCGCTGACGTGCGGCCCCAATGATCTGGTAGACGGCCTCGACCTGGTAGGGTTGCAGGTCGGTACGGGAGTTCGACAGGCTGAGCAGGTGGTGGTGTTCGTAGGCCAGACTGAGGCGCGTGGCCTGGCTCAACAGGTCAAACTTCCAGGGCGGATCGAACTGACCGGCGCGGGCCTGGCTGAGCGGGTCGCTGATCTTTTCGATGACGTTGGGAGGCACCAGGATGGGTCGAGGATGCTCGCCCTCAAAGAAGATGGTATATTGGATAGCAGTGCCAATTGGCTCGATGCGAATCACGTCGCCGACTCGCCCGCCCACGCGGACGCGGTCACCGGGCTGAATATTCTGTGGCATAGAGCTCTCCTCTCGTCGGGCGGCCCGGTGGTTCAAGCATCTTGGTGTTCTCGGACAAACTGCACCAGATCACTTACAGACCCTGGCTCTCGGCAATCGTTGCGTTTGAAATACCGGACAATCGGCTCATAGGGACCCCAGAGTTGGTAGTCATAAGCCGTTTGACAACTTGGGCGAGGTTGCTGGGGCCGCATACACTCCCAGACAAATCCCATAACCTCGCTTCCAGGAATGTATTTGGGTTGGTTACTTCTTGGACCGCCGCGATCCATACCAAACAGTATCGCTCGTATGCGTGTATAGCAGGGCCCAAAGACCTGGATAAAACTGCTAGGCTCGTTCCGTTCCCTGGATTGCATTAGTTCCAAGAGTTCAGCCTGAAGCTCTTCAGTTTCAGCGGAAGTAAAGGCTCCCATCCATTGCAGGACATTTCTGAGGCAGTCTGGCTCACGAAGAGGTGGGTTGAACTGAAGGCTCTGTGTTCCACCCTTTACCTCCGCGATGATAAAATCAATGTAGGCTGAAGAAACCTCGAGATAGTCGGATGGTTTGACTCTGCGCTCCGGCTCTGCGTTTTGCGGAAACCGAACTGCAAGTACATCAATCTCAGTTCGGGTAGAACCGCTATCTTGTGGCGCGTGTACAATGAACCCCGATGTAAAATATCCATTCAAACGCAGATACAGTGACGCGAGGGCTTCCTGGACATCAGAATCTCTCACTGTGTTCCCTCCTGGCTTCCTTAGACTCTCTTTCCCTCCACAATCGCGATCTCTTCCTCCGTCAGGCCATAGAGCTTGTAGACGATCTGGTCAATGAGCCAGTCGGTGGCTTCGATGCGGCCCACCAGCTCGCGGTAGGCGGGGCTGTGGGCGCGATAGACGCCGACCAAATCGCTGAGTCCCTGCACCCTGCCCACCAGAGTTTTGACGAACGCCTTGAACGCTTCCTCGTTCCATCCCAGGCCCTCATTGAGGCGGCGGGTGCTATGGCTCTCTTCTCTCACGAAGGGACGACAGGCTTCCGCTTTCTTCCACAAAGTGCGTTCATGCTTGCCCTTGTTTCGCAAGATATCGAAAGCCGCTGCCTCGGTCACGCCCTCCAGGTCCAGCCAGAAAGCTTCCACGGCGGCCTGCTTTTGTTTGTTCATCGCCACCATCTGCCCGGTCAGGTGGGCCAGCAGATCGTGGACGACATCGGCTTGCTCAGGCTCTTCCATCAGCAGGGCAGCGACAAAGGCTCGCATAGACACGTCCTCGCCATGTTCCAGGTAGGCATAATAGCGTTCCACTACATCTTCCACCAGCCGCCTCCGCTCCTCCGGCGGGGTGGTGAATTCGATCCGGCGTATGGGGAGATTCTTCAGGTCAATAACACGGATGGAAACATCAGTGATACGAACACAATACCAATAGTTGAGCAAGGCTGAATTCATTAGTGCAAGGATGTACCTGAGCCCGTACTCTTTCTTATGGGCAGAGATGACGTTGAGCAGCACTCCTGCGCTGTATGTGATCTGATCATCGAGGTATGCAGCTACGAGACGTCTTTCCAGTCTTGGGTTTCTGAGCTTCTGAACAACAATTCGTGGGTTGATGAAAAACTTCTCGTTAACCTTATGTGCCAGCCAATCTCCATAGCTGACCCATGAACCTCTCCAATCCACTTCATATCGCGAAACCTCGTCTCCCCCAAGTTCTTTCTTGAAGGTATTATCCTTCTGATAGTTGGCATGGAACAGCCGATTCTCGATGATCTCTTCTGCTCTCCGTTTTCCATATCTCTTAGCCAATGTCGAGCGACGGTACAGTGTCAATCCTTGGCTGATTTCAGTCAGATCCCCAAGGCAAACCAAGTTTGCTTCAATCCGAGACAAGATTCGCCGCTCGTCAGGCCCTACCCTGACGTTGATAGTCATGTTGTCGGAATAATGCCAGACTGACTGATCGGCCTCGTACGACAGCAGGAACCTCTGCGCAACGAAATCCAAGGGACTGGCATTTGCTCCCAAAACACTGACGCGAGTGGGAATTCTCGGCTGAGCAGGAGACTGTTTGCGGAGAGCAAAAATCATGGTATCCATTCTGACATTTGGGAAGACATCTTCAGTGAGTGTGTCCAATTCCAGAATATTGCTGTTGGTCAGTAGTACTTCTCGCAACGGCTCCGCGTGCGTAGTGATTAACCAGTAGCTTGGCACAATGAGCGAGAACATTCCATGCTCTCGAACCAATCGAAGACCCAACTCCATGAAGAAAGTATAGCTCTCAAACTTACCTTTCGACACTTGATATCCTGAAAGATAAGATTTCTCTTCATCAAACTCAGCCCCATACGGCGGATTCCCTGCCACCGCATCAAACCCCGCTGCTTCACGCAACGGCTGGCCATTCCGGTCATAGAACACCTCGGGGAAGGTCAATTCCCAGTGAAAGAACTCCTGTCTCCTCATCATCCCTTGTGCTCGTTCCACGGCGGACAAGACCAGCAACTTGATTGGCTGTCCGATCAGCCCCAGCGCCTCGTCGTACTCGCCCTGGGTAAACTCATTGCCAAAGTAAGCGCTGACCCACAAATTCGCCACCGCCTGAAAGGGCACTTTCAACTCCCGCACCGCCCGGTCGGCAGCCTCCTTCGCCCGCACCGTCTCGTAGGAGTCGCTCTCCACCTCAGTGATCTCCAGTATCCGGCCCATCACTATCGGCAACTGCTGGCCGAGCCGGTACTCGAACATATTCATCTGCCCGGCCTTCTGCTGTTCCAGTTGCTTCTGCGCCTTCTTGCTCAGCACCGCGGGTGGCGCCCAGCCCAGGTCGGCCACCCGCGCCCCGATCAGCGAGTCGCCACATTGTAGGTGGTGATCCAGGAAGCTGAGCGGCTTGTCGGCGGCCACCGTCGCCAGCCACAGGCTCAGTTTCGCCAGTTCCACCGCAAGGGGGTTCTTGTCCACGCCGTAGATGCACCGCTCCACCACGCGCCGCTTCCAATGGGTCAAGTCCTCTTCCACCGAGACCTCTGTCTCGACGTAGGGGTCGGTGGCCAGCGCCAGGGCCAGGTAGTCGGTGGCCTCCACCAGAAAGTGGCCGCTGCCCATCGCCGGATCCAGTACCTTTAGGTTCAGAATCTCGTCTATCAGTGACTGCTCGGCGGCGGCGCGGGCGACGCCGGCCTTGGCCTCTTTGGCCCGCTCCCTGACTCGCTCGGTCGCCTCCTCCACCAGTGGTCCGAGAGTGTTTTCCACGATGTATGCGACGATGTACTGGGGGGTGTAGTAGGAGCCGGTGGCCTTGCGCTCGCCCCGGTCGGTCTCCAGGTACACCTGTCCAGCCTCGCGGCGGTCCACGACCCTTGGGGTCTTCCCCGACCCCAAGGGTCTCTCCAGGTCAGCCTCACCCACCCAACGCTCGCCCTTGTTGTCTCGAATGGCAACCATCGCCTCTGTCGCGTAGCGGGGTTGGTATTCCAGCAACCCCTCGTAGATGGAACCCAGATGGCGCACGCCCAGTGTGCGATAGTCCACAAACTCACGCCCGGCCTCCGTGGTGCGCCGGCTGAGCAGGTCAATAGCGTCGGTCAGAGCGCGATCTCCCACGGCATGTTTTTCCAGGAAAGGGTGCAGTTCCGGACTGAACAGCCGGCCATTGTAGCGGGGTACACGCAGACGCCGGTTCAATTCCACGTTATCGCCGTTGATGATCCGAAAGAGTTGTTTGAGCCGCCCCCAGTAGATGGTGGTCATAGGAACGGGCGGTGTCTTGAGCTCGGCGATCTCCCGTTTGATCAGATCCAGGCTGTAGTTATCCCTATATGGGTCCCTATTCATAGGCAGCAAGCCACGGGTCTCACCATAGAGGATGAACAGCAAGCGGTAGAGGAGATAGAGGCTGTTTTCGTAGATCTGGCGCAGATCATCCGCGCACAGGCCGTTGGTGGGTAGGTCGAGGAAGCCCTGCATCAGCCGCTCCAGGGCCTGGTAGACGTTGGTCTCCAAATCTTCTTCCAGGGCGACGGCGTAGGCCATACTGGCGGCAAGAGCGTCCGGCAAGAAGACGCGGCCTTGCGCGTCTGGCCGTAAGGCAGCCTGCCGGAAAAAGAGGGTGAAGTAACGCATTGCTCCGGCATCGCCTCGACTAAGCAAGTCCACCAGGTCTACCTCATAGTGGATAGAGAGCCGCTGGCTGGTATCCTTGTGCACCAAACGCCACAGACGCCCGTTGCTGAGGATACCCCACTTCAGGCCGGTGGCGCGCAGGTAGTAGTCAATCTGCCAACTGGGGTTCTGGGCCTCGAAACTGGCCCCACCGCTTTTCTGTTTCCTGCTCAAGGGCACGTCCCAACGCTTGACCTCTCCCACGGCGAGGGCGTCGGCGGCGTACTCCTTAGTCTTTTGCGCGCCAGCGGCCGCCTGGCGGGTTGCTTCGTCGGGAAAGAAGATGTAGTCGGGCCGTTTGACGCCGTCGTTGAGACCGGGGACGCTGGCTTGCCCTTCAAAGACGTGGCCCAACTGACGCAGGATGTTTTTGAACCAGTGTTCTTCCAGTTGGTTCTCGTTGTACTTGGGGAGTTGTTCCTGTTCCTGAGCATAGAGCCGTTGCAGCCAGGCCAGAAAGGCTTCGGCCTCCGGCAAGGCTGCGTCCCAGCGTGGGTCATAGGGCAAGAGATTGTCCAGGTAGTGGTCGGAGAAGAGATATTGGTTGTGGTGAGCAGGGTTGATGCCAAAGGTGAGTTGGATAGGTGCATTCATTGTTCAATCGCTTCCTTGGGTGGGGCTTTCACCCCACCCGCGAGACCAAATTCGGCACGCGAGCCTGCTATCGCTCCTTGGAATACCCAAACGTACCCAGCAATCCCCCGATCTGCCGGTATTCCCCGTTCAGGAAAGCGAACGGCCTGGCCTTGGCAATGTCGAGACGGCCTCGCTCATTGAGCACGGCCTCATCCACCTGCACGGCCACTATCTCGCCGATGAACAGGTCGTGGCTGCCCAGCGAGAGGGTCTGTTGCAAGCGACACTCGACGTTGACTGGACACTCGGCGATGAGGGGCACCTGCACCTCGGCCGCCGGAGCCGGGGTGAAGCCACAGGCCGCCCACTTGTCCTCGTCCCGGCCCGATACCATCCCGCAGTGGTCCACCCACCTGGCCTGTTTCGCATCGGGCAGGTTGATCACGAACTCGCCAACCTCCTGGATCAGCCCGTGCGAATATCGCCCCGGCCGCACGCCGATGCCCACCAGTGGCGGTTCCGAGCAGAGCGTGCCCACCCATGCCAGGGTGATGATGTTGGCGCGCTGGCCGGTGCCACAACTCACCAACACCGCCGGCACCGGATAGAGAACCGTCGCTGGTTTCTTTGTAACCTTTGCCATCTCTTCAATCCTCCTTGTACTACGTGTAGTCTCCTGTAGTATACTCGACTCAGATGAAGCGGTCAAACGATGGACGTGAGTTCACTGCCACCTCAGACTTCCGAGGTTTTTTTGGGGGTGAAACCTCGGAGGTCTTTGAGACAAGAGTGTAGTTGACCATTCCAGCGACCGATGCTACAATGCGCGGCGATGAAGGGAGGCGATATAATGGAGGACAAAGCCCTCTGGCGCGAGGCGCTGGCCCACTACCGCGCCTGGAACGAGGCCGAGTTCGCCGACCGCGTGCGACGGGCCGGCGAGCAGACGCTGGCCGAAAAGTGGCGTGCCTACCTGGACCTGATGACGTTCTGCTGGCGCGTCAACCCGGAGCCGAGTGAGTGGGAGCAAAGGCAGAGCATTGAGGAGTGGGAAGCCTACTACGCTCGAATACGGTGCTTTGAGGAATGGAGACGCAGGCGTGGAACGGCAACTTGAACCAGCATTGCGAGAGGCGATCACGTTCCTAGAGGTGCACGGCTATCGCTACGCCGTCATCGGAGGCATCGCCGTCACAACGTGGGGCATCATCCGCGCCACTCGTGACGTTGACCTGAAAGTGCTTGTCCCCGACATAGACTATGCCGCCGTGCGCGCCGCCATCCGCGCCGCCTTTCCAGAGCCGGGTCGCCCCCATGCCCCAGACAATCCGCTCATCATCTCAGCGAGCATCCAGGGTGTCGTCGTGGACTTCCTCCTTGCCCTGCCCGGCTACGAGGAGCAGATCGTCACCCGTGCCATGCGCTGTAACCTGGGTGACTTGCAAGTGTGGGTGTGCGCGCCGGAGGACCTGGTGATCCAGAAAGCCGTCGCCGGCCGGGCCAAGGACTGGCAGGACATTGAGGGCGTCCTGGTTGAGCAGCACGGACGGCTGGACCTGGTCTATCTTGAGGACTGGCTGGCCCAATTTGCCAAATTGCTGGAGCAGCCGGAGATCCTGGCTCGCTACCGTGACATTCAGATTCGCATCGCCGCCGTGCGATGCTGACCGGCGGTGCTATAAAGTCAGGAGGTGACCATAGTGGCACGCACAATCAACCGGGCAGACGATTACGTATCGCGAGTGCTGAAACACATCCCCTCCGAAATCGTGATGGCCTACATCACTATTGAGGGCGTGCTGCGCGCGAGTTACAATCCCAACGTGTGGGCCGAACGGCAGATACTGTTGAAATTGTTGTGGATCACCACCGCAGCCTTGACGATTCTCACGCCCCTCTGGCTGTGGCGCGTGATGCGCGTCAAGCGGGGAACACAACTCTTCATCTCGACGCTTTCGGTCCCCGTATGGCTGTTCGCCCTGGGTGGGCCCTTCGCTCTACTCGATTGGTACGAGCCAGCGTTCGGCGCCGTTGTCCTGCCTCTCTACACTCTGGTCGTCCCTATCATCTCCCGCTCCGCCCGGTAGGTGCGACGTGAACCCAGAAATTGGCCTTTCCACACCGTGCACCTGGCCGATTACACTCCAACCGGGCCGCGTCACCTGCCGCCCGGTGGAGGCATCCTGGATTGGCCAGCCATCCTGCGTGCCTTGCAGGCCGTGGGCTACGGCGGGCCGCTCATCCTCGAACCAGCCCACGTCCAAGACCCCGCCGTCCTCCTCCGCGCCCGCGACTTCGTGCAGCAGGCGTTGACCGATGTGGTACTCACCGGTAACTGAGCCTCTTCCTGAACAGACGTGTAAACTGTGCGGCACTCGCTCGCGTCTCATTGCCGCCCACCTCGGCGTATGCCTGGATTGCATCCGCAACCGGCCCCAGGAGGCGCTGGAGATCGCCGACGCGGCCCACGCTGCCGCCCGCCGTCTCTTTGGCCTGCCGGAGCGACCCCCGCGCACCGAGGGGGGCCGCCGCTGCGGGCTGTGCGTCCAGGACTGCGTCATCGGTGAAGGAGAGCGCGGCTACTGCGGTCTGCGCGAGGTCCGGGACGGCAAACTGCGTCATCTGGCCGGCACCCCCGCCCGGGGCCTCCTCCACTGGTACCGCGACCCCCTGCCCACCAACTGCGTCGCCGACTGGGTCTGCACCGGCTCCCGCCAGCGCGGTAAGCACAATCTGGCCGTTTTCTATGCTTCGTGCACCGTAGACTGCCTCTTCTGCCAGAATTGGCACTTCCGTGAGACCGACCCCGCTCGCTCAACCTGCCTCACCGCTGCAGAGTTGGCTGGCGCTGCCAAGGAGCGCACCTACTGCGTCTGCTACTTCGGCGGTGACCCGGCCAGCCAGATGCCGCACGCGCTGGCCGCGTCCCGTCTGCTGGCCGAGCGCGGCGTCGTCGTCTGCTGGGAGACCAACGGCAGCGCCCACCCCCGCCTGATGGACCGCGCCCTTGATCTCTCCCTGGCCACCGGCGGCTGCGTTAAGTTCGATCTCAAGGCCCACGACGACAACCTGCACCGCGCCCTCACCGGGGCCAGCAATCGCCAGACGCTGGAGAACTTCACCCGCGCCGCCGCCCGTTTCGGCGAGCGCCCCGAACCGCCCCCTGTCGTCGCTAGCACACTGCTGGTGCCCGGCTATGTGGATGCCGAGGAGGTGGGTCGCATCGCTCGCTTCATCGCCGCCCTCAATCCCACCATCCCCTACGCCCTGCTTGGCTTCGCCCCTCACTTTCTCTTCCCCGACCTGCCCCGTACCTCCGTGCGCCACGCCGAGGAAGCCGAGGCCGCCGCCCGCGCCGCAGGCTTGGTCAACGTGCGCGTCGGCAATCGTTCCCTGCTCTCCCGAGACTACTGACTGAGTCGCGCTTGACAAGATAGAACATTTGTGCTATACTGGCATTGGAGTGGCAAAGCAGCACAGAGAGGAGAGCAGCATGAGCACAGATGGACGTGAAAAGGCGCTAGAGATGGCGCTGGCGAATCTGACCAAGCGCTTTGGCGAGGGCACCGTGATGCGCCTGGGGGAGGCGAGCCA
>Ga0209121_10003897_pt1 | contig 14164 bp, 9 predicted proteins | sample Cruoilmetagenom3_FD_187292 | JGI IMG/M metagenome (GOLD analysis project Ga0209121, IMG submission 187292) | Oil polluted marine microbial communities from Coal Oil Point, Santa Barbara, California, USA - Sample 3 (SPAdes) (version 2) | ecosystem: Environmental > Aquatic > Marine > Oil seeps ...
GATTCGGGGAAAAGGGAGACAGGCTCAATACTGTCCTCGGTTTCCCAAAATTTCAAAGCTCAAACTCCATCCCCTCTTTTGCAACGACAATTTCAAGATCGGATTTGTTTTTCATTAACTCACGATAGTATTTTTCAAGAGAAATCAGTTCTTTGTCTGTTCGACAAATATCATGGTGAAAGAGAATTACCTTTTTTACTTCTGCCTTATGAGCAGCATTTATTGCATCTTCAAACGAAGAATGCCCCCAACCTTTTTTTGATGATAAATACTCCTCCACAGTATACTGGGAATCATGGATAAGAAGATCTGCACCACGAAAAAAATCAAGCAGTCTCTCCGTCTCTTCTTTTGCGGCTTTTTCTCCTTCCTCAGCAATAATAGGATCATAGTCCGGGGAATCCGGATCCGAAGGAAAGAGGTTTCTGAACGGTTCTGTGTCATAAGCTGTACAGAAAACCTTTCCCTTGTATTCAAAGCGATAGCCAAGACAGAGTATTGAGTGATTAAGAAATTTCGTTTTCAGAGTAATCCCGTCACCGAGATCCATTTCACATTCATTGAGCTGGCAATACTCGATTTCAGCAGCAAGTTCGCTGTGCATTACTGGAAAATAGCGATAACAAAGCAGTTCGCCTATAATTGTATCAAGGGTATCTTCTTCGTGTGTTACAGGTCCATATACCCTGAGCTTTGTTCCCGGGATGTAGAGAGGCGTGAAGAAGGGAAACCCCATAATGTGGTCCCAGTGGGTATGAGTTAAAAAGATCTCGGTGTTGATAGGCCCCTTTGGCAGATCATTCTGCATCAGGTAGTCTCCAAGTGTGCGGATACCTGATCCGGCATCTATGATGATGAGTCTGCCCGTTTCTCCAAACCGGAGTTCCAGGCAGGCGGTGTTACCCCCAAATTGTACTGTATCTGGTCCAGGACACGCAATGGAACCACGTACTCCCCAGAATCGTACTTTCATAATCTTCTCCTTATCCTGCAATTTTCAGAAATACTTGAGCTTTTTCTATTTCGCCGGTTACTTCATCTCTAATATCTTCAAGATACTCAGGAATTATATCCAGATGGTGTAACACTTCATGTCCGATTTCCTCGGGGTACCGATCCACGGAGAAATCGCTTTCCAGGACATTTGCAAAATAATTTGCAAGTGCGACTGTGTAAAGAATGTCTTTTTTTGAACCTTTATATGCTTCCAGCGAGTGATGATAGGTGACCGTATCTATAATTTCTGTCCCCAGCTTCCATTTTTCAGCAATAAGTTTTCCCACATCTGTGTGATCAATTTCCAGGAACTGTTTTTCAGAGATGTAAACAGGTTGACGTTCTCTGTCTGAGAGGTCCATTGCAAGAATATATTCATCAGAGAACTTATTGTTCAGAGGTATCTTTCCAATGTCATGCAAGAGTCCAGCTATAAAGCATTCTTCAATCTGATCCCGGTTGATATTGCGCTTTTTCGCAATGAGCCTCGAAATAACTCCAACACTTAGAGAATGTCTCCAGAACTTATCCATGTCCAGGGCACAAAAGTTTTTACTGTTTCCCAGGTTGCCGAGAATTGCGGTGCTGAGTGCAAGATTTTTCACTGTATTGATACCGAGCATGATGATTGCCCGCACCGGGGAGGTGATCTCATTTACCATTCCATAATAGGCTGAGTTGATGAGCTTCAAGACCTTTCCTGTCAGCACAGGGTCCAGATTGATTATCTTGCTCAGATCTGCCGGTGATGCGTTCACATCATCACAGATTTCAATGACCCTGGCCACCGTTACCGGGAGAGGGGGCATTTTGCTGATATAGGACTGAAGTATTGAGAGGTTCTTATGGGATTCCATGTACAGACCTCTATTTGATTTACTTTGTTCAGATGATAAAGCGCGGCGCTCGCAATGCCGAGATCAGGGGCTCAAACCCCCTTATCTCCGCCATTCTAATATCATTATCGCCCTTCCCATTGCCTATTCGAACGGAAACTTTCTGCGCACATTCCAATTATGAATACGTTGCTGTTTAACCATTTCCTCCATATCCCGGGAATGAATAATGCCCCGTTCAATGAAATACTTTCCTATTGGGTTTTGAAATCTGCGTTGTTTCCCCAGAAGTGCCATCAGATTAAAAGGTGTTAAAAAACCCTCGCGTATAGCACATTCACCAAATCTTTCCCGAAATTTCTGTTTCATTAAAATTTCATGAATTTCATCTTTCGAAAGCATTCCCCAGTCCAGTGCTATCTGGCCAATACGGAGACGTTGTCTTCTTTGCCATACTATCGCGTTTATAAGAACATTCCATGAAACAAGACCGGAGTAATATAAGAACTGACCAATCAACAGCTCCCGTTTGGGAATACGCCCTGTGTAAAAATGATTTGAAAACTTTTCATGCACCTTTTTCCCTGGAGTAGTCTTTTTCTGCTTCTTTTTCTTAGTAACTGTTTCGTTTTGCAGAAGAACTATTCTGTCTCCCTTCATGGCCAGACTGAGCTTCTCGTAAGCTAGGGATACTTCCTTGAAACGTTCATTCATCCTGACTTTATCTTCCCCAAGAATCCTTGCTCTGTCCGGATGAGTTTCAAAGGCCCTCCTGCGAAAAGCTGCCTTAAGTTCCGGTTTCTGGAGATATTTCAAGAAATCGAGGGACCCCTTTACCTCCAAACCGAAGAGCACACCACACGCATCAAAAAGTTCTGCCGTACACGGGGTAATCAAATTTTATTAACCCTTTCCTCTTATGAGAGCTTTGCATAATGCCCAGCTTGTCATTGCGAGCGAAGCGATGCAATCTATAACCCCATGTAATCATAATAGATTGCCGCGTCGCTTTGCTCCTCGTAATGACCAAAAACGTAGTTATGCAAACGTTTCCTTATATTGTTTATGGATTGTGGATACTCAGATATTAAGCATTCCGGAATCAGAATAAAAGCAGAATGTATTACTGATAAATTACTGATTTCCTTAATTATGGTACAACATCTCACACAACAGGATTCGGGAAATATAAACTATTTGACGCTCGAACCCTTTTGCAGGGTGGTTTTTTCTTCTGTCTCCTGAATTCCAGATCTAAATACCTGAGCAACTATATTATAATGTCGATATGCAACATTGTTGTCAAGCGAATAATACGGAGCCTGTCAGCAATACTTCAAAATGTCCGGCTAGTGTCGATTATTTGTGTAGATTTTTCCAGCAGAATCTCCTTTCAGTTCAATTCTATGAATACAGACGGCAGCCGCGATGGCAGGATCACCGAGGACCTCATGCCGGTTAATTACCGGTCCGAGACGTTTAACTTCTCACAATTCGCAATCATTAATTCCGGAATAACATCCTTGACCCCGATGGGTAACTGTTACGTATTAGTGGTACACTGATCGCAAACCGATAAGATTAAAGTAACGGGTGCGAACGGAAGGACAAAGTAAAATTGTGCCGATATGCCCACTTGATAGACAAGCAAAAAAGAAAAGCTGTTTTTTCAAGGGAAAGGTGTGTGTTTTCTTGATGTCACCTTGATTGGGCACCCTCATAGCTTGCTTTGGAAATCTGACAGGGCTGCATTCATAGGACAATCTTTTCGGATTTTCCCATGTGCAGGAAACGTGCGCACCAAATCCTGTCTATTGAGTCCATCCAGAAGCACCCCGGAATAAATCCGAATAATACGATAAGGAAACAGCCTGTTCTTGAAAAAATAACCCAAAAGATCTCGGGTGGCTTCTTTAGAATGATAAAAAGTCTCTCTTACAATCCCCATATAAGGTAAACACCGGGAAATATGGTGGGAGAGGTAGTCCATGCGTGTTTTATCAATAATCACTCATAGAAATATCTAACTCTGAAAATCAAAATACGTCCACAGCCAAACGAAAACTTCTGCCTTTTTGTTTGTGAGGAACTAAGGATAAAACGCTATTTTCATAGATTACACGCAATTTCCTAACCGGAAATTACTGACCTTTTCCAAAAGATGAAATAATAATATTCAAGTGCTGACGAGCAGATGATTGATAATTGCGATGATCCGGCTCGACAGCGTCATCATGCAGTCAGGATGCGATCCGGCGCCTGCAATTGTGGACAGCGATATTTATAGAGGGGAAGAAATACATGTTTGATTTTATTCCGGGCCGTCAATTGTGAAATGCACTGATCATCCAGGGTGATAGACGCTATATCATGCAGCCCTAATTCATCTGCAAGCCGCCGCCGCATCATAATCGTGTAGAGTGGAATAGTTTCTTTCCCGTTTCGTGACAGTTTTGATTGTAACTCCCCGGGCATACAACGATGATACGGCCAGATGAGTCCGATGTTCTCACCTTCTTCATCTATTATGTTAAGATTTGAATACACGGCATCCAGGGTGGGGTTACCCAGCATCAGGGCTACTTCGATTTCAATCTTCTGAAATTCATATTCGTCCGCAGGGTCCAGCAACGCGATAAATTCACCGCGGGCATGGTGCAGAATATGACCGTTGCCGGCACATATTTCAGGCACATACCGTACTTTTTCCGATTTTATGGTGTGTACTATCTTTTGTATTTTTTTCGATTTACCACCTGCAATTAACAATTCAATATTCGGGTATGTCTGGGAAAGCACGCTATCAATCGCTTTTTTGATGAATTTATCGCTGCCGTTACCTATCATACACACTGTGACAAGAGGAGATATCCGGCTGCCCTCTGTAAAATAATCCATCTTATTATGGAACGCATCGTCAGATTGACTATATTCTGCGTTTGATTTCTCATGGTGCCCCAAGGCAGACGTAAGCACATTCTCATGCGCTGTCAAATCTACGGATTCAGGCACTTTTGTATAATTATAATTCAGGCTGTATCTTGGTGCAGCATGCCCCATTCTCTCCCATGCGCTCGCAAAGAGAGCAAATTGCTTCCGTCGCTCTTCAATAGCCTGACCGCATGCAATGCGATAAGGATCAACATCCTGAAGCTTGATTTTCCCGGCCTTGGCAGCATTCAGAACCAACTTATGAATAGTCTCATTGCGCACAATAATTGAAGATATTCCCTCTATGGAATCACCGATTCCGTATGAATCCCCCACAGAGATATCTGCAAACGTATTTAATTTATCGTAGCACAGACGACAACGGACCGGAGTAAAATCATCTTTCATCACATAACGAACTTCACGAGGAAGATTGACCTCTTCACCATTATTGTTCTTGATGTAAACATCTCCCGGCCAGCCTCTCCATTTTTTACTGCGGTACCTGAACTCAGTAATAGTATGCGTTGATAATCCCGCACCTCTGACAAGTGCATCAATTGCTCCGTATGTAAGCATCCTGTCACAAAACAGGCCGATTCTCATTACTACATTATTCAGACAATTCGGGATTTCCTTCTCAATGTTCCATAACCCGTGTATATGGCACGGCAAACCCACTATGGCGACTCTTTTGCCTGATTTCCTGATGAGCGGCACCATTGTATTCAGGGCAACGGGACAATATTTTGATTGCTGAGCCTTAATAATTTCATCGGGATCACCGGTTAATTTCACGACAGGCCTTATGGACCCATTCACATCCTGGGATGTCACAAGCGCGGCGTCGATATACCCGACTTCAAGGGCATACAGTAATAAACCCGTCACGATACCTCCGCTTTGCGCCGATGCCAGCAGCCCTGAATCGGTAATCTGCCCTGCATACGCGGCTGAGATATCGCCCACAAAGGGATCTCCGAGGCCGACATGCTTTCGCTGAACCTGTATTCCGGGGCAAATCCTGAGGCATATTCCGCAATCGCTGCACAATTCTCTATTGATTCCGGGCCGTAATACCCCTCCCGCCCATTCAACCATTTCAATGGCACCGGTTGGACATATACCCGCGCACGTACCGCAGCCGTTGCACAGGTGGGTTTCTACCACGTGCGATATATTCCCTTTTTTCTTCATCACTGAACCCCGTCTTTGAATATGGCTGCTGCCTGATCAAGTGCCCTGGCACTCAGATGAACCTGCTCCGGCACTTTTTGGGCGAGGGTACTGCTGATTTCCTGACGTCTGATCCACGCATTTTCAACCAGTGCAAAAATATCATCGGTGTTCAGGTTCTTGTAATCCGCGATGTACTGTTCTATCCCGACATCCGATAACAGCTCGAAATACTTGTGAGACCAGCCGAGGACCACCGTCGGTATCATCTGCGAGATAGCGGCGATAATACCATGGTAACGAGACCCTATGACGAGGTCCATTTGTCCTATGACTGCCTTCAGAATCTCCGAAGAGTAATAGTCTCTCAATACAACGATATTGTGCGCATTGCCCAGTGCGGTCTTGATCAAGTCACATAGAAAGCGGTCATCGGGTGCGTCGGTGCTTTCTACCGGTTGCACCTGATGTGGAATCAATACAACGGAAAAGTTCTTTTTATTCAGAAAATATTTCGCAATACCGATGAGCAGTTGCACATATTTATTTTCAGGACCAGTGCCTTCTGTTCGTACATAGACCTGCATGTTCGGCATTATGCCTACCATCTGTCCTGGTTCCGAAACTATTCCGTTTTGCTTCAAAACATTCATCGCCTGTGACGTTGATGCGCCCTCGAATTGATATGCAATGTCCGGGGCAAGTCCGATCTTCTGCCGGGTTACGCCTTCCAATTCACTGATATATTTATATGATCGTTTATCTCTCGCATATGCATAAGCAGAAAGATTAATCGCAGCCGCACATAATTGGCGCATCGACTTATTGGTAAAAGGTCCCCATGCCTGGGGCAGGAAGACAATGGGCTTGCCAAATGATTCAAAGATTGAATTGTGATAGTGATAATATTGTGCATTGTTAATCCCCCAGTCATCACCCAGCGCAAATCCGCTCACGTCGATCACGCCGTCCAACTCCATGTACCGGCCCCTGGCATTTGAGATAACGGGCGACAGCCCTTGTGACTCAATGAATTTTTCCATTTGTAGCGGCACTTCCATAAAAAATCTGGCGTGAGGAAGTCTTCGGGCAATTTCACGCTGCACGGTTCTGACCATGGCTTCCGCACCCTTGTTCACAAATCCGCCGCCCATGATCAGAATATTCAACCGGTCACGTTTGCTGTTCCCACTCAAATATGAGGCAGAATCGCTCTCCGACCCAAGACATATCTTCTCGTCAAGAGTTGTGAAAATATCTTGAATATCTTTCTGTGCGGGGTTGAGTTTAAGAGACTTACTTATTTCATCCCGAGCCTGCACAAAGTTGCCGGCCTCAAGATAAACCATAGCAAGCTGATTAAAAAGTTCCGGGTCATCCGCACGTATCAGAACACACTTCTCGAGTTGATCTGCCGCTTCCTTCCACCGTTTCTGGTTCTGATATAAATCGGCAAGGTTGAGCAAAGATTCAACATAGTCCGCCTGGGATGCCAAGGCTCTGAGAAAATAATGTTCGGCTTCACCAATATTTCCCTGTTCATAAAACATTACACCAACATTATTCAGTATCTGTGCGTTATCGGGAAACTTTTTCAGTAGCGTTAAAAAGTAGTTTTTTGATTCTTCAATCTTCCCCCTGGAGAAAAGTGCTTCACCCAACTCGATATCTCTGATTCCTTCCATACAAGTCCCATCCATGAAATCATTTTTTTCTTTGTTTCAAATGCTTTATACCTTTTCTCCGCTTACTATCCCTGTATGAAGCATGGATAACGATTGTTACAACTTTTGAGAGAAGCAAGCAGTATGCCATACAGCAAAGACAGTATATTTGAATAGATGAGCCTGTTTGTAACGATGAACTGATAAAATATTATTCTTTAATTTTGACACTCGGGTCAAAATATTTGACGGTTTGGCATACTTTCACTAGTGAAAACATCACTACTCCATGCTGAAATCTCATCACACGACGCCATTATCCGTTCACAACCCATTATTGAGAATCATGAGATAGAATATATTGCCTCTGTTACTTTTTTTCTCGGTGGTGGTAAGCAGTGAAAAGTATTCGGAATAGAAACGTTTTCGGCAGCAGTATACAAGATTTTTATCCTGAACAAGCTGACGAACAATCCTGTTGACGATGAGAGGCATGATTGAGTCATATGGAAGTCAACCCACAATGCGGCATGTATATTGCGAAAATTTTAATGAAATTTGCTCAACAACAATGATCTTCATAAACGGTATTGTTCAACGAAATAGTAATTTTCTCTATGAGTAAAATGAAAACGGGCAGAAAAAGATATGAATAAAAAAGAACAACGTATATCAGCATGTATGATCGTGAAAAATGAAGAGGTTTTCCTCAAACAGTGTCTTGAAAGCGTTAAAGATTACGTGGACGAGATTATTATTGTCGATACCGGGTCAACGGACAGAACTGTAGAGATAGCCAGAGACTATACAAACAAGATATATTTTCATCCATGGGAAGGCAGTTTCAGTAAAGCCAGAAATCAGGCACTATCATATGTAGCCAGCGACTGGGTTTTCCAGATTGACGCAGACGAGAAACTTATGGAAGGAAGCGGTCCGAAATTACGGCAAACCGTCAGTGAGGCAGGCCTGGCTGATGCTGTTCATGTTAATATAATCAGTACTTACGGTAAGGGAAAGAAGACGGCCCGTCATAATTTCGAACGGTTATTTAAAAATAATGGAATAATTCATTACGAGGGCATTGTTCATAATCAAGTAGTAGGACCATCATGCATCAAAGCATCTAAAGTAGAACTTATGCATTACGGGTATGATGTTGAGGAAAAAAAGGCCAATGAAAAATTTATAAGGACAACTGAACTTCTAAAGCAACAAATTGTTGAAAATCCGGAAGATCCAATGCCGCATCATTATCTGGGCACATCATATCTCACTCGCGGCATGAATAAAGAATGCGCGGAAGAATCGGTTCTTGCCATCGAACTCGCAGAAAAGCAAAATGATGACCATCCGTTATACCTCTGGAGTCGTCATAATGCTTCCATCGCTTTTCTCGGAATGGGTGACAGAGCGCAGGCCAAGCGCTACTCTCTTGGAGCACTCGAGAAGTACCCAGACCATCTTGACTCCTTTTATGTACTTACTCTGATCGCTGCAGATGAGAAACTATGGCCAGACGTCTTTTCCAACGGTTCAGAATATCTTAAATTGCTCACTTTCTATGAACAGAATCCTGACAAGGCGGGACTGATTATCAACGCAACGATGAAAGAGGCTCCCAGCATTCATCTCTTGATCGGTCATGCATATCATGCCTGCGGTGATAATGCACATATGGAGCAGGAGTATATGAAAGCCTTCAATATTTCCGATGAAAAATGGCGAACATGGTGGCATGCGGGAGTCTTTCACATGGATCACTCGGGTGATCTGGATAATGCACGAAAGTATTTAAACCGTGCCCGCGAAGAATCACCGGATGAACACGCTGTGTGGTATATGCTGGCAAAACTGGATCAAAAATCCGGGTTATTCGATGCAGAAAGGCAGTGCCTGGAAAAGCTTTTCAAACTGGGAAGCGCGGATACCATGGCTCTCAATCGCCTGGCAGTTTTGTGTTGTGAATCCGGAGACACCGAACAGGCGTTTAAGGTTCTTACCATTGTGCTGGAAAAAGATCCTTCAAATTATAATGCCCTCTGCAACCTTGGCAGAATTTTTGAGCAACAGAACCGTATTGGTCAGGCTATCGAAACATATATGAAAGCCGCACAAACGGATCCACAGGGGATCGTTCCCTGGCTCAACATGGGTGAACTGAGTCTTAAGCTTGACCGTTATGAAGAAGGAAAAGCTTTTCTGGAGCGTGCCCTTTCACTACAGCCCGGACATATCATGGCCCTTCTGTTACTCTCTGAAGTTGAATTAAAGCAAAACAGAATCTTCGATTTCATTAAACAATGTGACCTGATCCTTGCCGGACTTGGCCTGGACAGAGATATAACGATTAATACCATGGAGGATATTATCACTGTTCTTCTGGAAATCCAGTATGCTCTGCGCGGTCAGGCCGAGTTTGCCGAACGCATTACATCGATTCTGCATATCATACCTGTTAACTATGATCATGTGTTCCGTTCAATCTTCACTCATGCATGGACGGATACAGAGCAAACGAAAAAAGAATTCTTCCTGAAAACAATAAAAAAGATCAATCATACGCACAGCACTGCCTTATAATTTATCTTAGATACTTCGACGTAACTACATACAGAATCACAGTTTTACTCACAAACCAATTAAACTCGGTATTTGGAAGCCTGTATCACCTCCGGCTAAACATCATAAATATATTGTTACGGTTCGGCACATGCCCTCCTCAGAATGAATCTGCGTTAATTAATTTCTCGTCGATCCATTTTTCCCTAAAGTTATTAAAACAGACAACCGATAATACTGGCAAATCAAACAAGACTTCATGGAAGGAGGTGAGATTTTCAGTTTCGCCTTTTAGGAAAAGGCTCGGTAATTTTAATAATCTAAAATATTTGCAAGGATGCAAAACAAACAAAAATTCAAGGAGGAACAAAGATATGGGTTTAAGAATTCAAAATAACATCGAAGCACTGAATGCGCACAAGAATCTTTCTATCTCAAGTAACAATCTTTCAAAATCGCTTGAAAGACTGTCTTCAGGTTTCAGGATCAACAGAGCGGCGGACGACGCTGCCGGTCTCGCCATTTCACAGCAGTTCAGGGCGGATATTGCAAGTTACAACGTATGCAACCGGAATGTGAGCGAGGCGAATTCGCTCTTGCAGGTGGCAGAAGGTTCCCTTGACAATATTGGCAACATGCTTACCAGACTCAAAGAGCTTGCCACCCAGGCCTCGTCCGCCAACGCCGGCTCAAATCTCGGAAAGATCGATGCCGAAGCGCAGAAACTTATTGATGAAATTGAGCGTATTTCCACGTCGACGGAGTATGCGGGATCCGCACTGATCGATGGCTCGTTTGGTGTGACCCTTGATGGCACAAGTACCTGCGCTGTCGGAACGGGCGGTTTTGCAGGCGCCACAGGCATGGAGGCCGGTGCAACGTACACCTTGACCGTCGCGGCCGGAGGTGATGGTACCCATTGGGACATGACTCTTGCAGATGCAGACGGCAACACGCAGTTTCTGAATGAGGTTGCGGAACCCGCTTCCGGATTCACGAAAGACGTCAACTTCACCTCCCTGGGAGTTACCGTTTCGGTGACAGATGCTCTCGATGATACAGGTGGCGGTACTATCGTTGGCAGCGCCACCGGCAATGCCAATTTCCAGGTAGGAGCTGAGAACCAGACCGACAACCAAATCTCTATCAGCCTTGGAAATGCCAAGACGACGAGCTTGGGCACCATAGGCGGTGGCGATAATGCCGTCAGCACAATAGACCTTACCTCGGCAGCAACTGCGCAAACGGCATTGACTACCGTCAACGATGCAATAAGCGACCTGGCCACGATCAGGGGCGACATCGGTGCCGCGCAGAACAGGCTGGGCTATGCCGCGTCGAACCTTGCCACGACCATTGAAAACGTCACCGCGGCGGAGTCCGTCATCCGTGACGTCGACATGGCAGCCGAAATGACCAGTTTCACGAAGAACCAGATCCTGATGCAGGCCGGTACCGCCATGCTCGCCCAGGCCAATATGGCCCCGCAAAACGTTCTGTCCCTCTTTGGTTGATGGTTCAATCACTACACACGAAAACCCTGTTTCCGGGACCCGGGAACAGGGTTTTTTTGATCTTTACCTGACTGGCAGATATCTTGCTATTTTGTTTCTTAGTAGCGGGAATACCTTAAGTTTCGGGTAAATTATTCCGATAGTTGTTTAAAGACACGGCAGCTTTTTCCGGCTGCCACAGATGCCCGACAGATTAAAGGAGCACTTATGTCGTTAAGTACCAATCTCATTTCAGGCCTTTCGAGCGGGTTCGACTGGCGCAGCATGATCGACCAGTTGATGGCCGTCGAACAGCAGCGCGTCAATCTCGTTGAAAACAAAAAGACCGATTACGAATCACAATTGACGGAATGGCGGTCATTCAACACGAAGCTCCTCGGGCTCAAAACAGCGGCAGGCAACCTCAAGGATCCGGATGACTTTGCCCTATTTACCTCCACCATGTCCACCAACAGCAGCACATTCGAGGCATCCGATCTTCTGTCGGTTACCACGGACTCCGATGCGTCTGTGGGCACCTATACACTGCAGGTGACACAACTGGCAACGGCAGAGAAACTTTCATCCTCCTCGTTTTCAGATTATTCCGATGCCTTGGGCTCCGGATACGCGGGCGATATCCTGATCAACGGACATGTCATTTCGATTACCCAATCGGACAGCCTCGCCGATTTGAGGGATAAAATCAACAGCGCCAACTCGGGCAGCACCCCCAGCGGTGTGACGGCCAGTATCGTCAGCTATGACACGAATGATTACCGCCTCACCCTCACGAATGACAACACGGGGGAGACGGGTATCAGCCTTTTGAACGGCAGCGCAACTGACATACTTTCCACCTTCGGATTCACCGACACCACGAGGACCGCCAAAAATCATATTGTGGGCGGGGACAAAAGCGATGCATTTATAAGCTCGACCGTGGCCGTCACGACCCTCTTGGCTCTCAGCACGACCCAGAATTCGAATGCCGGTGACATAATCGTGAACGGTTATGCCATTGATGCCATCGACCTCGGCACCGACAGTCTTGAATCAATCAAGGACAAACTTGTCGCGGCAGGAGTGACGGCCTCCGTCATCAGCGAGACATCAGACAATCAGGTCTCCTACAGACTCCTCATCGAAGGCGGTGCCAACACCTATACGGACAACGGCAATATCCTGGAGACTCTCGGCATCATCGAGGGCGGTGTGTCATCGGTGATGGGGGTGACGGGAGATATTTCCAATACGAGTGCCGCAAGTTACATCACCGGGAGCACACTGATACAGGACATTGACGGCTATACCGGCCATCAGGCCGACGACTATATCCTGTTCACGGGCACCGATACCGTCGGCAGTGCAGTTAGTGACAGCAGTTTCACGATCACTGCAACGACAACAGTGCAGGATATGCTCACGAAAATCGAAGAGCTGTATGGAGATGTCACTGCCTCCGTCACGGCAGACGGAAAAATTTCCGTCATCGATACCACCACGGGAACGAGCAGCCTTGATATGCAGTGTGCGGTGAAAAATGCCGACACCTCGGATGATAATACGCTTAATTTTGCCACGGATGACGACTTCGGCACGGCAGCGGAATTGCGAAAACGACAGATCGTGGCAGGACAGAACGCCACGCTTATGATAGACGGCGTTGCTGTGACCAGTACGAGCAATACGGTAGACGATGTCATCAGCGGGGTCACGCTCAACCTCTTTCAGGCAGAAGTGGATACGACGATCACACTGAACATCGACCATGATATCGATGCCATAATCGAAGAAATCAGCACGTTTGTCGATGCGTACAACACCGTTGCATCGTATATCACCAATCAGCAATCCTATGATGCAGACGAAGAAAGTACCGGTGGTGTACTTTTCGGGGACGGTACCCTTGCATCAGTAAAATCCGATCTCACGTCCACCCTCCTGCAGAATGTATGGGGCGTGTCCAGCGAGTATTCGATCTTGGGCCTGGTGGGTATCAATCTTGATAACGATGGGCAGTTAGAGATCGATTCGGATACCCTTCGAGGGTATCTCACCACCAACTTCAATGACGTGAAATTACTGTTTGCATCCAACGGGACTGCCAGCAGCGGATCACTGGAATACGTATCTCACGCCCAGGATACCCAGGCCGGTCAATACACCGTGCAAATTACACAGGCAGCCACCCAAGCGAGTGCAACAGGTACGGTCGATTTGAGCGGAGGGCTCGCCGGTGATGAAACCCTTACGATAACCGCAGGGGACAGATCGGCAACGATCGAATTGACGGACGGCACGAGTCTTTCCGCCATAATAACCGAGATCAATACGGAACTGGACACCGTCTATACGGAAACACTCGTGGGCGCCAACCAGTTGTATGCAGGAAGTGGAGAAACGCAGGTACTTGCCGCAACGACAACCTGGGATCAGGTGTACGTCGGGGCCACTGCAGCCGCCCTTGCCAATGATGATACAATTTCTTTCGAAGGGACAACCC
>Ga0209121_10003898_pt1 | contig 14163 bp, 11 predicted proteins | sample Cruoilmetagenom3_FD_187292 | JGI IMG/M metagenome (GOLD analysis project Ga0209121, IMG submission 187292) | Oil polluted marine microbial communities from Coal Oil Point, Santa Barbara, California, USA - Sample 3 (SPAdes) (version 2) | ecosystem: Environmental > Aquatic > Marine > Oil seeps ...
CTAATTACTCCGATAGCAATGGAGAAGGATCTTAGATTTGCAATAAGAGAAGGTGGTAGAACGGTTGGTGCAGGCATTATTACGGAAATTATTGAATAAGAGGTAGAAATATGCCAAGAGATATTATACATCTATCATGCACTGAATGTAAGAATAAAAACTATACAACGAAAAAGAACAAGAGATTACACCCAGACAGGGTTGTGCATAAAAAGTATTGTAAGTTTTGTAGAAAACATACTATGCATAAAGAGGTTAGATAGTTATAGACATGTAGGCCTGTAGCTCTAATGGTTAGAGCGCCGGACTCCAAATCCGGATGCTGGGGGTTCGACTCCCTCCAGGCCTGCCATAGAAGGTGGTTATTGATATGTTTAAAAAAGTTGTTAAGTTCTACAATGAAATAAAGGCGGAGATGACAAAGGTAACATGGCCTAAAAGAAATGAGCTTTTAGGTTCCACTGTGATAGTTATTGTTATTTCAGCTTTGTTAGGAATTTTTATCGGCATTGTAGATCTCGGTATAAGTAAAATAATGGGAATAATAGTGAGGTAAAGAATGTCTTGGTTTGTGGTTCATGTATTCTCAGGACAAGAAAAGAAGATAAAAGAATTAATAGAAAAGAAGATTGAAATTAATAATCTTCAAGAATTTACAAAGAACATAATTATACCTGTAACGCATGTGACCAGGATTAGAGGTGGTAAAAGGATAATTATGGAGAAACGTATGTTCCCCGGTTATATTTTAATTGATATGGAACCTGATAAGAGGGTGTTAAACGCCATTAGTTCCGTTAATGGAGTTATGGCTGTACTCGGTTCCGAGTACTCTCCAATGACTTTAAATGAAGATGAAATCAAGAGTGTATTAAGTTTGATTGAGGATGGAAAAGAGTGTGCTATGTCTACGGAATTACCCTTTAGGGTTGGTGATTCAGTTAAAATAATTGATGGTCCTTTTACAGATTTTTCTGGAACTATTGAAGAGATAAATGTTGAAAAAGAAAGGTTAAAAGTTTCAGTAGCGATTTTTGGGAGAACCACACCAATAGAAATTAGATTTGGTCAGGTTGAAGTATTATAGTGGAGGATTTAAATGGCTAAGAAAAAAGTTATAGGATTTATAAAATTACAACTTCCAGCAGGCAAAGCTACTCCGGCTCCCCCTGTCGGTCCTGCTCTCGGACAGCAGGGTGTTAATATTATGGATTTTTGTAAAGTATTTAATGCAAAAACTGCGAAAGAGGGTGATACAATAATTCCTGTTGTTATTACTGTATATAAGGACAAAAGTTTTTCATTTATTACAAAAACCCCACCTGCATCAGTTTTAATAAGAAAAGCTGTAGGACTGGATAAAGGTTCAGGTGAACCCAATAAGGTTAAGGTTGGAAAAATAGCAAAGAAGCAATTAGAAGAGATTGCGAAGAAAAAATTGGAAGATCTCAATGCTTCTTCTGTAGAATCTGCAATGAATATTATTGCCGGTACTGCCAGAAGTATGGGCGTTGTAGTTGAGGACTAACGAGGTTGCTAATGAAACATGGGAAAAGATATAAAAGTATAGTAGAAAAAGTGAATAAAGAAATGTTATATACATTGGAAGAAGCTGTTGAGTTGATAAAAGGTACGGCAACTGCTAAGTTTGATGAAACAATCGAAACATCAGTGAGATTGGGTATTGATCCTAAAAAATCCGATCAGATAGTAAGAGGCAATGTATTGCTTCCTCATGGAACGGGGAAAACTGTGAAAATACTTGTTTTTGCCGAAGGAGACAAAGTGAAAGAAGCAGAAGAAGCGGGTGCCGATTATTTTGGTGCTGAAGAACTCATCGAAAAAATATCAAAAGGTTGGTTTGATTTCGATGTTGTTCTTGCTGTCCCGAATATGATGAGAAAGATTGGAAAACTTGGAAAAACACTTGGAACAAAAGGCTTGATGCCTAACCCTAAAAGAGGAACTGTAACAGAAAATATTGCTGAAGCGGTACAATCCATTAAAAAGGGTAGAATCAGTTTTAAAAATGATAAGACAGGAATAGTTCATGCGATTGTGGGTAAAGCATCATTTACTAATAATAAGATCAAAGAAAACATAATTGAATTGGTAAGGGAAATTATAAGAACAAAGCCTTCTTCTGCAAAAGGCACTTATTTGAAATCAATAGCTGTTTCTTCAACAATGGGCATTGGTGTGAAAATAGATCCGAAAAATATTCAATCATTGTTAAAATAGAGAGGATAAATTATGAATAAGCAGGAAAAGATAAAATTTGTTGAAGTACTTGCAAAAGAAATTGCAGATACAAAAGCTTTATACCTTGCTGATTACAAAGGAATAAAAGTTAATGATGATGTTAAGTTAAGAAGAGAGTTAAGAAAATCGGGTATTGTATATAGGGTCATCAAAAATTCCCTTTTAAAAAAGGCTTTTGAAAAAGTTGATATTAAAATACCTGAAGAATATCTGATAAAACCATCAGCTATTCTAATGACTGATAAAGATCCTATAAATCCTGCAAAAATAGTAACGAAATTTGCAAAGGATACGGGAATACCATCATTTAAATTTGGCTATATGGAAGATACATTATTTAACTCGGAAGAGGTTGAAACCTTATCGAAGTTACCGTCAAAAGAGGAACTTCTTTCAAAAATCTTATGGTTACTACAGTCCCCGATTAGTGGTTTCGCTTCTGTATTAAATGAGGTAATTGTTAAATTTATTAGAGTAATAGATGCAGTTAAAATCGAAAAAGAAAAAGTATTATAAATAGGAGGAAAAAATGTCAGAAACAACAACAGCAGCAAAAGTAATAAAATTAGTAGAGAAGATGTCTGTTCTGGAACTTAATGAATTGGTAAAAGAACTTGAAGAAAAATTTGGTGTTTCAGCTCAAGCACAAGTAGTTGCAGCATCAGCTCCAGGAGCAGGTGTCGCTGCTCCGGTAGAAGAAAAAACGGAATTTGATGTAGTTTTATCAAGTTATGGAGATAAAAAAATACAGGTAATTAAAACTGTAAGAGAATTGACATCATTGGGATTAAAAGAGGCAAAAGAACTTGTAGAAAGCGCTCCTAAGACTGTTAAAGAAGGCGTATCAAAAGAAGAAGCTGAACAAGTAAAGGAAAAACTTGAACAAGCAGGAGCTATAGTAGAGATAAAATAATTTAAATAAAGGAGTATTCATTGAAAATTACAATGAATAACGAAAGAGTAAATTTTACTAAATTAGGTTGTAATATACCTTTTACAAATCTTTTAGGGGTTCAGATAGACTCTTATCTAGCGTTTTTGCAACCTGATATTTCTCCGGAGAAAAGAGAGAATAAAGGATTGGAATTAGTCCTTAGAAAATCTTTCCCGATTGAAGATATCTATGGCAGATTTATTCTTTCATATAAGTATTATAGATTGGGGAAACCTAAATACAATTATTTAAAGGCACAGGAAAAGGGTGTTAATTATTCGGTGCCTCTTTACCTCACTATTCAACTTACAATTAATGAACAGCAAGGGGATAAAATGGTTCATAGGAATACAATAGAGCAGGAAATATATTTTGGCGATGTTCCTATGATGACAGAAAACGGTAGTTTTATAATTAATGGTGTTGAGAGAATTGTTATTAATCAGATTCATAGAGCCCCGGGACTTTTCTTTAAAGAATCCGGAACAATTGGAGATCAAACTTTATATGTCGGTCAAATTATTCCATATAAAGGAGCCTGGATTGAATTGGGAATAAATAAGAAGGATATAATATATATTAATCTTGATAGAAAGAAAAGTTTCCCTATCTCAATTTTATTAAAAGCTTTGGGTTATGAAACAAATGAGAAAATATTATCTTTATTCTTTAAAGATGAGAAGATCAAGTTAAAACTTAAAGAATCTGATTATTCTGATTCCCCGTTACTTGGCAGAATTATATCTAAAGATATAATAAATGAGGAAACAGGAGAAATTATTGAACCGGCGGCGAGGAGAATAACTCCGGAAGTGCTCTTTAGATTAAAATCTAATGACATAAAAATAATATCTCTCATTGAGGAAAGAGAAGATGATAATCAAAGGGATATAACATTAATAGTCAATACATTAAGAAAAGATGGTGTATCGGATCAGGAAGAAGCTGCCAAGAAAATATATTTTATGCTTAAGGGAAGTACAGCTGCAAATAAGGAGATTTCACTGCAATATATAAAAAACACATATTTTGATGCTATGCGTTATGATCTTGCCGAAATTGGCAGATATAAGATCAATAAAAAACTTAAAAGTGATCACATAAAAGAATACACGCTTACTCCTGAAGATATTATAAATATTATCAAATACTTTTTTAAATTACAAAAAGATGATGTAGATGTAAAGGTAGATGATATAGATAGTCTTACATCAAGAAGAGTTAAAAGAGTCGGGGAACTTCTACAGAATCAATTCGCTATTGCATTAGCGAAAGCATCAAAGGTCATTAAAGAAAAAATGCTTTTAAAAGATATTGAAACTATAAGTCCAAAGGATCTGGTAAATGCAAGATTTATTTCAAGTATTATTCTGAACTTTTTCACTACCAGTCAATTAAGCCAATTTTTAGAGCAGGTAAACCCTTTATCGGAGCTTACTCATAAAAGGAGGATTTCTGCTTTGGGTCCAGGTGGATTAACGAGAGAAACAGCTGGTTTTGAAGTAAGGGATGTTCATTATTCTCATTATGGAAGAATATGTCCTATTGAGACACCAGAAGGGCAGAACATTGGTGTAATTGTTTCACTTGCAAGTTTAGCAAGGGTCAATAAAATGGGACTAATCGAAACACCTTATAGGAAAGTAATTAAAGGTAAGGTTTCCAATGAGATAGAATACCTTGACACTGATGCCGAAGAAGAGGTTAAAATTGCTCAAGCTAATGCCCTTTTAAAACCCAACGGAGAATTCGAACAGGATCATGTACTTGCAAGATGGCGGGGATACTTCCCAAGGACAAAAACAGACGAGATATCTTATATGGATGTTACACCTGCTCAATTGGTAAGTATTGCTGCAACAGTAATGCCATTTCTTGAACATGATGATGCCAATAGGGCATTAATGGGATCAAATATGCAACGTCAGAGTGTTCCATTGATTAGACCGGAAGCACCCATTGTAGGCACCGGGATGGAAAAAACCATTGCGAAGGATTCAAAGGCAGCTATTTTTACAAGAAGATCTGGAACAGTAATTAAAGTAACATCAAAAGAAATTGTTATAGAACCTGATGATATTGATAAAGATAGCTTTGAAATTGATAAATATGACAGATATGAACTGGTATTTATGAAGAGAACGAATCAGAATACATCTATTATTCAATTACCAAAAGTAGAAGAAGGTCAGCATGTTGAGAAAAATGAGCTTATTGTGGATGGTCAATCGGTTGAAAATGGAGAACTTGCTCTTGGTAAAAATATTCTTGTAGCATTTATGCCCTGGTATGGTTACAACTTTGAAGATGCTATTATCATAAGTGAAAGATTGGTTAGAGATGATGTTTTTGCTTCAATACATATACAAGAATTCGAAACAGAGATTAGAGAAACCAAGCTTGGACCTGAAGAATTAACCATGGAAATACCTAATGTCAGCAATGAAGCGGTTATGCATCTTAGTGAAAATGGAATTGTTCAAATTGGAACCGAGGTTGGACCAGAAGATATACTTGTGGGCAAGGTTTCACCAAAAGGTGAGAGTGAACTTACACCTGAAGAAAGGTTATTAAGAGCAATCTTTAAAGAGAAAGCAGCAGATGTGAGAGATACATCGAAGAGGGTTCCTCCCGGAGTACACGGTGTTGTTGTAGATACACAGATCCTCTCCAGATCTTCAAAGTCTTTACGTTCAAAATCGAAATTAAAAAGAGAAATCGAAGTAATAAAGAAAAACAAACAAAGAGAGGAAAATAAATATAACAGAGAAGCAAAAAATATACTGATTAATTTGCTTGATGGCAAGACGATAAAGAAACCGATTAAGGATAAATATGGTGCCGTACTTCTAAAGGATGGGCAGAAAATCACAGAGAAGCATATTGCCAAATGGGATTTATCTATAATCGAGCTTAAAAAAGGTTTTGTGCAAAGAGTGGATAAAAAAGCAATATTAATTATTGATAGATACAATGAAATTATAGAATCGATTAACTCAGAAACAGATGCACAGATTGAGAAACTCGAGATTGGCGATGATCTTCCATATGGAACACTTCAGAGAGTTAAGGTTTTTATTGCTCAAAAGAGGAATCTACAGGTAGGGGATAAAATGGCTGGAAGGCATGGTAATAAAGGGGTAATTTCAAAAATTGTTCCTCTTGAAGATCTGCCATATTTGCCTGATGGAACCCCTGTTGATATTATTTTAAATCCTCTCGGGGTCCCTTCAAGAATGAATGTTGGACAAATACTTGAAACACATCTTGGATGGGCAGGCAAAGTACTTGGCATTAAATTTGCCACTCCTGTTTTTGAAGGTGCTGAAATAGATGAAATTAAGGATTATTTAAAGAAAGCTGAGCTTCCTCTCGATGGAAAAATGCCGATTTATGATGGACATACGGGTGAACTTATAGATGATAAAATTACTGTTGGCTATATCTATATGATGAAGCTTATTCATATGGTTGAGGATAAAATACATGCCAGATCAACAGGACCATACTCATTGATAACTCAACAACCATTAGGTGGAAAGGCTCAATTTGGAGGTCAGAGATTTGGAGAAATGGAAGTTTGGGCGTTAGAAGCATATGGTGCTGCATATACATTGCAGGAGATGTTAACAGTCAAGTCAGATGATGTCCCCGGTCGAACAAGATTGTATGAATCGATTATAAAGGGAGAAAATTCACCGGAACCGGGATTACCAGCTTCTTTCAATGTTCTTCTTAAGGAATTGAATGGATTGTCTATTGATATTGAACTGCAAAAAGAGGGAGAATTAACCTAATTGGAGGACAAATGAATATTGAATATGGGAATAGAATAATTTCACATGGAGATTTTGATTCCATAGCACTTAGGTTAGCATCTCCCGAAACAATCTTACAATGGTCACATGGAGAGGTGAAAAAACCTGAAACCATTAATTATAGAACCCAAAAACCTGAAAAGACCGGATTATTTTGCGAGAAAATATTCGGACCTGTTAAAGACTTTGAATGTGCTTGCGGGAAATATAAACATGCAAAGTATAGAGGAATTATATGTGAAAAATGTGGTGTGGAGGTAACCACCAGTAAAGTTAGAAGGGAAAGAATGGGATATATCACACTCGCTACTCCCGTTGCTCATATCTGGTTTTACCGTACTTCACCAAGTTATATTGCACTATTGCTTGATATGGCAACAACAAAGCTTGTAAGAGTACTATATTACGAGTCCTATATTATAACGGATTCGGGAAATACAGATCTTAAAGTTGGAGATGTTATAAAAATTTCATATTACAATGAACTTAAAGAGCGAGGTTATGAATTCGAAGCTTTAATGGGTGGAGAAGGAGCAAGGAAACTTCTTTCTGAAATTGATCTTGATGAATTAAGCGCAGAGCTTGAAACGGAATTAAAACTAGAAAATTCCATAGAGAAAAAAAAGAAAATGCTTAAGAGACTTCAGGTTGTCGAATCATTTAGAAAATCAGGCAATAGACCCGAATGGATGATATTAACCGTATTGCCGGTTATTCCTCCGGATCTGAGACCTTTAGTTCCACTTGAAGGTGGACGATATGCAACCAGTGATTTAAATGACCTTTACAGAAGAGTAATTACTAGAAATAACCGATTAAAACATATGATGGAAATTAATACACCCGATCTTATTCTCCGAAACGAGAAGAGAATGCTTCAGGAAGCTGTTGATGCACTTATTGATAATTCGAGAAGAGCAAGGCCAATTAAACAGAGAAATGGTACTCCGCTTAAATCTTTATCAGATAATCTTAAAGGCAAGCAGGGGAGATTTAGACAGAACCTTTTAGGTAAGAGGGTTGACTATTCAGCTCGTTCAGTTATTACGGTAGGTCCCGAACTAAAAATATATGAATGTGGATTACCAAAAATAATAGCTCTTGAGATATTTAAACCTTTTATAATTAAGGAGCTTGAAGAAAAAAGCTATGCATCAAGTATAAAAGGAGCTAAAAAATTACTTGAAAAGAATGCCCCCGAGGTCTGGGAAATTCTTGAAAATGTTGTTAAGGATCACCCTATACTTCTCAATAGAGCTCCTACTTTACATAGGTTAGGTATTCAAGCATTTCAACCAGTACTTGTAGAAGGGAAAGCAATTAAATTGCATCCTATGGTATGTGTTGCATTTAATGCTGACTTTGATGGTGACCAAATGGCTGTTCATCTTCCTATCTCATTTGAAGCTCAGTTGGAAGCACAAACCTTAATGTTGTCTGCTAATAATCTTTTAAAACCTTCAAATGGAGAACCCGTAGTAGCCCCACAACAGGATATTGTACTCGGATGTTACTATCTTACAAAGGAAAAAAAGGGAGGAAAAAGAGAAGGGGCTTATTTCGATGATATTAATGAATTAAGATTTGCAGTAGAATCAGGGAACTTGGATATTCATACAATAATCAATTATAAATATAAAGGAAAATTTATTGGAACAACAGCAGGGAGAGTTTTCTTTAATGAAATTCTTCCTGAAAAAATTAGATTTGTAAACAAGCTATTGAATAAAAAAGAATTGAATACGCTTATCAAGAAAGCATATTATACAATAGGTATATATAAAACTGTTGAGCTTTTAGATGATGTTAAAGATATTGGATATAAATATGCGACTAAATCAGGTCTTACATTTGGTGTAGATGATATAAAAGTTCCTCCGAAAAAGAAGAAAATTCTAGATAGGGTTTTTGCTGAGGTCGATGACATAAATGAAAAATACCGCAGAGGTCTTATTACGGAGAAGGAACGGTATAATATGATCATCGATAAATGGACCGAAACAACAAATAAAATTGCTTATGAAATGGAAAAAATTGTCAGGAGTGATAGAGAGGGCTTTAATCCGATTTTTATGATGTGGAATTCAGGTGCGAGAGGTAGTGGAGATCAGATTAAACAACTTGCTGGTATGAGAGGATTGATACAAAGACCTCAGAAGAAAATAACAGGAAAAGAAATTATTGAGACTCCGATAATTTCTAATTTTAAAGAAGGAATGACAGTTCTTGAATATTTCATATCAACCCATGGCGCAAGAAAAGGATTAACGGATACTGCATTAAAAACATCTGAGGCAGGTTATATAACAAGAAGACTTGTTGATGTCGCACAGGATATAATTATCACCGAGGAAGATTGTGGTACAATTCTTGGTATTAAAAGAAGAGCGATGGTAGAACCCGGTACAGGGAAAGTAATAGAAACATTATCAGAACGAATAACAGGCAGATTTGCAGCTGAAGATATTATTCATCCGATAACAAAGAAATTATTTCTGGAAGAGGATGAAGAGATCACTGAATCAATTTCAAAAGAAATTGAAGAGAGTGGCATAGAAGAGGTAAAGATAAGATCGATACTTACCTGTGAATCGAAGAGAGGAGTTTGTAAAAAATGTTATGGTAAAAGTTTAGCAACAGGAAAATTAATTGAAATAGGAGAAGCTATAGGTGTAATGGCAGCACAAAGTATCGGAGAACCTGGCACTCAGCTTACTCTTAGAACATTCCATACCGGAGGTACATCTTCAAGAATTGCAGAACAACCAATTATCAAGACTCCGTTTGACAGTAAAATCAGATTGATAAAAATAAAGAAAGTTGTTAATAATGAAGGTATTCCTATCGTTATATCAAGAGAGGGAAAAATTAGATTTACCGGATTAAATCAAGAGATTGAATATGATGTCCCATATAGTGCCAAATTAATGATTAGTGATAAAGAAAATGTGAAAGAAGGTAATATTGCATACAGATGGGATCCATATAACACTTATATTATCAATGAATTTGAAGGAAAAGTACATTTTGTAGACATCAAACATAAGGTTACACTGAAAGAAGAAATTTTAAGCGGTAATAAGAATTATAAAATTATCGAACATAGAGAAAAAGTTCTTATGCCAGAGGTGGATATCTATGACAATAATGGTGAAAAGCTTGGAGGATATGCACTTCCCCTAGGGGCATATTTGAGTGTAAAAGATGGGCAGGATATACACCCTGGTGATGTTATTGCAAGGCTTACAAAAGAAACAGGTAAATCTGTGGATATTACAGGAGGCCTGCCAAGAGTTTCCGAACTTTTTGAAGCAAGAATACCAAAAGAATTTGCTATTGTAAGTGATATTAATGGTATTGTTAGATTTGGAGCCTCAAGAAGAGGATCCAGAAAAATAATTGTAGAAGGTCCTGAAGGCGAGAGCAAAGAGTACAAAATTCCTTATGGCAGACACCTTTATGTTCATGATGGAGAAAAGATAAATGCTGGAGAAAAACTCTGTGAAGGTTCTATCAATCCACATGATATTCTAAGAATCAAAGGTATGTTTAGTTTAGGAAATTACCTTGTTAATGATGTAAAATCCGTTTATGCTTTTCAAGGTGTTAAAATAAATGATAAACATATTGAATGTATTATAAGGCAGATGTTGCAAAAAGTTAGGATTGTTAAAAGTGGCGATACGAGTAATATAGAAGGAACATATATTGATAGAAAAAAAGTGGTTCGGGAAAATAGAGAAATTTTAATAGAAGGAGGTACTCCAGCGATATTTGCACCAGTACTGCTTGGAATTACAAAAGCATCGATATCATCGGAAAGCTTCATCTCTGCTGCATCATTTCAGGAAACGACTTCTGTGCTTGCAAAAGCGGCGATTGAGGGACGCGTTGATGAGTTATTAGGAATTAAAGAAAATGTTGTTATGGGCAATTTAATACCAGCAGGAACGGGATTTAGAAGATGGCAACATATTGCCAGAAAGGTATTCGAAAAGAATAATGAAGAAATAGAAAACAAAACATTTGTAAACAGTGGAGGAACAAAAAATGCCAACACTTAATCAACTTATACGAAAAGGCAGGAAAAAGATTGTAAAAAAGAATAAAGTTCCTGCATTACAATCATGCCCCCAAAGAAGGGGTGTTTGTACAAGAGTATATACAACAACACCAAAAAAACCAAATTCAGCAATTAGAAAAGTCGCAAGGGTTAGACTTACAAATGGATTTGAAGTTACAGCCTATATTCCAGGGGAAGAACATAATCTTCAAGAACATTCGATTGTTCTTATAAGAGGAGGGAGAGTTAAGGATTTACCAGGTGTAAGGTATCGAATTGTAAGAGGAGTACTTGATGCAAGTGGTGTTGAAGGAAGAAAAAATAGCAGATCACTCTATGGAACAAAACGTCCTAAGAAATAATGGAGGAAAAATATGTCAAGACGTAATAGAGCTACGAAAAGAGAAATTATAGCAGATTGGAAATACAACAGTGCGCTGGTTTCAAAATTTATAAATGCTCTTTTAAAGAAAGGCAAAAAAAGTCTGGCTGAGAGAATATTTTATGATATGATTGATGAACTTTCCAATAAAACAGGAGAGGATGGACTTGAAGTATTCGAAAGAGCTATTAGTAATGTAAAACCGCTTTTAGAAGTTAAACCAAGAAGGATTGGAGGAGCAACATATCAAGTGCCAACGGAAATAAATATGGACAGAAAAATCACTCTTGCTATAAGGTGGATCCTCCAGGCAGTCAAGAAAAGAGGGGAGAGGGGAATGAAAAATAAATTAGCTGGAGAAATTATTGCTGCAAGTAAAAAAGAAGGGTCTGCTTTTAAGAAAAGAGAAGATACCCATAGGATGGCTGAAGCCAATAAAGCTTTTGCACATTTTAGAATATAGTTTATATGGAAAATATTTCAATAACAGATATTCGAAACATCGGCATTATGGCTCATATCGATGCAGGTAAAACAACAACCACCGAAAGGATATTGTATTATACTGGAAGAGTGCATCAGATTGGAGAGGTGGATGATGGAGCATCGACAATGGACTGGATGGCACAAGAAAAGGAGAGAGGTATTACTATTACATCAGCTTCAACCTCTTGTTATTGGAAAAATCATAAGATTAATATTATTGATACACCCGGACATGTGGATTTTACAGTAGAAGTGGAAAGATCACTTCGTATTCTTGATGGAGCAGTAGGACTATTTTCTTCAGTCGAAGGAGTTGAGGCGCAATCTGAAACAGTATGGAAGCAAGCCAATAGATATAATATTCCTCGTATAGCATATCTAAATAAAATGGATAGAACAGGTGCCGATTTTGATAATGTAATTAATATGATGAGGGAAAGGCTCTCTTCTAATCCGGTCAGGATACAAATCCCTATAGGGAAAGAAAACTATTTTACAGGTATTGTTGACCTTGTTAGAATGAAAGCTTATATCTGGCATGATGAAACACTTGGAGCAACTTTTGATGAGAGAGATATACCAAAAGATATTGAAGAGGAAGCAAATAAATATAGAGAAATATTACTGGAAGAATTAAGCATGTTCGATGATAATATAGCTGAAAAATTCTTAGAAGGTGTTTTTATTACTGAGGATGAAATTAAATCCGCTATTAGAAAAGGGACTATTGAGCATCAAATCGTCCCGGTTTTAACTGGCTCTTCATTTAAAAATAAAGGTGTTCAGAAATTGCTGGATGCTATTGTATATTATCTTCCATCACCATTGGATGTTCCGAATATAATTGGAATAGATGTCGGTTCGGGTAAGGAAATTAGCAAGAAACCTTCTATTCATGAATCATTAAGTGCATTGGTATTTAAGATTGCAACGGATCCTTTTGTTGGTAAACTCGCTTATACAAGAATTTATTCAGGTATATTAAGATCAGGAATGAGAGTATATAATTCAAGAACAGATAGAACCGAGAGAATATCTAAGGTTTTTGATATGCATGCTAAGAAGAAAACAGAGTTGTCGGAAGCCGGACCAGGAGAAATTATTGCTCTTTTTGGTATAAAAAATGCCAAGACAGGTGATACTATTTCAGATCCAAATAATAGGATCATTTTAGAGAATCTTATATTTCCTGAACCGGTTATATCAATAGCAATTGAACCAAGAACAAAAGCCGATCAGGACAAGCTTTTTGATGTTTTGCATAAATTATCGGAAGAAGACCCAACATTTAAAACACATGTTAATAAAGAAACAGGACAAACACTCATTAGTGGCATGGGAGAACTGCATCTGGAAATTATAATTGATCGAATGATGAGGGAGTTCGGGGTAAAAGCTAATATCGGGCAGCCAAGAGTTGCCTATAAGGAAACCATTACAGAGGTTGTGATTATCAATAAAAGGTACATAAAGCAGACAGGAGGAAAAGGGCAATATGCACAAGTTAAATTGATTTTCAGAAAAGCAGCAAAAGGTACTGGTTTTAAATTTAATAATAAAATAGTGAAAGGTGTAATACCAAAAGAATTTATTCCCTCAGTTGAAGAAGGTGTTAGGGAAGCATCATATACAGGACCTTTAGCAGGATTTCCTGTTATTGATATAGAATGTGACCTCGTAGATGGTTCATTTCACGAGGTAGATTCAAGTCCTCTTTCTTTTAAAATAGCAGCATCTATTGCTGCAAAAGAAGCGTTCGGGAAAGCAAACCCTATTTTCCTCGAACCAATAATGAAACTTGAAATTATTACACCGGAAGCTTATTTAGGAGATATAATCGGAGATTTAAATAAAAGAAGAGGAAGATTAGAACATATCGAATCAAGAAAAGATGCTCAAATTATCGTTGGATATGCCCCGCTTTCCGAACTTTTTGGATATGCAACTGATCTTAGATCCGCTTCCCAGGGGAGAGCTGTAAATTCAATGATGTTTGACCATTATGAAGAGGTCAATAGAAATATTGAAGAGAAGCTGAGAGAAAAGTTTGGAATTCTTTAAATCTCCTTGACATATTCCTGAATTTTTATTATTATAAAAAGCTAATTTTTCAAGTATATTACTGGAGGTAATACAGTATGGCAAAGGAAAAGTTTGAAAGAAAGAAGCCCCATGTTAATGTAGGAACAATAGGTCATGTAGATCATGGCAAGACGAC
>Ga0209121_10003899_pt1 | contig 14163 bp, 13 predicted proteins | sample Cruoilmetagenom3_FD_187292 | JGI IMG/M metagenome (GOLD analysis project Ga0209121, IMG submission 187292) | Oil polluted marine microbial communities from Coal Oil Point, Santa Barbara, California, USA - Sample 3 (SPAdes) (version 2) | ecosystem: Environmental > Aquatic > Marine > Oil seeps ...
CCGCCGCCCGAGCCTGACCGCGCGCCTGAGCCTGAGCCTGAGCCGCCTGCGCCTGAGCCGACCCCGCCGCCCGTGCCTGATGCGCCGCCTGCGCCCGAGGTCGTGCCGGAACAGGCGGACCGGGTTGCCCCTGTGCCCACGCCCGAACCCGCCCCTGAGGTTCAGGAGGCGCCTGAGCTGGTCGAAGCCCCCGAACCCGAGCCCGCCGAAAATGTGGCCGAACCGGTCGAAGAGGTGACCCCCACCGCCCCGCCCGAAACCACGACCGAGATCGTGACCGAAGCGGACCGGACCGGTGCGCCGGAAACCTCGGTCCGGCCGCAACGCCGCCCGAACCGTCCCGCGCCGCAGCCCGACCCGGAGCCGGAAACGGAAACGCCGGTTCAGCCCTCCACGGATGCCATCGACGATGCGCTTGCCGAAGCGTTGGGACGGGCCACCGACACGCCCGCCCCGACCGGCCCACCCCTGACCCGTGGCGAACGCGACGGGTTGCGCATTGCTGTTGGCAGCTGTTGGAATCTGGGCAGCCAGTCCACCGATGCCTTGCAAACCACCGTGGTCGTGCTGGTACAGATGAGCCCTGAAGGCAAGCCGCAGGGGATCGCGCTGCACAGCTCGAATGGCCCGAATGACACCGCGACCGACATCGCCTTTCGGGCCGCCCGGCGCGCCATCCTTCGCTGTGGGGCCGATGGCTTTGGCCTGCCCACCGAGAAATACGAGCAATGGCGCGAGATCGAGATGACCTTTGACCCCTCACAGATGAGGACAAGATGACAAAACAGCTGCAAACTGGCCGAAACCTGCCGAATTCACGCCGCCGCCGCGGTGGTGCAATTGCAATGCTTCCCCATGTGGATAAGAGGATCGCATGAACATGTTCAAGTCCCTGAGCCTCGCGCTGGCCTGTCTGGCCCCGCTTGCCATCATCCCGGCAGTTGCCGAACCCCTGCGCATCGTGATCGACAACCCGATCATCGAACCTTTGCCCTTTGCCGCCCCCGACTTTCAGGCCGAAGACGGCGCGGCCAGCGAGTTCGCCCAGAACATCGCCCGTGTCGTCGCCGCCGATCTGGCCGGCACCGGGCTGTTTCGCGAAATCCCGCGTGATGCCTTCATCTCGAACGTGACGAATTTCGCCAGCCCCGTGCAATATGCCGACTGGAAGGCGATCAGTGCCCAGGCCCTGATCACCGGCGCGGTGGCGACCGGCGCGAATGGCAAGCTGAGCGTCAAGTTCCGCGTCTTTGACATCGACAATGGCAACGCTCTGGGCGAAGGCCTTCAGTTTGGCGGGTCAACCAGCAGCTGGCGGCGCATCGCCCATAAGGTGGCCGACGTGGTTTACAGCCGGATCACCGGCGAAACCGGATATTTCGACAGCCGGGTGGTGTTTGTCGCCGAAAGCGGCCCCAAGAACGCGCGCCGCAAGCGGTTGGCGATCATGGATTACGATGGCGCCAATGTGCAATACCTGACCGACAGCAACGACCTGGTGCTGGCGCCGCGCTTTTCGCCGACGGGGGATCGCGTGCTCTATACCAGCTATAAGACCGGGTTCCCGCGCATCTATGTGATGGACGTGGGCACGGTTCAGCAACGTGTGCTGGAAGACCAGGACGGCACGATGACCTTCGCGCCGCGCTTTTCGCCTGATGGCAATACGGTGGTGTTTTCACTGTCCTCGGGGGGCAATACCGACATCTATCGCATGGATATCAACGGCGGCAATCGTCAGCGCCTGACCAGTGCGCCGTCGATCGAAACCGCGCCCAGCTTTTCGCCCGACGGCAGCCAGATCGTGTTCGAAAGCGACCGGTCCGGCGCGCAGCAGCTGTATGTCATGCCCGCCACGGGGGGCGAGGCCAAGCGCATTAGCTTTGGCCCCGGCCGCTATGGCACCCCGGTCTGGTCGCCGCGCGGTGATCTGATTGCCTTTACCAAACAGAACCAGGGCCGGTTCCACATTGGCGTCATGCGCACGGATGGCTCCGAAGAGCGGCTGCTCACGGCTTCGTTTCTTGACGAAGGCCCCAGCTGGTCGCCCAATGGCCGCGTGATTATGTTCATGCGCGAAAGCCAGGGGGCCAGCGGGCAAGCGGCGCTGTATTCGGTCGATATCTCAGGGCGTAACCTGCGGCGTGTGTCGACGCCCGGGGCGGCGTCGGACCCGGCCTGGAGCCCGTTGCAGAGGTAGCGTTTTCCAAATTCGGGCGGGGGTGTTAGACTGCCGCCCAATAAAGATGAAAAAGAACAGAGCAGTTTAACAGTTGGACAGGACAGTGTGATGAAACATCTTGTGAAAGCAGTATTGCTGGTTGGCGCGCTGACCGCCTCGGCCTGCACCAATGCGGGTCGATTTGGCGATGGCGCGGGGGGCGGTGCGGGCGCTGGGACCAGCGCGATTGTGCCCGGGTCGGCCTCGGACCCAACCAGCCCGGCCTATTTCCAACAGACCGTGGGTGACCGCGTTCTGTTTGCCATTGATCAGTCGACCCTGTCGGGTAGTGGTGTCGATGTGCTGACCAAACAGGCGGCTTGGCTTATGGAAAACCCGGCCTTTAGCGCGATCATCGAAGGCCACGCGGATGAACAGGGCACACGCGAATACAACCTTGCGCTGGGCGCGCGGCGTGCCAGTGCGGTGCAGAATTTCCTGATCGAACGCGGTGTGGCTCCGGGCCGTCTGAAGACGGTCAGCTATGGCAAGGAACGTCCGCTGGAAATCTGTTCGGACGAAAGCTGCTATGCCCAGAACCGGCGCGCTGTGACGGTGCTGTCGGCTGGCGGCGCAACCAGCTGAGAAGGATAGGGTGATGAAGCCGCTTTTCGGGGCCATTTTGGCCGCATCCATCGGGCTGGCATCGCCCGCCTTGTCACAGGCCCGCGGCCAGTCCTTGGCCGACATCCGCCAGGAACTGTCGGTGCTGTTCGTTGAAATCCAGACGTTGAAGCGCGAGCTGAACACGACGGGGGCGGCCGGGGGCGTTATCACCGGCGGATCAACCACCGCGCGGCTGAATGCCATCGAGGGCGAACTGTCGCGCCTGATCGGCAAGACCGAAGAACTGGAGTTCCGCATCAATTCCATCGTCAAAGATGGCGGCAATCGCATTGGCGATCTGGAATTCCGCCTGTGTGAACTGGAAGAGGGCTGCGACCTGGCCACGGCCGGGCAGGGCGGCACGCTGGGCGGCGGTGAGGCCCCCACAGGCCCCGTGACCGTTGCGCCGACCGACACGGGCGGCCAGATGGCCGTCGGTGAACAGGCTGATTTTTCGGCGGCAATGGACGCGTTGGGCCAGGGGGCGTTCGAAGACGCCGAGGCCCGGTTTGCGCGTTTTACCGAAACCTATACCGGCGGTGCGTTGACGGGCGAAGCGCAGTACCACCGCGGTGAGGCGCTGGAAGGTCTGGGGCGCACTTCTGATGCGGCGCGCGCCTTTCTGACGTCGTTTTCCGGTAGCCCGAACGGCAAACGCGCGCCGGATGCTCTGTTCAAGCTGGGCACGTCGCTGGGTGCTTTGGGCCAAACGTCCGAGGCCTGCGTGACCCTGTCCGAGGTTGCCGTGCGGTTTCCCGGCAATCCGACCGTGGCCGATGCCGAAGCTGCACGTCAGGGGCTTGGCTGTCAGTGAGCGACAGGATGATTGATGACACCATGGGGGGAGCGCTGGCGCGTTCCCCTTTTGCGTCGCTGGGGGTTGCGGTGTCGGGCGGCGGCGATTCCGTTGCGTTGCTGCATCTTTTGAGGGACTGGTGCGCGGGCCAGGATGTGCCCCTGCACGCGGTCACCGTCGATCATGGCCTGCGCCCTGAGGCGGCAGACGAAGCGCGGTTCGTGGCCGAGCTTTGCGCCGGGCTGGGGGTGTCTCATGACACGCTGACATGGTCGGACTGGGACAGGCGCGGCAACCTGCAAGACGCGGCGCGAACGGCGCGATACGGGTTGATTGCCGACTGGGCACAGGCGCGCGGGGTAAACGCCGTAGCGCTGGGCCATACGCTGGACGATCAGGCCGAAACCGTCCTGATGCGGCTGGCCCGTGGCTCGGGTGTGGATGGTCTGGCAGCGATGCAAGGCGACTGGACGGTGGACGGAACGCGATACCTGCGCCCGCTGTTGCATGTGTCGCGCGAAGACCTGCGCCAGATCCTGCGCGATCGGGGCCTGGGCTGGATGGATGACCCCTCAAACGAGGACGCTCGGTTTGACCGGGTCAAGGCGCGCCGGGCCCTGGCGGCGCTTTCTGACCTCGGTTTGGACGCAAATCGCCTGTCGGACACGGCCATACGCATGAAATATGCGCGAAATGCGCTGGAACGCCATGCGCAAGACGCCGCCTATCAGGTCTGTACGATCCGGGGCGGGGACGTGGTGTTCGACCTCGAAAAGGCATCTGATCTGCCCTATGATACCCAGACGCGGCTCTATGCCCATGCGCTGATGTGGGTGGCCTCAGCCGCCTATCGCCCGCGTCGGGATGCGCTGTTTGAGGCCATCGCGCTGGCGGCTGGTGGTGACCGGCGCACCTTGCATGGCTGCATGATCCAAGGTGACCTGGATAGCATCGTAATTTCACGTGAATACAACGCAGTACGCGACAAACGCGTGATGCCTGGAATGGTTTGGGACAGCCGGTGGAGGCTGGACGGGCCGGAACAGAACGTGCAAATTCGCGCCTTGGGGAATACAGTCAGCGATTGTCCTGAATGGCGTGAAACGGGGCTTGCGCGCCGGTCGCTGATGGCGTCCCCGGCGGTGTGGCGCGACGGCGAATTGCTGGCCGCACCCCTGGCCGGGCTTGCCAATGGTTGGACCGCGCAGCTGGTTCACGGTGAAAATCATTTTTTCACAACCATTTTATCGCATTGAACATGCCGCCACGATCCCTATTTTAAGGTCAAGCTGTGCGCCTGTGTGGCGCATCGACAAAATCGCTGACGAAAGTCAAAGGAGATCCCCTTGGGTAACGCGAGAAATTTCGCCTTTTGGATTGTGCTGTTTTTGCTGATCCTTGCTTTGTTCAATCTGTTTTCGAACGGGCAGGGCACGACGGCTTCAAGCGCTGTCAATTATTCCGAATTCGTGCAGGCCGTAAACAGCGGCGACGTTGCCACTGCGACGCTGGATGGCGAAACGGTGCGCTTTCAGGGCGCAGACGGCAAAATCTATCAGACCATCGTGCCAGGCGATGCCGAGGTCAGCGCGCTGTTGATCGAAAAAGGGGTCGAGGTGAAAGCCGAGTCTCAGGCCCAGTCGGGTCTGTCGACGCTGCTGTTTGGCCTGCTGCCGGTGCTGGTGCTGATCGGCTTCTGGTTCTTCATGATGAACCGGATGCAGGGCGGCGGCAAAGGCGGTGCGATGGGCTTTGGCAAATCCAAGGCCAAGATGCTGACCGAACGCGAGGGTCGCGTGACCTTTGACGACGTGGCCGGCATTGATGAAGCCAAGGAAGAACTGGAAGAGATCGTCGAATTCCTGCGCAACCCGCAGAAGTTCAGCCGCCTTGGTGGTCAGATCCCCAAAGGCGCGTTGCTGGTTGGCCCTCCGGGCACTGGTAAGACGCTGTTGGCGCGCGCCATTGCCGGTGAGGCAGGCGTGCCGTTCTTCACCATCTCGGGCTCGGATTTCGTGGAAATGTTTGTCGGCGTCGGCGCAAGCCGTGTGCGCGACATGTTCGAACAGGCGAAAAAGAACGCGCCCTGCATCGTTTTCATTGATGAAATCGACGCCGTGGGCCGGTCGCGTGGCGCAGGCTATGGCGGTGGTAACGATGAACGCGAACAGACATTGAACCAGCTGCTGGTTGAAATGGACGGGTTTGAGGCGAACGAAGGTGTGATCATCATCGCCGCCACCAACCGCAAGGACGTTCTGGACCCCGCGCTGCTGCGCCCCGGTCGTTTTGACCGTCAGGTCACTGTGCCGAACCCGGACATCAAGGGCCGCGAAAAGATCCTGGGCGTGCATGCCCGCAAGGTGCCACTGGGCCCCGACGCCGACATGCGCATTATTGCCCGCGGCACCCCTGGTTTTTCCGGTGCCGATCTGGCCAACCTGGTGAACGAGGCCGCCTTGACTGCGGCGCGCATCGGCCGTCGTTTTGTCACGATGGAGGATTTCGAATTCGCCAAGGACAAGGTCATGATGGGGGCTGAACGCCGGTCCATGGTTCTGACCGATGACCAGAAGGAAAAGACCGCCTATCACGAAGCAGGCCACGCCATCGTTGGCATCAAACTGCCCAAATGTGATCCGGTCTATAAGGCGACGATCATCCCACGCGGTGGTGCCTTGGGCATGGTGATGAGCCTGCCTGAGATCGACAAGCTGCAACTGTTCAAGGACGAAGCCGAACAGCGCATCGCCATGACCATGGCAGGCAAAGCGGCCGAGATCTTTAAATACGGGGCTGACAGCGTGTCTTCGGGTCCGGTGGGCGACATCCAGCAGGCCAGTCAGATGGCGCGGTCGATGGTCATGCGCTATGGCATGTCCGACAAGGTCGGCAACATCGACTACTCTGAAGCGCATGAGGGGTATTCCGGCAGCACGGGCGGGTTCTCGGTCTCGGCCAACACCAAAGAGTTGATCGAAGAAGAGGTGAAACGCTTTATCGACGAAGGCTATGATGTTGCGGTGAAGCTGATCGAAGACAATGCCGAGGAATTTGAACGCCTGGCGCAGGGTCTGTTGGAATACGAAACCCTGACGGGTGAGGAAATCCAACGCGTGATGCGCGGTGAGCCGCCCCACAAGGCCGACGATGACGACACGCCGGACGAAGGCAGCGCGCCCTCGGTCACGGCCGTTCCCAAGACCAAACCGCGCAACAAGCCTTCGGGCGATGGCGGGTTGGAGCCGGAACCCTCGGCGTAAACCTCTCGCAAACAGAACGACGGCCGGGTTTTGTGTCCGGCCGTTCTTGTTTGTGAGGCGCGGGGGCGGTATGTGGTGGTATACTGCAAGGGGCGCCCCATGACAGTCCCTGGACTGGAACCCCGCCAAATACGCCCAATTCCGCGGGCTGCGTCTGCAACCGGCGCTGGATTTGCTGATGCGGGTCGGCCCTTTACCCGCTAGCGATGTGGTTGATCTTGGCTGTGGCAATGGCGCGATGGCGCCGGCGCTGCGGGCGCGGTTTCCTGATCGGGTCAGTCATGCCGTAGATAACAGCCCGGCCATGCTGGACAAGGCTCGCGCCCTGGGTCTGAACAATGCGCCGCTGTTGGCGGACGCGGCGACCTGGCAGCCTGACCACCCGCCCGCGATGATCTTCTCAAATGCCCGCCAATACGCGGCCCCCAGCCATGCCCTGCTGCGTCAGATTGCGGGTGACATGTTTTGAGTTCACCGCCTGGCAGGCCCCGGTCGCCCCGCCGCAGGATTACTTGCGGATGCTGTCACCGCTTGGCCCCGTCAACGTCTGGGAAACCGAATATCTGCAACGGCTTGATCCCGTGGTCGAGGGTCACCCGGTCCGCCATTTCACCCAATCCACAGCCATACGACCGTTTCTGGCGCAGATGACCCCGGACGAGGCCACGCGGTACACGCAGGCCTATGAGGCCGCGTTGTGCGATGCCTATTCAATAGAACAAGACGGGCGCGTATTGCTCACCTTCCGTCGCGTGTTTTTTACGGCTGTCGTGCCTAGGTCATCGTAAACTCTCGGTAATACCCAGCCAAGACACCCAATTTCACCAGCCAGATCAGCCCCACAACCACGCCTCCGATAACAAAGTGAATGTTGGCCAGGTCTTGGTTATAGGTTCGAGGGATTGTCAGGCCGAGAAACCGAGAAGTGAGGGGCACTTGGCCGATGTGCAGAAAGTTCCATATCTGAATTTGGGCCAGTGCCTGCACAAGGCTGAGCACCAGAAGGATCACGAACGCATGGTGTAAGTGGCGCACAGAATATCGGATCGGCGCACGCGCTGGGCTTGCGCCCAAAGCGGCAATGCCCGGCAGGCTAAGCCCCAGGGCGAAGACACACAGGCCCGCCAGTATCTGGGGGAGGCGGCTTGCCAGGAGCAGAAAACCGAAAACAAGCGATATCCTTTCTGGGCTTGAGCCCCGGTGCCGGAAGGGCCACAGGGGCTGGCCACGCAGGCTGCGCAAGGGCGTTGGATACTGGGCCGGACGCAGCAATGTGCGAAACCAGGAAATCGCCAGAACCGTCGCCAGGCAAGGCATTACAATGACGAGAGTCACAAAGGTGCGGACCACATCATAGGGTCCAATGCGCTGGGACAATACAAAGGGCAGACCCCCTGCTGCGATAACGATGAAACAGGGCACGGCAAAGGCCAGCACGAAACCCATTTGATCCAAAGCGCTGCGATGGCGCGGCCCAAAATACGCACACCCAGCATAACCCCCCCCCTCGAAATACTCCTGACAGAATATGGCAGCTTGCGGGTTGTGGGTCCAGAGTTGGCGGGGCAGCATGGGGCGGCGCACAGGAGGACACCATGCCCGCTCTCATCCCCACAGATCACATCGGTCGTATCACCTGGCTGGGGTTCAACCCGGACCGCGACATCAGCCTGCGCAATCAGCCTGAGGGCGAGATCGAGGCGACTTTTGCTGGTTTCAGTTGGGAGAGCCGGTCGGGCCTGACCCGCCCTTCCTGTTCACGCGTGCGCAGCCAGTATACGCTAGGCACTGTGATCCGGAACACGCGTCAGTTCTCGGTTGTTTCTGCCGAGGAGCTGGCCCAGATCGCGGCAAACATGGGAATTGAAACGCTGAACCCCGCCTGGATCGGCGCCAGTATCGTGGTCGAAGGTATTGCCGATTTCACCCATGTTCCCCCGTCCTCACGCCTGCAAACCCAGGATGGCACAACGCTGGTGGTCGACATGGAAAACCGCCCCTGCCACTTGCCGGCCAAAGTGATCGACGAAGACTTGCCGGGCAAGGGGCGCGCCTTCAAAGAAGCCGCCAAGGGCCTGCGCGGCGTCACGGCCTGGGTAGAATGCGAAGGCCCGCTGCGGATCGGGGACGATTTGCGCCTACACATCCCCGATCAACGCGCCTGGGCCGTCTGATGGAACCCTTCAAGAACGCCTTCAATGCGGACATGATCGCCAACATGGCGCGCCACCTATCTGACGCCGGGCCGTTCGATGCGGCCCGGTTTCAGGCGCTGGCCACGGACGGGCTGAACGCGTTGGAGCTGAAAGCGCGCAGCCATCACATCGCCGATGCCTTACAGGTCTGCCTGCCTGATGATTTCTTCAAAGCCAGCGCCCAGATGATCGCGGCCCTGCATCCCAGCGAGGATGACGAAGGATGGGTCGGCAAGGCCGCCGAACATGGTATTCGCGGCTGGGCGATGATGCCGATGGGCGAAGTCATTGCGCGCCGCGGTCTGGACCATTTCGACCTGGCGCTGGACACGCTGGCCGCCTTTACGCCGCGCTTTTCCGCCGAATTTGACGTGCGCCCGTTTCTTCAGGCCGATCAGGCCCGCGCCATGGTCCATGTGAGCCGCTGGGCACAGCATCCCAATCCCCACCTGCGCCGTTTGGCCAGCGAGGGCACGCGGCCGCGCCTGCCTTGGGGCATGCAGCTAAAGGCGCTGATCGCCGATCCCGTGCCGGTCCTGCCCATTCTGGAACGCTTGCGCGATGATCCCAGCGACTATGTGCGCCGGTCCGTGGCCAACAACCTGAATGACATCGCCAAGGATCACCCGGATCTTGTGGCGCAAATCGCGATGGATTGGCTGCAAGGGGCGTCGAACGACCGTAAAAAGTTGGTGCGCCATGCTTGTCGCACCCTGATCAAGGCGGGCCATCCCGGGGCATTGGCAGCGTTTGGTTATGCGCCGCCGCAGCTGAGCGCCAGGTTCACCCTCTCGCCCGAAACCGCGCGCATGGGGGATGATGTGGAGATGGTTTTGACGCTGCAAAGCACAGGAAAGACTGCGCAGAAACTGGTCGTGGATTATGTGCTGCATTATGTGCGCGCAGGCGGCAAGACCGGGCCAAAAGTGTTCAAGTGGACGCAGACAACTTTGGCCCCCGGCGCGACCTGCACCCTGACCAAGGCGCATAAGCTGCGCGAGGTGACGACGCGGCGCCATTACGCCGGGCTGCACCGGATTCAGGCACAGGTGAATGGTCAGGCAGTTGCCGAGGCCACGTTCACCTTGTCGCGGAATGGCTAACGCAGTTTCCCATGTGAAACGCATTGACACACGCGCGACGATTTAGGTGCGGAAAATGTCGGATTCCCGCCTGGAAATCCAAAATGCGACCTGTATACGCGATCATGACACAAGGCCGCACCCAACCAAACAGGGACCAAAGATGAGCTATAAATCCGACATCGAAATTGCCCGCGAAGCCAAGAAACGCCCGATCATGGAGGTTGGCGACAAGCTGGGCATCCCGTCCGAGCATCTGCTGCCCTATGGTCATGACAAGGCCAAGGTTGGTCAGGAGTTCATCAATTCGCTGAAAAACCGCGAAGATGGCAAGCTGATCCTGGTGACGGCAATCAACCCGACACCCGCCGGCGAAGGTAAGACCACGACCACTGTTGGTCTGGGCGATGGTCTGAACCGTATCGGCAAGAACGCGATGATCTGTATCCGCGAGGCCTCCTTGGGTCCGAACTTTGGCATGAAGGGTGGGGCGGCTGGTGGCGGTTACGCTCAGGTCGTGCCGATGGAGGAGATGAACCTGCACTTCACCGGCGATTTCCATGCCATCACCAGCGCGCACAGCCTACTGTCGGCGATGATCGACAACCACATTTATTGGGGCAATGATTTGGAAATCGACGAACGCCGCGTGGCGTGGCGTCGTGTGGTCGACATGAACGACCGCGCTCTGCGTGACATTGTTGTGTCGCTTGGCGGCGTGTCGAACGGTTTCCCGCGTCAGACCGGGTATGACATCACCGTGGCCTCTGAAGTCATGGCGATCCTGTGCCTGTCCAACGATCTGGCCGACCTGCAAGAACGTCTGGGAGACATCATCGTCGCCTATACCCGTGCCCGCACGCCGGTCTATTGCCGTGACATTGGCGCCGATGGCGCCATGACGGTTCTGCTCAAGGACGCGATGCAGCCCAACCTGGTGCAGACGCTGGAAAACAACCCGGCATTCGTGCATGGCGGCCCGTTCGCCAACATCGCACACGGGTGCAACTCGGTTATCGCGACGCAAACCGCATTGAAACTGACCGACTATGTCGTCACCGAAGCCGGTTTTGGCGCCGATCTGGGCGCTGAAAAGTTCATGAACATCAAGTGCCGCAAGGCCGGTCTGGCCCCCTCGGTGGTTGTGCTGGTGGCGACGGTGCGGGCGATGAAAATGAACGGCGGTGTTGCCAAGGCCGATCTGGGGGATGAAAACGTCGAAGCCGTGAACAACGGCTGTGACAACCTGGGTCGCCACATCGAGAACCTGAAAAGCTTCGGCGTGCCGGTCGTGGTTGCGATCAACCACTTTGTCACCGACACCGATGCCGAAGTGGCGGCGGTCAAGGACTATGTTGATGGCCATGGCGCCGAGGCGATCCTGTCGCGCCACTGGGAGCTGGGGTCGGAAGGGTCGGAAGCGCTGGCAATCCGGGTTGCCGAAATCGCTGACGCGAATGTCGCCAGCTTCGCGCCGATCTATCCCGACGACATGCCGCTGTTCGAAAAGATTGAAACCATCGCCAAGCGCATTTATCGCGCGGATGAGGTTCTGGCCGACAACAAGATCCGAAACCAGTTGCGCGACTGGGAAGAGGCCGGGTATGGCCACCTGCCGGTCTGCATGGCGAAAACGCAGTATTCGTTTAGCACGGACCCGACCCTGCGCGGCGCGCCCACCGGCCATTCGGTGCCTGTGCGTGAGGTTCGCCTGTCCGCCGGTGCCGGTTTCATCGTTGTCGTCTGCGGTGAAATCATGACCATGCCGGGTCTGCCGCGCAAACCCGCGGCGCTGTCGATCGGAATCAATGACGCAGGCGAGGTTGAAGGCTTGTTCTAAGCCGCAAAATAAGGTCTTTGCTGGTCAGGACTGATCTGACCCGCAGGGACACCCCATGACCATGTTGACACCCCCGACCGATTGCAATTCGATGCCTGCGCTGCGTGCCGAAATTGACACCCTGGACCGCGACCTGGTGGCCCTTCTGGCAAAACGGGCGGGCTATATCGACCGCGCCATTCAGCTGAAACAAGTGAACGGCTGGCCGGCGCGCATTCCGTCCCGGGTAGAGGACGTGGTCACCAAGGTGCGCCAGGCGGCGGACGGGCAGGGGCTGGACCCCAATCTGGCCGAAACCCTTTGGCGCCAGTTGATTGACTGGTCGATCACCCGCGAAGCGCAGGTCATCGGCGACACGAAGGACAGGGCCGAGTGAACGCCACGATCATCGACGGCAAAGCCATCGCAGCCCAAATGGGCAAGGCGGTGGCGGTTGACGCCGCCGCGCTGGCCGCCGAGGGCTGGCAGCCGAAACTGGTCTCGGTCAGTGTGGGCGATACCGCCGCCGTCGAACTCTATGTGCGCAACCAGCAACGCAGTGCCGAAAGCGCCGGTGTTCGGTTCGAGGCGCGCAATTATCCGCAGGAAACCTCGCTGGAACAGCTGACAGGCATTTTGCAGGATTTGAACGGCGATCCGCGCGTCAATGGCATCATCATTCAGCGCCCATTGCCTGACCACATCCCGGTGAAAACACTGCAAAAAACCGTGCATCCCCTGAAGGATGTCGAAGGCATGCACCCGGCCAGCATTGGCAATATCGTTTATAACGATCTGGCGCTGGGGCCCTGTATGGCCGTTGCTGCCGTGGAAACCCTGAAAACCCTGCCGCTGGATATCGAAGGGCTGAATGTGACCGTGATTGGTCACAGTGAAATCGTTGGCAAACCAATCGTTTTCCTGCTGATGGGGCTGGGCGCAACCGTCACGGCCTATCACCACATGACGCGCTCGGTTGCGATGCATTCGTGCGCTGCGGACGCTGTGTTTGTGGCCGTAGGCAAACCGGGGCTGGTGACCGGCGAGATGCTGAAACCCGGCTGCGTGGTGATCGACATTGGCATCAATCGGGTCGATGGCAAAACCGTCGGCGACGCGGATTTTGACAGCTGTTCGCCCATTGCCGGCAGGATCACCCCCGTGCCCGGCGGCGTCGGCCCCGTCACCGTTGCCACTGTGATGAAGAACGCCGCGCTTGCCACGCGCCTGCAAATGAACCACTACCGCGACAGTTACGTCTGCGTCGAAAACCAAGGATAGACCCATGAGCGCCACGATCATCGACGGCAAAGCCTTCGCCGCCACGGTTCGCGAAAAAGTCGCGGCCCACGTCACCCGTCTGAAGGAAGAAAACGCCATTACCCCCGGCCTGGCCGTGGTGCTGGTGGGCGAAGATCCCGCCTCGCAGGTCTATGTGCGCTCCAAGGGCAAACAGACCGCCGAAGTCGGCATGAACAGCTATGAACATAAGCTGGATGTCGAAACCTCCGAGGCCGACCTTCTGGCGTTGATCGATCAGTTGAATAACGACCCCAAAGTGCATGGAATCCTTGTGCAATTGCCGCTGCCTGGGCATCTGAACGAAGATCTGGTGATCAATGCGATCGACCCGGCGAAAGACGTGGACGGGTTTCACATCTCGAATGTCGGCCTGCTGGGCACGGGACAGAAATCCATGGTGCCCTGCACGCCGCTGGGCTGCCTGATGATGCTGCGTGACCATCATGGATCGCTTTCGGGCATGAACGCGGTCGTGATTGGCCGCTCTAACATCGTTGGCAAACCGATGGCGCAGCTTTTGCTGGGCGACAGCTGTACCGTGACCATCGCGCATTCGCGCACCAGGGACCTGCCGGATGTGGTGCGCCGCGCCGATATTGTCGTGGCCGCAGTTGGGCGTGCAGAAATGGTGCCGGGCGATTGGATCGCCAAGGGCGCAACCGTCATCGACGTGGGCATAAACCGCATTGATGCCCCGGAAAAGGGCGAAGGCAAGACCCGCCTGGTGGGCGACGTGCATTTCGAAAGCGCTGCTGCCGTTGCGGGCGCCATCACACCGGTTCCCGGCGGCGTTGGGCCGATGACCATTGCCTGTCTTCTGGCCAATACCGTGACGGCCTGTTGTCGCGCAAATGGCCTGGCGGAACCCGAAGGCCTGAC
>Ga0209121_10003900_pt1 | contig 14161 bp, 7 predicted proteins | sample Cruoilmetagenom3_FD_187292 | JGI IMG/M metagenome (GOLD analysis project Ga0209121, IMG submission 187292) | Oil polluted marine microbial communities from Coal Oil Point, Santa Barbara, California, USA - Sample 3 (SPAdes) (version 2) | ecosystem: Environmental > Aquatic > Marine > Oil seeps ...
GCTCGCTTAGTAGACTTTGGCCTACTTGATAAATCGATGGAGGTTTATCCAAACCTGTCTTTCGACTCCTATGACAGACTGCTTCCCAACCAGGTATTCTGCCTGAAGGAGGATTTGGCAACTTAATTGCGCTTACTGTTTAAATTCGCGCCTTGCCAATCACAGGAGTGCAGCCTCACGTTTAACTACTCGTTTGGTTTTCCAACACGGCCGCAGCAAAGCTACACGCAATGCCGAACCACTGACAAGGGACAGAGATTTCTATGAACGCACCAACTCAATCTTCAGCGTGGCAGAAACTGTCTGCGCACCGCCATGTTATGGAGGGTGTACATATGCGCACGCTCTTTGAAGCCGATACGCAACGTTTCAAAAAATTCTCACTACACCTGGATGATTTGCTTTTCGACTTCTCTAAGCATCGAATCACTGAGGAAACGCTTGCACTCCTGATTGAACTGGCTGAGGAGATGGATGTTCCACAGTTTATCGCACGAATGTTTCGCGGCGACCGTATCAATTTCACAGAAAATCGCCCGGTACTCCACGTTGCACTACGTAACCGGAGTAATCACCCCATCAAAGTCGATGGCCAAGACGTTATGCCGGCGGTCAACCAAGTGCTCGACAAGATGCGTGACTTTACAGAAGACGTTCGCAATGGCACATGGAAAGGCTACACGGGCGAGCGCATAACCGATATCGTTAATATAGGCATCGGGGGATCAGACCTCGGACCGGCGATGGTGACCGAAGCCCTTCGACCCTATTGGAAGGAGGGACTTCAGGTTCATTTTGTGTCCAATATTGACGGAGTCCATCTTACAGAGACACTTAAGCATCTCCGCCCCGAAAGCACTTTGTTCATAGTGGCGTCAAAGACATTCACCACAGTAGAGACAATGACCAATGCCACCTCAGCCCGAGAATGGTTACTCGCAAAACTGGGCGATCACACGGCGGTGGCCCGGCATTTCGTCGCCCTGTCTACGAACACAACGGAAGTGGTAAATTTTGGTATTGATCCGGAGAACATGTTCAAGTTCTGGGATTGGGTCGGTGGTCGTTACTCACTTTGGTCGTCAATAGGCTTGTCTATCGCGTTGGTCATCGGGATGGAGTGCTTCGAAGAGTTACTGGCGGGTGGCCACGATGTCGACGAACATTTTCGCACGGTGCCATTTGCCGAAAACATTCCGGTTGTAATGGCCCTACTCGGCATCTGGTACAACAATTATTTTGACGCACACTCACATGCCATCCTGCCGTACGATCAGTATCTCCATCGTTTTGCCGCCTATTTTCAACAATGTGATATGGAAAGTAACGGCAAGCGTGTAAACCGCAAGGGACACACGATCAACAACTATCATACCGGACCGATCATCTGGGGCGAGCCCGGCACCAACGGACAACACGCCTTTTATCAGTTAATCCATCAAGGCACGCGGGTAATTCCCTGCGATTTCCTTGCCGCCGCGAAAGCTCACAACCCACTTGGGCACCACCATGAGATTTTAATGGCCAACTTTTTTGCTCAGACTGAAGCATTGATGCGGGGAAAAACCTCAGAAGAAGTGCGAGCTGAACTCGACAACTCAACAACCGGCTATCAGGAACAACTGGTTGCGCACAGAACGTTTAGCGGCAATCACCCAACCAGCTCATTTCTGTATACGAAGTTGACACCAAGAACATTGGGCCAGCTCATTGCTCTGTACGAACACAAGGTCTTTGTGCAGGGTGTCATCTGGAACATCAACAGTTTTGATCAGTGGGGTGTTGAACTTGGCAAGCAACTGGCAAGCACCATTACCGGTGAACTCAAAGGCCCTGATAACATCAGTAGCCATGATGCCTCCACCAATGCACTTATTAACTACTATAAGCACTTGCGTACCGAGGAATCGACATGAGCGAGAACTACCACAAGCAGTTGGCCAGCATCACGAATGCAAAAGTACGGCAATAAGTAACGATGCGAAGACCCTCTCTTTTTGACGAGGGGTTACGGTCGGGTATAGAGAACCGTCAGGCTGCCTGGCTGATATAAAGCTGAACACGCCTAGCCAGGGCCTTGCGACTAAAGCGCTGCAAGTGTGTTCTGGTAGAGCTGCTGGTAGTCCCGCGCGCTGTTTTGCCAGCTAAAATCTGCCATAACACCACGCTTACGCAGTGCGGCCCATTTTCGTGGCTGTGAGTACGTCTCCAGTGTGCGAGAAAAGGCACCCCGCAAACCGTCTGCATCAGCCTGCTCAAAGGCAAAACCATTGGCTTTTTTGGGGTCGTTCTCAGGGTCAATTACGGTGTCGGCCAAGCCTCCCGTTTTGCGCACCACGGGCACCGTGCCATACAACAAACTGTACATTTGATTGAGCCCACAAGGCTCAAAGCGCGAGGGCATCAGGAATATATCGGCAGCGGCTTCAATACGGTGGGCCAGACTTTCGTCATAAGTAATTTGTACTCGAATATGCCTGGGATATCGCTCCGCCAGACGCACGAGCGCTTGCTCGTAGTCGGCCTCACCGGTACCCAGAATCACCCACTGAATATCTCTGTCAGCATAGTCTTCAATCAAGTCGATCACCAGATCGATGCCCTTTTGATATATCAGGCGGCCCACCAGGCCAACCAGAGGTGTTTTAGCTTCATCAGGGAGTTCAAAGTGTTTCTGCAAGGCCGCTTTGTTCGCACGTTTACCCCAGCCTATTGAGGAGTCGTCATAGCACTTTGGCAAATGTAAGTCTGTTGCCGGATTCCAGACCTGGCCATCAACGCCACTAAGAATGCCCGTCAAGTCATCTCCACGGCTTGCTAATAAACCTTCAAGACCACACCCGAACTCGCTCGAAAGCAGCTCGGCTGCATAGGTCGGACTTACCGTAGTGATTTTGTCGGCAAATACCAGAGCGGCTTTAAGAAATGAAAAGTCCCCATAGAACTCAAGCTGCTCCGGGTTCCACCATTCGCTGGGCAACTTCAATGATTCAAAAATATTGCGATCAAATACTCCCTGGTAGGCCTGGTTATGAATAGTAAATATGGTTGCCGGCCGATGTATTTCCAGGCTTAACCAGGCAGGTATCAAGCCTGTTTGCCAGTCATTACAATGCACAATATCAGCCCGCCATTGAATACCGATCTTATCCATTGCCAGCTCGCAGGCCGCTCTGCAAAGGCAGGCGAAGCGCAAGGCATTGTCAGGCCAATCCTGACTATGGGCATCTACATAGGGGCCGCCTGATCGTTGAAATAACTCAGGCATGTCGAGCAGAAAAACCCGCTGCTTACTATCGGGTAATACACCCTCTATCAAGCGTGCGCCGTGCAGTAAAGGATCCTGAAAAACCACAGAATCCATTAGGCGTGCATTTTGCAAACGCTCAATGGTGCCGGAATAGGCCGGTAGTAAAATGCACACATCGAGCCCTTCTGCGCATAGCGCCTGTGGCAAACTCGCTGCAACATCGGCGAGTCCACCAGTTTTAACTAAGGGGAAGACTTCGCTACTGACAAAGAGGGTTTTCATAAGCCTGTATTCCTACTGTTTTCTTAAAGATTAAAAAACTTAAAGTTTACGGCGGAGTATTAGGCCGCCCAGGGGTGGAAGGTTTAATAAGATTGACCAGGCTTGCCCCATCGCTTCTACAGGCTCGGCGTTTACATCTACCCCATTAGAGACGTTACTGCCTTGATAGTAGAGGGAGTCAGAATTAATCACTTCGCCATAACTTCCAGGCCCAGGCACACCCAGCCGATAAGCCTGTCTGACAACAGGAGTAAAATTTAACACCACGACCAGGCTTTCCTCAGCAGTGCAGCGCAAAAAGCTCAGCACCGACTGCGTGCTGTCGTGGCAATCGAGCCACTGAAAACCCTCTGCGTCGAAATCGTAGTGATATAAAGCAGGGCTTTCGCAATAGAAGTGATTGAGATCGCTCACCAACTGCTTGACACCCTGTTGATAGGGGAAGGTCAATAGCTGCCAATCCAGCTCCTCGTCGTGATTCCACTCCCGGCCCTGGGCAAACTCGTCGCCCATAAATAATAATTTTCTTCCGGGGTGAGTAAACTGATAAACATAGAGTAAACGTAAATTGGCAAAACGCTGCCAGTCATCGCCGGGCATTTTATCGAGCATAGAGCCCTTGCCATGTACCACTTCATCGTGGGAAAAGGGCAGGATAAAATTTTCGCTGAAAGCGTAGAGCAAGCCAAAGGTCAGCTTGTCATGATGATACTGACGATGGACTGGGTCATTTTCAATATAAGCAAGGGTGTCATTCATCCAGCCCATATTCCACTTTAAGCTAAAACCCAGGCCGCCCAGCCAGGTTGGCCTGGATACCATCGGCCAGGAGGTGGACTCCTCCGCCATCGTCAGTGCGCCGGGATGGTGTTCGTGAATGATGCAGTTAAGTTCGCGGAGAAAATCCACAGCCTCCAGGTTTTCATTACCACCGTAGCGATTGGCCCGCCACTCGCCTTCATTTCGCGAATAATCCAGGTACAACATCGAGGCTACAGCGTCGACCCTAAGACCATCAATGTGATATTCGTCAAGCCAATAAAAGGCACTCGATAATAAAAAACTTTTTACCTCATTACGCCCGTAGTTAAAAATCAGCGTGCCCCAGTCGCTATGTTCGCCGAGCTGGGGGTCTGCATGCTCGTATAGGGCGGAGCCGTCAAAGCGAGCCAAGGCATGGTCGTCTTTGGGGAAGTGCGCTGGTACCCAGTCGAGAAAAACACCGATGCCATGCTGATGGCAATAATTGATAAAATATTTAAAATCTGTCGGGCTACCAAAACGACTGGTCGGCGCAAAATAACCTGTAACCTGATAGCCCCAGGAAGCGTCATAAGGGTATTCGCTGATCGGCATTAATTCGATATGCGTAAAGCCCAAGTCTTTAACATAAGGGACTAACTGGTGAGCGATCTCCCGATAGTTTAAAAAACCACCGTCCGCCGCGTGCCGCCAGGAACCTAAATGCACTTCGTAAACTGACAAGGGGCTGTGCAGCCAGTCCCATGTCTGCCTAGCGTTCATCCAGGCCTGGTCGCTCCAGAGGGTATTTTCTAGCGTCCTTTCAGGGGCCACCTCTTTAAGAGTAGCTTCCTCAAGAGCGGCTACAGCCGCCACCCGCGAGGCTGTGCGCGGCCTGTATTCAAATTCCTGACCGTAGGGGTCAGTCTTTTGACTAATCTCCCCGCCATGGCGACTGCGAATTTCATATTTGTAAACGGCACCCTCCAGCACACCTGGAATAAATAATTCCCAAATACCGCTTTCACCACGATTTTGCAGGGGTGCAGCACGTCCATCCCAGCCGTTAAAGTCACCTACCACGCTGACCCGTTCAGCATTGGGTGCCCAGACCGCAAAGCGCACGCCGAAAAAATCATCAATCATCATGGAGTGAGCACCGAGAAACCGGTAAGCGTGCCAGTTTCGACCCGCTGAGAAACTCTCAATTTCTTCTGTAGTCACTGTGGGTGAAAACGAATAGGGTTCGTAATAGTGGGTACACTGGTTATTACTTTTACTGCAAGCTAGCAAGAGCGGATGGGCGCCTAGATCACCACTAGCACCACGCCATTCAAAGACCGGAGAATCGTTTAAGCGCACCATCTTTTCTCGGCCGATGCGAGTGTCAATTTCAATACTGGCCGCCCCACAATCTAACACTCTATAGACTAGGCAATCTCCATCGACAGTGGGCCCCAAAAACGATTGAGGATTGTACATTCGAGCTTCACAAAGTAATGCCAGTGATTCATCTATGTCATTACTTGAGGACTTATTTTTCGCAGACAATTTATTCAAAACTAATCTCACCACTCCGCACTCGATTATGGGACAGACTACCAGTTATCGACCACAAGGGTTTAAAATTAAAATTTTTATAGCAATATAGCTCCCTGTTTACTATTTTGCCAATTTGTAGAATAACAATTTCCTAACCAATCATTGACTGGATTGATGAGACTACATGATTAATAAAATAAATAGTTAATTAATGAAAAATAGTATCGCCAAAGGTAAATAAAATAGGGTATAAACTAAGCGAGCAAGTACTGTTACTTTAAACTATCGTTCAGCACTTTCTTCTGGTAAACGGACAGATAATATTCCACCAATATTTAACGTGAATATCCAAGGATGACGCCAAGATGAGCACAAGCCCTTACTCGAACCCCAACCAACTAGCATCACTCGATACCCTGGCGCTTGTATTAGCTGGCGGCTCTGGCACCCGGCTGCGCGATCTAACCCGCTGGCATGCCAAGCCCGCAGTGCCCTTTGGCGGCAAATATAAAACAATCGACTTCCCACTATCTAACTGTATCAATTCAGGCATTCGGCGGATTTGTATCCTTACCCAGTACAAATCCCATTCGCTGAATAGTCATATTAACAGGGCCTGGCATTTCCTCCGACCGGAGCTCAATGAATTTGTCGATTTACTGCCAGCACAGCAAAGAATAAAGGACTCCTGGTATCTTGGTACTGCGGATGCGGTGCATCAGAATATGGACATTATTCTTGCTCACAACCCCGCCTATGTGCTGATACTCGCCGGTGACCACGTCTATAAAATGAACTACCGACGTATGCTTCGCGAACACATAGAAAGCAATGCAGAAATGACCATCGGCTGTATCCCGGTGCCTCGGGAGAAAGCCAAAGAATTTGGCGTAATGACTGTCGACGAACATAACTGGGTACATGCCTTTACAGAAAAGCCGGACGAGCCCGAGGCCCTGCCCGGCGATAGCTCAAAAGCGCTGGCGTCTATGGGAATTTATGTTTTTAACACAGGCTTTCTGAAAGAGGCTCTGGAGCAAGATGATTTGAAGGATCTGTCGAGCCATGATTTTGGTAAAGACATTATTCCCCCACTTATTGGTAAAAGCAGGGTCGCGGCACATCATTTTATGAACGAAGGCTCTGGCGAGCCAGGCTATTGGCGAGACGTCGGCACCATAGACAGCTATTACCAGGCGAATATGGAGCTATTGGAGATCACCCCGGAACTCAACCTTTACGACAACACCTGGCCAATCTGGACCTATCAAGAGCAACTACCACCGTGTAAATTTGTGTTTGAGGACCCTGGCCGACGCGGCATGGCTGTTGACTCGATGGTCTCTACGGGCAGTGTTATATCGGGGGCTATGGTCAGACATTCACTGATCTCCAGTAATACTCGCATCAATAGCCACTCTCTAGTCGAGGATTCAGTAATACTGCCCGATGTAGAAATCGGTCGCAATTGCCGGCTGCATAAAGTCATGGTCGACACAGCCTGTGTTATTCCTCCCGGCACGGTAATTGGCGAAGATTTGGCGACAGACGCTCAACATTACCATGTATCCCCCCAGGGAGTGGTACTGGTTTCACCAGAAATGCTGGAAGCACGTTTTTGTAAGTTAGAATAAATCAGCCAGTTTGACTGTGACAGGAAGGAGTGGACGAGTGTGAACAATTCTTCGCAAGAAAAGCGTACAGACAACCGGACTGAAGTTGTCCTCTGCTGGCATATGCACCAACCCCCCTACTTTGAGCAGTTAAAGGGCGAATACCAATTGCCGTGGACCTATCTTCACGCCATTAAAGATTATGTGGATATGGCCGCGATAATCGAGGCTAATCCCAAGGCCCGAGCGGTCATTAATTTCAGCCCGGCTCTGCTCGAACAGATAGATGATTACGCCCAGCGCAGCCGCGCCTTCCTGAACACGCGACAAACCCTGCCTGATCCGCTACTGGTCTGGCTCGCCAGCGATACTCTGAATACCGATGTTGATCAGCGCCTGGCAATTATTAATCAGTGTTTACGTGCCAACGAGGAGCGCTTAATCACACGTTTTCAGCCCTACCAAAAACTGGTAGAACTGGCACTAAATGCAAAAAGTGATTTATCCCTGTTGCGCTACCTGGGTGATCAGTTTTTTTTCGATTTGTTGGTGTGGTATCACCTCGCCTGGTTTAGCGAAACTGTCAAGCTAGAAAACCGTGAGGTGCAAAACCTTATTGAAAAGGAAAGCAACTACAGCCGATCAGATCGACAGTTATTAATCGAAATCATCACTGAACAACTAGAAAGTATTATTCCTCGCTACCGTAAACTCGCTGCCAGCGGGCAGATTGAGCTTAGCGTAACACCCTACAGCCACCCCATCATGCCGCTCCTGCTTGATACCTCCTGCGCGCGGGAAGCTGTGCCAGATATGGCACTGCCCGACTGTCGATACCCTGGTGGAGAAGCGAGAGTCCGAGATCAGCTCGAAGAGGCGCGTGCAGTTTTTACACATTATTTTGGCATTGAACCCTTGGGCTGCTGGCCGTCAGAGGGTGCACTCTGCACACAAACACTCAAGTTAATTGGTAACGCTGGATTTAAATGGACCGCTAGTGGTGAAGCCGTTGTGCGTAACAGTTACACGCCCAACGAAGCGGATAATGCGCCTTGTATTCACCGTGCCTATCGACTAATTGGCACCGATCTTACCTGTTTTTTTAGGGATGACCAATTGTCTGATCTTATTGGCTTTCAATATGCGTCGTGGCATGCCGACGACGCCGTGAAAAATATTATCCACCACCTTGAGAATATCCACCACGCTTGCTGTGAGTCACCAAGCACGGTGGTCTCCATTATTCTTGATGGAGAAAACTGCTGGGAACACTACCCCAATAATGGCAACTACTTTCTCACCGAGCTATACCGCAGCTTAAGTGAACACCCTAAACTCAAACTGACTACTTTTTCGGACTGTTTGCGCGATGAACCAAAGACTCTGACATTAGACAAACTCGTCGCTGGCAGCTGGGTCTACGGCACCCTGAGCACCTGGATTGGCGATCCAGACAAAAACCGGGCCTGGGAATTGCTCTGCGAAGCAAAAGCTGAATACGACAGGGTAATCGCCAGCGGACAACTTAATCCGGCCCAGCAACAGGCTGCTAAAAAGCAGCTCGCTGTTTGCGAAGCGTCGGACTGGTTCTGGTGGTTTGGCGACTATAATTCGGCTGACGCGGTTAGGGACTTTGATCAGCTTTACCGCACCCATCTCTCCTACTTATATCATCTACTTGGCAGCACAGCGCCCGCGCCGCTTTCTCATGTATTATTCTTCGGCTCCGGCAAGCCAGAACTAGGCGGTGCTATGCGTCGGGCCCAAAATGGCGACTGAGCCGGGGCAAGGTCAAATCACTAATCGCCGCCACTTTCTCTGGCCAGCAGCACTGCATGGATAATTTGGGTGTGAAAAGCCCGCTGAAAAGGCGCCAAAGTGGGGTATTACTCCACCCCAGCTCCCTGCCTGGCCCCCGAAACCTGTCTGGCAACTTCGGTGCCGAAGCGCGGCGGTTTGTTGATTTTCTGGCAGCCTCGGGTTTTGGCCTGTGGCAGGTACTACCCCTTGGGCCTACAGATAGCAAGGGTTCCCCCTACCGTAGCTCCTCGGCCTTTGCCGGCAACGCAGACTTTATTTCCCTGGAAAATATCACCGCGTTTGACCTCGAAAATAGTCATCAACAACAGTACGAACCACCGCCTACGCTGGAGGCATCGTATCAACTGTTTCTACAAAAACAGGGACCCAGGCAAGCTACTTATAAGACCTTCGTCGATACAAATCACCACTGGCTTGAAGATTACGCGCTCTATCGCAGCATTCAACAAATGTACCCAGGCTTGAGTTGGAATCATTGGCCTCAAGATTTACGCAACCGCAAACCAGCAGCACTGCAATCAATTCGCACACAAAGTGAAACTTTCGACTTTATCCTCTACGAGCAATTTGTATTTCATCATCAATGGCAGGATTTGCGTGCCTACGCTCAATCCAAAGACATCAGTTTGATGGGGGACTTGCCACTATTCGTCGCCTATAACAGCGCCGACGTTTGGAGCCACCAGAACCTTTTTAACCTGGACGATACGGGTCTACCTCTCTCCGTTGCTGGGGTACCACCAGATTATTTTTCAAAGACCGGGCAGCGCTGGGATAACCCACAATATAACTGGGAGCTGATGGCCGAAGATAATTTCCTTTGGTGGCGCCAACGTATTGGGCACTTACATCGGCAATTCGACCTGATCCGTATTGACCATTTTCGCGGCCTGGAGGCCTATTGGGATATCCCCGCTACCTGCATCACCGCCTTGGAAGGCCACTGGGTGAAAGCCCCCGGTCAAGCCCTGCTCGATGCCCTTATGGATGAAATACCCAATCTGCGTTTGGTAGCAGAAGATCTCGGCATTATCACCCCCGAGGTGGAACAACTGCGTGATTCATATTGTCTGCCCGGAATGAAGATATTGCAGTTCGCGTTTGACAGTGACGACAGCAATCCTTATTTACCCCACAACCTTGTGGAGAACTCGGTAATTTACACAGGCACCCATGACAATGATACCAGCCTGGGCTGGTTCAATAGTCTGAACGAATATGACAAACATCGGGTACTAAGCTACCTTGGCACGCCTAATGAAGCCATGCCCTGGCCTCTGATAACTAGCGCCCTGGCCAGCGTTGCGCTGTTGGCCATTATCCCCATGCAGGACCTACTGGCGCTGGGTAGTGATTATCGAATGAATACCCCTGGAACTTGTGATAGAAACTGGCGTTTTCGCTTGCAGTCAGCTCAACTGACATCGAAACTGAGTGATAAGCTGCTGCAGATAAATAAACAATGCCATCGGTACGATAAGTAACACTATTGAAAAGACGCTTATCTATATAGCGAGAGCTTAACGCAACACACCCCAAACTTCGCATGCTAGACCCATCGCATTAAACCCATTTCATGGTCGTGGCCTAGCAACTTATGCCAGGGATACACTCTGATCATATAACTCAACAAACCCGATTGCTCTGGCTTGAGGGACAGCGAAAACAGGGCTCTTCCGTCTTCCAGTTGATGCTGATAACTAAGAACAGAACTATCCGCACGCTTAAACTGCCCGTGTATCTCTTCAATGTCGATCAGACAATCCACAACCAGATCATCTGGGTTCAAGTCACTCAAGTCCACTGCCACGCGTAGCTCAAAGAGCTGCTCGGCACTGATCACGTTCGATGGATCATCGTGCCGTTGAATTTCAACCCCGGGCCAGGCCGCTCTAACTTTCCGCTTCCAAGCCGCAAGGGTTTGTGCGTTATTATAATTATCATCAGCGAGCTGCCTGCCATGGCGACTCGCGGGCCCATAGTGGTCACGCAGATAATCCGCCACCATACGCTGCGAATTAAAACGCGGTATCATCGACTTCATTGAAGCTTTGGCTTTTTGTATCCACCCTGAAGAATAACCATGGACATTACGCTTGAAATACAGGGGAATAACCTCGTTCTCCAGAATATCCATCATTTCTGCCGCCTCTTCCCGATCACGAAATTCACGGGTGTAGTGCGAACCGTGAGGGCGAATGCCCCAGCCATTATCACCGTTATAACCTTCTGCCCACCAACCATCCAGTACGCTGAGGTTTAACACCCCATTTATAGCAGCTTTCTGCCCGGAGGTACCACTTGCCTCCAACGGATACTCCGGGGTATTCAACCAGACATCTACGCCACTCACCAGCTTTCTTGCAACGGCAATATCGTAACCCTCAACAAGCAAAATCTTTCCCTCAAATTCAGGTTTGCGGGAGTACTCATAAATGATTTTCATTAACTCCTGGCCCGGATGGTCGTCGGGATGGGCCTTTCCCGCAAAGATAAAGACCACTGGTTTCTTTGGGTCGTTTAGTAATCGCTGAAGACGAGCTTCATCAGAAAAAATCAAGGTAGCCCGCTTGTAAGTAGCGAAACGTCGTGCAAAACCTATAATCATTACGCTGCGATCACCCGGATATAGATAGCGGGTAGAACGAGCGACTTGAGAAGGGCTAAAACCATTGCGTAGCAGCTGCCGGCCTAAACGATCGACAACAGCCTCTGCCATTCGCGATTTTAGATCTTCACGCCGGCTCCAAAAAACATGTTCAGGAATATCATCGATGCACTGCCAGTAAGAATCATTCAACAACTCGTTGCGCCAACTACCCCCCAGCTGAAGATCGAAATAATTGACCCATTCACGCCCCAGAAAAGTCGGCACATGAATACCGTTGGTCACATAGCCAACAGGGTTTTCGACCGAATCGACCTCGGGCCAAATGTAGCCCTCCATACGTGCGGCCACCCCTCCATGAATAGCGCTAACACCATTGTGAAAACGCGACCCCCGCAGGGCGAGAGCTGTCATATTAAAAGCATGATCACTACTCGGGCTAGCGCCCAGACTGAGAAAGTCATCCATGGAAATACCAAGCTCTTTAACATAGCTACCCAGGTAGTTCTGTATCAAACCGTGATTAAAGAAATCATGGCCCGCCGCCACTGGTGTATGCGTAGTAAAAACAGTATTGGCGGCCACTGCTTCTAACGCGGCGTAAAAATCAAGGCCTTGCTCCACCAGCTCGCGACAGCGTTCTATAATCTGAAAACTGGCATGCCCCTCATTAATATGCCAAACAGTGGGATCCAGGTCTAAAGCCCGCTGGGCACGAACCCCGCCGATACCCAATACCATTTCCTGCAACAACCGGTTGACGTCACCGCCACCATAAAGCTGGTAGGTAATAGCCCGGTCTTCATCGGAATTACTCTCAATATCAGAATCGAGCAGATAAAGTTTGATATGGCCAATCTCAGCCAACCACACTCTTAAATCTATTTGTCTTCCCGCTGCCGCCACCGTCACTACAAGCGGTGCGCCATCACCTTTGCGGACACAACTGACAGGAATATCCTCAAAGTTCGACGGGGTATAACTAACAAGTTGTCTACCTTCTGCATCAATTTGCTGATTGAAGAAGCCCTGACGGTAAAGGATACCCACACAGACGAAAGGCACATCCATGTCGCTCATCGCCTTGCAATAATCCCCTGCCAAAATGCCCAAACCGCCCGAGTAAATGGGCATGCTCTCATGCACTCCGTATTCGGCGCAGGCGTAGGACACCAGATCCTCACGACTCAAGTAGCCGTTGGTACCCTTAGAGTTGCGAAACTCCAGATAACTAGCGTAGGAAGACATCACCCCACGAAATTCCTGTAAAAAAACCGGATCCTCAGCGGCCCTGTCTAATTTTTCCTGGGCAATACGACGAAGAAATAGTTTTGGGTTGTGGCCACAATGTTCCCACAACCCACTATCAAGCCGGTAAAACAGCCCCCGGATCGACCTATCCCAGCTATAAATCAAGTTGCTAGCGACTTCTTCCAGCCCAGCAAGGACTGGCGGAATATGAGGTCTAATTTCGAGGGAAAATCGAGTGCCTGCCATGATCAAACCTCTCACTTTAAATGGGATTTTCTCATCTGTTATAAACAAAAGACAGAATTATTAAATTGCAAATAATTCAAACTTCTTTAATATTATCCGTAGTTTTCTGAAAAGTCTTTGCACGCGCAAAATATTATTCGCTATGCTCTGGCCACGTGCCTATTTACGCACAATAGCTCAAGATTAATGGGTGTTAAAAAAGCTCCAAGGTACGCGACAGATTACTCATCACTCCCTTCGACACACTATCTTCACATTATTACTCATTCTCTTGAGAGGTAAAGCATTATGCTATTAGTGGGTGATATCGGTGGTACCAAAACCCTGCTCGCCGTATTTTCGGCAGAAAAAAAACCTCCACACACAAGAACTCAACAAGCGCTAATAAAACAACGTTTTACCAATTCACATTACCATAACTTCAGCGAAATTCTCCATGAATTTTTAACTCGCCACCCACTACCCTTATTAAAAAGCTGCACGCTTGCTGTCGCTGGACCTGTAGCTGATAATAATTGCCGCATTACCAATCTATCCTGGCAACTCAATGGGACGGAAATTGCGGCTACACTTAAGTTACCGCCATCAGCCTTAACCCTGCTCAACGATCTTGCCGCTACCGCTATCGCTATACCCATAACTCCCCAACAAACACTGCACAGCATTCAACCTGGCAGGCAAAATAAAGAGGCTAACAAAGTGGTTATTGCACCCGGCACAGGTCTCGGCGAAGCCACATTATATTGGAACGGAAAAAACTATCAGCCAATTGCCAGCGAAGGCGGCCATTGTGATTTCGCACCCCGG
>Ga0209121_10003901_pt1 | contig 14160 bp, 12 predicted proteins | sample Cruoilmetagenom3_FD_187292 | JGI IMG/M metagenome (GOLD analysis project Ga0209121, IMG submission 187292) | Oil polluted marine microbial communities from Coal Oil Point, Santa Barbara, California, USA - Sample 3 (SPAdes) (version 2) | ecosystem: Environmental > Aquatic > Marine > Oil seeps ...
ATTAATAGTAGGTATTTCAAATCTTAAATTTGGGTCTAATTTCTTTAAATCTGCCATTATTGAATTTAGAAGTGCAGCATCTCCAGCATTTCTTCCAGAAGAAGAACCGAGAAGTGTTATGCTTTTTATCTTTTTATTCGATTTTTGGTTTTTTTTCATACGATTTTAGTTTTATTTTCTGTTTCTTATTAATTTGGCCGGTGTTCCTCCATAAATAGTGTATTCTGGTACATCTTCTGTTACTACTGAACCAGCAGCTATAATCGAATCTCTCCCAATTTTTGTTCCATCTAAAATAGTTGATCCAGCTCCTATCCATGAATTATCTCCAATTTTAACTCCACCTCTTAATTCAAATCCTTGTTGAGCAATTGGAATATCAGTTCTTTCAAATTTATAGTTTCCACCACCAATATAATTCTTAGCTGCAATTAAGACATTTTGTCCTATTTCTATCCTTTGGAAAGTGGCAATTCTACAATGACTTCCAATTTTTGTATTTTTTCCAATCCCAATTTGGCCATTTCTTGCAGAAATTATAGAGAAATTAGAGATAAAACAATTATCATCAATTCTTATTTTTGAGTCTTTTTTACCTTGAGCATCTAAAATAATATGATCACTTACAATCACATTTTTTCCTATTTCAATTTTATGGGGATGTCTTAAAATTAGATTCTTACCAAAAATTGTACCTTTTCCAACTCTTTTGAAAAGTGTTGGATAAAAGGTTTTTCTTAAAAAAAGTCCTAATGCTCCAGGAATCTGGTCAAATAGGGTAGTTACAATTTCATATTTAATTAAATAAAAAAGATTTTTATTTCCTATAAATATATCCTTATATTTTGCAAAATCGCTCATATAATACCTCTAATCTTATAATTTTTTAATTAATCACATTCTAACATGTCTCATAAAAAATTAAACTATTCATGTGATTGTTTTTTGTTTTTATGTTTAAAATTTTTTGGTTTATCACTTCTTATAAAAAAATAGATTATACCACCAATTAATCCTAACAATATTACTTTTGCTCTTAACAATAATGCTACTAATGCTGAAATAGAACTCAAAACCCCCACTAAAGAGAACAAATATACAATTGCATTTTCAAATAAACCCAATCCCGCAGATGTAATGGGGGCAGATAGCACTATTAAAAGAGTCAATGGAACTATTGTAAAAACATCTAAAAAATTTGGTTTATAGTTGAAGGTTAAAAATGAGAAATAAACATTAAGTATAGCTAAAAGGTTATATATAATTGAATAAACAAGGGAATAAAAAATAACTCTTCTCTCATTTTTATACCGATTTATAGCAACTACCCATTCATCAACTTTTATAAATAATTTTTTAAGTAGATCTATTTTAATAATATTTTTTATCAAATTTAATATTTTTGGATTAAAAATCATCCATATAAAAATAATTAAAGCTGTAATTATACAAATAATAATTAAAAGTACTGTTGGATTTTTTAAAAAAAGCTGAAATTTTAGAAATATTGAGAAGATTGCAAACATCATTAAAGCAATTATTCCCATAATTCTTTCCATGAACACCGCTGCCAAAGAATCCGGTGTATTTTTTGTTTGTTTTGCAGTTTCATGGATTCTAAAAAAATCACCTCCTAAGAAACCAAGAGGTATTATATTATTGAAGAAATATCCTACCAAATATAACCCTATTAATCTGGAAAGTGAAATGTTTAGATTCTTGCTTTTCAGTAATATTTGCCATTTAAGGCAACTAACCAAAATTAGTGGAAAAGCTATGAAAATTACTATTAGAAGATAAAAATAGTTAATATTTTTAAAAGAATCTATTATCGTTGGCCATTCAGGAATGATTATAAATGCTATAAAGTAGGCAAAGAGGATTAAACTAACTATTAATTTAAATAAATTTATTATTGTTTTTCTTCTTGTTTTGTTTTTTTCAATTATCATCACTTTTAAATTGCCATTAAAATATCAAACTTTATTAAAAAGTATCCTTTTCAATAAATTTATAATTACATGAATATATAAATATATATTTCATTTTTTAAAATATTAGTTTTCTGATTTTTAATATAGTTCTACTTTTCTCTAAAATTTTGATTTGGTAAAGAGATAAATCAATATTTGAATTAATATTATAATCTAAAATTTTATATTTTTTTAAGTTAATATATTAAATTCTATATATTATATTGCAGGGAGGAAACAATAATAAAATTGTAATTTAAGGAGGGAACTGATAATCTATATTGAAAGTCTAATATAGTAATAAGATATAAAAAAATTTTTCAAAAAATTAGTAAGTATCTTTATAAGAGTAGTTTATATATATAAAAAAGCAGTTAGTATATAAATAAAAGCGGTTGATATTTTTATTTAAAAGATGGAAGATATAAAAAAAGAAATTAAAAATAAAATAAATTTTAAAAAAATATTATTTAGAATTATTCAGTTCGTTTTAGGATTTCTGATACTAATAATTCTTTTTAAATTTTCTGGTGTTACATTCCAGGACATAACTAAATCTTTTTCAAATATTTATCTCAAGAGTCTTTTAATTTCTTTTTCAATATCTGCTGTAAGTGTCTTTGTAAGAGCTATTCGTTGGAAATTGTTAATTGGACCTCAAAGTCCCATTATTTTTAATTTATTTCTTTTTACTTGGGCTCGAGCTGTTCTTGAGGAGACTGTTCCAGCAAGGTTGGGAGCACTATCTCACATTTATTTCTTAAACAGGAGATTTAAATTTCCAATAGAGATTGGATTATCAACAATGATTGTTGCGATGTTTTTTGATTTTATAACGATTACACCTCTTATTATTTTGTCGCTACTGTTAGTTGGAACTAATATTCCATTTCTACCAGTAAATATAGTGCTTATTGTAGTAGTTATTACTATTATTCTAATAATCATTCTTTTAAATCTAACAAGAATAATAAATTTAGGACTTATTTTATATAATTGGTTTGTTAAAAAAATTAGCATTAATGAAAAAAAGTTCGTAATAAAAGCAAGGGAGAAATTAAAATTAACAAATGATAGTATTGTGAAAATGAGAAATAGTAGAGTATATGTACCTGTTTTTTTGATAACATTGGTAATAAGAGTATTAAAATTTACAGCATACTATTTTTTATTACACAGTGTTGTTGCATTTCATGGTTATGCATATAAAGACCTTAATTTTTTAAAAGTTTTTTTAAGCACTTCAGCTGCAGAGTTCTCTGCACTACTTCCTACTCATACATTTATGGGTTTTGGTACTTATGAATCTTTTTTTGCTGGTGCATTAATTTTGCTAAAAGTATTCAGTGAAAAATTAGCAATATTAGCAGCTTTTAATTTTCATATCATTTCTCTGGTTTACACAATAGTCTTAGGTTTTATATGTATGATCATAATGATGGCACCAATCTATTTTGGAACTAAGAATAAGGATGATGCGAAAATATAATGGAAAAAATTATAAATTTTATTAGAATTCTTAAGAAAATATTTTTAATCATTATTATAGGTTTAGCAATTTTAATATTTACTATAACAAATGTTTCTTGTCGTGGATGTATTGGGATACATATTGGTACTGAAGAAGAAACAGAAAAGCAAACAGAGGAAGAACCAATAACTACTCAAATTACAGAAGAACCTACAGAGGAATCTACCGAAGAACCTATAGAAGAACCTCCGGTAAAACCTGTTAAATATGGAGAAAAGTGGATAGTTTTTACCTCAAATATGGATGATGATGAGGATTTATATAGAATCAAACTTGATGGTACTGGTTTAGATTTACTTATGTCAAGGAATGATGAATGGGATGATAGATATCCAGCACCATCACCAGATGGAAAATTAATAGCTTATTCTTCAAAGGTTAATGGACACTGGGATATATTTATTATGAATCCTGATGGAACAGGTAAAAAGCAGCTAACCACTCACCCCGCAGATGATGCTTATCCTGCCTGGTCACCTGATGGAAAATTTATATTTTTTCAATCAAATAGAGATGGAAACTGGGAAATTTACAGAATGAATTCAAATGGAAATAACAAAAAAAGATTAACTTTTAATGCAGCAGTTAGTGATTGGCATGTAACTACCCACCCAGTTTTTGATGACATTATGTATGAATCAGGTCCTCCTGGAAGAGAGGATATTTATGTTATGGATTATGAGGGTCAAAATAGTAGGAAAATTTCACAGGATAATAGAAGAAAAAGGATACCAGTTATTTCCCCAGATGCGGATATTATAGCATTTGTTTCTTATGAAGGGGGAGGCGATGATAAGCATAGGGAAATATTCACTATGACTTACTACGGGGAAGAAATAAAAGATATTACTCAAAATCCAAATAGAGAGGATTCACATCCGTCGTTTTCACCTGATGGAAAATTAATTGCTTATCATACAGAGGATGGAAGAGGAAACGACTCAATTATGATTATGAATCCAGATGGAACTGATAAAAAAGTTATTTATACCTCAAGTGATATGAATTGGGACCCAGCATTTCTTTATGAAATAATCGAAGATTAAAATTTTATCTTATCTCATTTCATCCTTGGAAATTTTAAAGGAAGCACCTAAAGCAAATCCTAACCACAAACTCCATATATCAAACTTATCGAGGATATATTTAATTGAAATTGATAAAACTTTAAAATTTTTAAAAATTTTTCCACAAATTACTTGAGGTATTGGAGTTAAATTGATAAATAAAAAAAGTAAAGGAATTATCCCAAAAAATATAAATTTTCTATAATCAAAACTCATTTTTTTTATTTCAGGATTGCTTAATATTAATATAAAGTAACTAATAAAAAAACCGATTACGACAGGAAGCAAACTCTTTATTAAAATATAAGTAAATGTTGATAAGGACAAACCTATAAATCCAATTATATAGTCAAATAAAGCATAAATGGAGATGGAAATTAATACTAAAATTAAATAAATAACCAAAATTGACTTTTTCACATTTTTTTCCTTTAGGTAAGATAGTTTTTTACTTAGGCTATATTTCTATTCTAAACTCAATTTAAGAAATGGCAATAGATAATCTGTTGGGACTCCTAAAAAGGTTTTTCTCCAGACTCTATCGCAACTATTACAGGGTATCATATTTTCTATATCACCATTTGAGATTGTTTCTCTAAGATTTATTAGTTTTTCACTATTAAAAATATCTACTAAAGAATTCTCTCTAACATCTCCAATTGAAATCTTTCCAAACCAATCCTGGGGACAGGGAACAACTTTTCCATCATAAAATATAGTCAATGAATACCATAAAAAGGGACAAGGAATATATTTAAAACCCATTTTCTTTAATTCTTCAGCATTTTCTAATATTGGAATACTTCCTCCCCAATTATGAGGTATTCGTACAACCCATTCATTGACTGGAAGACCTTCGAAATTTTTTAGAAACAATTCTTTCTGTTTCTTTAGTTTCTCTTTATCATATCCGTTTGTATATTCCATTACCTGAATTTTTGTGTATGGAAGACTTGCTCCAATATTTTTCTTTAATTTTAAAAATTCAATAATTTTAAAAAGAGTTTTTTCAAATTTAGCAGGTGTTCTGTTTGATTCATACATCTCTTTATCGTAACCGTCAAAGGAAAATGAAATGAAATCAAGTTTTGCGTCAATGAGTTCTTTTGAAAGTTCTTCGTTTAAAACTGTTGCATTTGTATGTAAAACTGTCTTTAAATTTTTTGAATTTGCATACTTAATCATATCTATTATCCGGGGATGAAGAAGCGATTCACCTCTATGGAAAAGATATATATCATGGAGGTAGTTATATGACTGATCAATTATGTTTTTATAGAGCTCCCAATCCATGAACCCCTTTTGTTCTTTTGGGATATCCTTATTAGGACATAGCCTGCATCTCAAATTGCAAACATTAGTAGCTTCAATCCAGAGTTTTGTTGGTTTATAGGAAAGGGTACTATTTCTTCTTATATAATTAAGGTAGATTCTAAATAAATTAAATATTTTTTTGCTTTTTTTCATTTCTAATCTAGTATTTTTTTAACAAAATAAATGGGTTTATTCTGTGCTTCATGATATGTTCTGACAGCAAGTTCTCCCAAAAGACCCATAGAAATAAACTGAAATCCTAAAAAGATAAGAAGAACTGCTAATAGCAGTAATGGTCTATCTCCAATGGATTGTTTCTGCACAAGTTTTACATATGATAAAAAAAGTGCAATTAGGAATCCTAAAAATGCAGTTATTATACCAATAGATCCAAAGATTTGAATTGGTCTTGTTGAATAACTGAGTAAAAATTTTAATGTAATAAGGTCTAAAATAACTCTTGGTGTTCTTGATAATCCATATTTTGATTTCCCGAATTTTCTTTTATGATGAGAAACTGGAATTTCTGTAACATTTATACCTATCCAGCTTGCTAATGCAGGAATATATCTATGCATTTCACCATAAAGTTGTACATTTTTTGCTACATCTTTAGAGTAAGCTTTTAATGTACAACCATAATCGTGAAGGTGAATGCCCGCTAAAATTGAAACAAGCCAATTAGCGACTTTTGAAGGTATTATTCTAGTTAAAAAAGGATCTTTTCTTTCCTTTCTCCAGCCACTCACAACATCATATCCTTCTTCCATTTTCTTTAGTATCCTGGGGATATCTTTCGGGTCATTTTGAAGGTCAGCATCTATTGTTACAATTACATCTCCTGTAGCATAATCAAATCCAGCTGAAATTGCTGCTGTTTGACCATAATTTCTTCTGAATTGAATGACCTTATATTCTGGATTTCTTTTACGAATTTCAGCCAACTTATCAATAGTTCCGTCTGTACTTCCATCATCAACCAGTAATACCTCATAACTTTTATCTAATTTTGATAATACTTCTTCTAATTTTTCATATAATTTTTCAACATTTTTAGCTTCATCATAAATGGGAATGACTACTGATAAGTCTAAATTTCTTTCTTCATTTCTTTCAATTTTAGAATTTTTTGAAATTTGCAAGATCTTTCTCCTAAGAATTTATTTGTTTTTAATAAAAATTATTATTAGATAAATTATTAAATATTATCATTAGAAATCTGGAATTGCTGGTGTTTTTCTTTTATGCACAGATTTAATAATCATTTCTTCTATTTTTTCTTTAAAATACTTCTCAATCCTTCCCGAGATTAAATATTTATCTATCTGGTTATAAGTTACTCCCATCTCACCTTCATCAGTTTGTCCTTTCCACAAGCCTGCTGAGGGTGCTTTTTCAATTATTCTTTTGGGAATATTTAAATATTTTGCAAGTTCTCTTACCTGCGATTTTGTAAGATTACCAAATGGAAGAATATCTACACCCCCATCTCCATATTTTGTGAAATAACCAACCGCGAGTTCACTTCTATTACCCGTTCCAACTACTAAATAGTTTAAGCTATTTGCAAAATAATAAAGAGTTAACATCCTTAGTCTTGGCTTTAGGTTTGCTTTTGCAATTTGATAACTTTTTTTATCCAGAGTAATCTTGGGTAAGATGGATATTAAATTATTATATACTTCATCTAAGAGAACTTCTTTGCAAGGGATAGAAAATTTATTTATGATAAGATATGCATCTTTTATATCCTTTTTGATGCTATTGCAGGGCATAATTAACGCAAAACATCTATTTTTTAGTGATTCCTTGCAAAGAACAGCTGTAACTGATGAATCTATTCCTCCGCTTAAACCGAAAACCACACCACCAGTTCCAGCCATTTCAACCTGTTGTCTTATCCAATTAACTAATTTATTTTTTAACTCTTCCATCTTATTCCTTTTGATTTAGATACCATTTTACAAACTTTTCTATTCCTTCTTCAATACTGACCCTGGGTGAGTACCCTAATAATTTTTCTGCTTTAGAAACGTCTGCATATGTTCTTTCAACATCTCCTGATTGAGGAGGTAAAAAACTCAACTTTACTTCTTTACCCATCTTTTCTTGAATTAAATTTACTAAAGCCAGTAGTTTTATTGGATCTGAACTACCTAAATTTATAATTTCAAATCCTAAATCTTTTTTTATTGCAGATTTTATTCCATCCAATATATCAGTAATATAAGTATAGTCTCTACTGCTACTTCCATCACCATATATTGGTATTAGTTCATTATCATTCATAAGTCTTGTAAATTTATGAATTGCCATCTCAGGTCTCTGTCTTGGTCCATAAACAGTAAAAAATCTCAAGCAGGTGATAGGGATTTTGTAGAGATGATAATAAATGTAGCAAATTAATTCCGCACCTTTTTTAGTAGCAGCATAAGGAGATATAGGTTCATCAACTTTATTATCTTCACTAAAGGGGACTGAACCATTTCCATAGATTGAGGACGAAGAACCAAAAATCATTTTTTTAATTTTATATTTCTTACACATTTCAAGTAAATTTAAAGTACCCAGGATATTTACTTTTGTGTATAATTCTGGATTTTTTATTGAACCTCTTACACCAGCTTGAGCAGCCATATGTACTAAAATATCGATATCAAATGATGAAAAAATCTCATTAAGTAGTTCTTTATCTAATATATCTCCTTCAAAAAGTTTGAAAAATTGCTTTTTTCGAGCATCTGAAATATTTTTCCACTTAATATCTGGGTCATAATATGAATTGAAGTTATCAATTACGATAACTTCTTCTCCCGAGGAAAGAAGCTCATCTACAATATGGGAACCTATAAATCCTGCTCCACCTGTTATTAGAAATCTCATAGATAAGTCTCCTTTTTTTTAAATTTGTCTAATTATACATCAATATGGGATTTTTTTATAAGAGGAACTTTTTATTTATATTTAATTATGTGTATAATTAAGCATAAATTAAACAAAATATTAAGAGTTATCAGGATTTGATTTTATAATAAAAATGAGTAAAGTTCTTATATTAGGTATGGCACCTCTTCCTTTTGAAAAGGAGAGGAAAGTTTATGGAACAGGCATCAGAACATGGCAATTTGCCGAATCTTTACTGGAAGATAAACACGAAGTTTGTATTGTAGCATACAAAATACCATCTACTTATGAAAATAATAATAAAGTTAAGGTCACATATCCAATTGATTTAAACAAATACAAACAGGAATTTGAAAAATATTCCTTCTACCTCATTCCTCTTGGGAAAAAGGAATTTGAAGATGAATTGATTTTAAATGATATCCATGATAGTTTCATTCCAGATTGTATTGTTGGTGCCACATTTTACCCTTCATTTATTGCAACTAAAATAAAATCCAATGCCCCTTTTTGGGCTGATCTCTTTGGTCATGTAATGGCAGAGGCACAGGCTAGAGCTATATCTATAAATGATGATGAGGTACTTTTTCATTATTGGAATCAGGAAGTAAGAATAATTGACAAAGCTGATATTTTTTCATGTGTTTCAAAACGACAAGAAAGTGCAACAATTGGCGAATTAGGGATTTTAGGAAGATTAAATCGATATACTTCTAAATACAACTTTACAAGATTGATTCCATGTGCAGCACCTGAGGATGATTTTTCTCACACTAAAAAGGTCTTAAGGGGAATTGATGTAGAAGAAGATGACTTCGTGATCCTTTATAGTGGTGGTTACAACACATGGGTTGATGTTGATACACTTTTTAATGCTTTAACATTAGTAATGAGTGAAAACCTAAAAATAAAATTTGTCTCAACGGGGGGAGAGATTAAAGGAATTGATGAAAAGACATATTCTCACTTTTTAAAAATGATCGAAAGCTCACCTTTTAAAGATAGATTTATAATGAAAGGATGGATTCCTACTCAAGATGTTAAGAACTATTATTTTGAAGCCAATTTGGGAATTAATGTAGATAAAAAAATATATGAAGTTTTTTTAGGAAGTAAAAATAGGATTTTGGAATGGATGAGAGCGGGTCTTTTAGTGTTAAGTTCAAAGGTTTGTGAGCTTTCACATCTTTTAGAGGAAGATGGATTAGGATTTAGCTACATAGCGGAGGATGCAAAATCTTTAAAGGATAAGATTGTTGAAATAATATCAAATCCAAATTTAGCAAAGAAAGTTGCTGAAAAAGCAAAAAATTATGTAATTGAAAACTTGACTTATTACAAAACAACAGAACCTTTGAGAGAATGGGTAAGAAATCCAAAAACATCACCTGATAGAGATAAGGAAAGGTTACTTGATAGAAGCAAAGAAGAGGCTTTTCAGAATTTAGAGAAGATTGTTAAATCTCAACAGGAGATGATTAAAGTTAGAGATGAAAGAATATCTGAACTTGAGGGAATTTTCCATAAGAAACTTATTTACAGGATTTATAACTACCTAAAATTTATTAAAAAAAGAATATTCTAATATAGAATACATAAATTTAACAATGTATAAAATTCTAATTTTAAAAAGAAGTATTGAATGATTTGGGCATAGTTTCTCGACTAAATGTCTTCGAAACCATACCACAAATCTCTGAAGAAAATTAAAATGAATGAAGAGTCAAATTTCATAAAAGCATCAATAATTATTGTTAGCTATAATAGTGAAGAGTACATATTTGATTGTATAAACTCTATTAAAAAACAGAAATATCCTTATTATGAAATTATTGTTGTAGATAACGCCTCTATTGATAATTCTGTATCATTAATTAAAAATGATTTTCCAAATATAAAAATTTATGAATCCTCTAAAAATTTGGGTTTTGCTGGAGCAGTAAATTTAGGGGTTAGTTTATCAAATGGGGATATAATTGTTATTTTAAATCCAGATGTTGTTGTTAAAGAGAAATGGCTATCAAGTCTAATTGAAGCTTTTAAAGTAAAAGAGATCGGAATAGTAGGAAGTATTATATTAGATAGTAATCAATCATTTATTCAGCATGCTGGAGCAGTAATTAAAAAAAATGGTATAACTGAACATATTGAATTAAACTTAGAAGAGGTTTCGTTAGAAGATAATGAGGGGATAAAACAAAAAATAAAAGAAAAATTAAAGAGTAAATTTTGTAAAAATGATGTAGATTATCTTACAGGAGCATCGATAGCATTTAGAAAAAGTCTTCATAAGAGATTAAATGGATTTGATGAAGCATATTTCCCCGGATATTTTGAGGAAGTAGATTTTTGTATGATGGCTAAAAATTTGGGATATAAGTTGATATTAGAACCAAAATCAGTATGCATTCATAAACAAGCATCATCAAGTGGCTTATTTAGTTCAACTTTTTATTATTTTTATCATAAAAATAGAATCAGGTTTATTTTTAAAAACTATAGTTTTAGAAAATTTATCAATGTTTTTTTACCAAGTGAAATAAATTGGATAAGGAGAAAGAGAATATCAAAAGAGAATATACCTCTTTTAAAAGCATATCTTATTAATATAGTAAATATTTTTTCAACTTTACGTAGAAGAAAGAAATATATTTCATAAATTTATGTTTAATAATTTTTAATTGTTTAAAGGATTTTTTAAAAACCTAATTTCTAATGGTTTTATTATAGAATAAGTTTGAAAAATTAATTAATTATTTATTTAGGAGATGTTTTTAATAAGCCAACACAGGTTAGGTGAAAAAAATTGAAAAAGAATAATATCTTAATAATAAGCTACGATGTTGTTGGAAGCCAAATGGCTGGACCAGGAATAAGATACTATGAATTTGCCAAAACTTTATCTGATTTAGGTAAGGTAACCCTGGCTGTTCCAAATGAATGTGACCTACCCACACCAGGTTTTGAGACAAAAAGATATGATTACAAAGCTCCAGATTCACTAAAACTATTTACTAATGATGCTGAAACAATAATTATTCAAGGTTATATATTACATTTCTTTCCATTTCTGAAATTTTTTGAAGGAAAGGTTGTAGTAGATTTGTATAATCCTTTTCAATTTGAGAGCCTGGAGATGTTTAGTTATCATGGTATGGGTGAGAGACTAAGAATCGCAAGTAATGATCTTTCTACAATTAAAAGTCAATTACAACTTGGCGATCTGTTCATTTGTGCTAATGAAAGACAAAGAGATCTCTGGTTAGGTATGTTAAGTTCTGTTGGAAGAATAAATCCAAAGACCTATGATCAGGATAAGACTCTTAGGAAATTGATTGATGTTGTACCATTTGGAATTCCAGCAGAAAAACCCAAACATACGAGGAAAGTTATGAAAGGAGTTATAGAGAATATAGGTTCAAATGATAAAGTCGTTTTATGGGGAGGAGGTATATGGAACTGGTTGGATCCAATAACTCCCATTAAGGCGATGGGAGAAATATGTAGAAAGAGGGAAGATATAAATTTGATCTTTCTTGGTGTAGAACATCCAGATCCGAGACTTCCTCAAATGAAAAAGGTATCTGAAGCAATAGATTTAAGTAAAAAAATGGGACTTTATAATAAGAATATATTTTTTAATAAATGGGTTGATTATAAAGATAGGCAGAATTTTTTACTTGAAACTGATATCGGAATAAGTGCTCATCCTTCTCATATTGAAACAAGATTTTCATTTAGAACAAGAATACTGGATTACATCTGGGCTGGTTTGCCCATTATTACAACAAAGGGGGATTGGTCTCACAATTTAGTTGAAAGGTATAGTATGGGAAAAGTTGTTGATTATAAAGATTATCTGGGATGGGCGAGAGCTATACCAGAAATGATAGACAATACCTCAATTTATACAATCTATAAAAATAATGTAGCTAATCAAGCTAATAATTACATATGGCCAAATGTAGTTAAACCATTAAGGGGATATTTCAAAGAACCTTATTATGCTTCTGATAAAAAATACATTCATATTTTAAAAAACAAAGCTGAAGATGAGTTAATAGAAATATGTAATAATGAATTTAAAAATTATAATAAGATACTTCTATATTCAAATAGAAAAGATTTTCTATTTGAAAAGCTTAGTAAGGAAAAGGATATAAATTTTGTCCCAATTGAATTTTTAAAATACATCGAAAAGAAAGATGATTATTTAAGAGCAGAAATAGATTTTCATAATTTAGAAGATGAATTAAAAAAGAGTAAAAGATACGAGGCTGCTATTATAAGAAGTTCATTTAAACCCATTTCCTATCAGGATCTTTATAGTATTATCTCTCGGATATTAATACTACTAAAGAAGGATGGATTATTAGGAATTATATTGCCAGGTTTACCTTATTTCAGTAGATTTGTTACTGAACAAGAATCAATTGATACTCTTTTGGAGAAATATATATTCACTATTGAGCTTCTTTTAAAAAATATAGGGTTTAAGATTTTAGATAAAACCGTTCTTAAATATTCAGCAATATTCAGTAGAGCATTAGAAGAGAGTCTGAAAGATTATATAACAAATATTGAGGAAATATTAGGTGAACCAAGGATAATAAAGCTTGATAGAAAAGATTTTAGAGATATAAAACTTATTAGTAGATTTGATATTTTAAGAGATGATTTAATAGAAGAGTTATCCTATAAAGAGATTAACGAGGTTAAAGGAGAATTAATAGAAAAGGAACCTAAAGTAAAGAAGCGAAGAGGAATAAGAAAGTACTTTGATTTTGTTGCAAGTTTATATTTTGAAAATATTAGAAGAAGTTATAATAAAACAATGCAGTCTATAAATCATAATGTTCACTTACAATTAAACAGGGAAACCAATCAGATAAATTCATTGTTAAGAAATGGTCTCTTGGCTATTAACAGTGACCTGGAAGAATTATTAAGTAACAAACTAAACAGAATTTTAGAAGAAGTAAGAATGATAAAAAGGAGCTTTGAGCTCATTGATACTAAAAAATTAACTGATCATGAAGTGGACAACTTAAGGCAGAGAATAGAAGACATCTCTTCTGAATTAAGTCTTTTAGAAAATTTTGATATGAGAATATCAAAGCAGATAGTAATATTTGCAAAAAAATAACTACTACTCAAAAATAATTGGAAGATTTGGGCATAGTTTCTTGACTAAAATGTCTTAGAAACCATGCCACAAATCTATAAGAAATTAATTAATTTAAGTATTAATAAAAATTAAGTAATTGATAAGTAGAAAGATTAATGGAATTTTGGCCTTTTGTATCCATAATAACTGTAAATTTCAATGGTAAACATTTTTTAGATGAATGTTTTTCATCGATATTTTCAA
>Ga0209121_10003903_pt1 | contig 14144 bp, 7 predicted proteins | sample Cruoilmetagenom3_FD_187292 | JGI IMG/M metagenome (GOLD analysis project Ga0209121, IMG submission 187292) | Oil polluted marine microbial communities from Coal Oil Point, Santa Barbara, California, USA - Sample 3 (SPAdes) (version 2) | ecosystem: Environmental > Aquatic > Marine > Oil seeps ...
CGGCAAACAAGAACAAATGATTAATCACTAATAGACGATTTATGTATTGATTTTACTTTAATAAATTCGGATATTGACACAAAATTCCGCTTCCGGCGGATTTTGTGCGGAATCGGTAAAAAAAAGACCGAGCCAAACAAGCCCGGCCTTTTTGTTCATACGGCGCCCCGTACGCTTTCAAGTCCCCTTTGATTCATTCATCTCTCCCTGAAGCTTTACGAAGCTTTTCGAGAAGCTTGGAATCAACTGACCTGCCCAGGGCCTGTGCTTGATAAACATCCTTCCAGGCCTTGTCATATTCTCCCTTGTAGGTGTATGCACGCGCTCTGAGACTGTAGGCATCAGCTATCGTTGGGTCTATTTTAATGGCCTTGTTATAGTCGGTGATGGCCGGGTCGTATTCACCTTTGTTTCCATAGGCCATCCCCCGATTGACGTAGGCATGAGCATCCGCTGGTTTTATCTCAATGACCCTGGTGAAGTCTGCGACGGCCAGGTCGAATTTATCTTTGTCGTTATAGGCCATCCCGCGAATGATGTAGGCGGGAGCAAACCCCGGGTCTATCTCAATGGCCTTGGCGAGTTCTGAGAAGGCCTGGTCGTATTGGCCATTCTCATAATAGGCTTCTCCCCGATTGTAATGGTCAGTGGCGGCGGACTTGACTCTGTCAGGAGCAGCTTCTCCAGTCATGCTCGGCCTTTTGTGGCCGTCGGCTATCATGGCTGTATAATCGGCCGGTATCACCGGCTCAAAATCACTTGCGACGACTGGAATATCCCACTGGAAATCGGAAACGACGACGTGCAATTGCATCTGCTCATTCATCTTTGTTTCTATTTCCCAGAGCACCGGCAGCCAGGTTTCGACATCCGCCCACAGCGTTACTTTCAGTGTTACTTTTACGCCCTCTGGGAGGCCTTCCGGAAATTTAGGATCGGTAGTCTCAAAACCCTCTACTTCTATACCGTCAATCTCCTTCCGGCCCAACTCAGTGTAATTACAATCCATCATTCGCTTGAGCGTCTCTCTCGGATCATTTTTCTCCCTCTTCACTTTGGCAAGCCAATCGTCGTCGAATTCCATCCGCAGGTATTTCTTCTGCTCAGGCATAAGCGAGATCGCTACTTTTTGATCCGGAAGAATATACATCTCTGTGATCGCATTTTCGCCGGTATTGGGATTGGGTATACCCATTTCCCATTTCATACCGTATTCATCAGAGATGATCATCGTGCCTTGTACCTCTTGTTTTCCCCCCGGCATCATACTTCCTGTCATTGTCATTTCCATCTTGTACATAAAAGCCCGGGCCCGCTCCACTTTCTCGAGGACACCGGCCAGAGCTACACTCTTGTTAGTTCCCACGAAAACACTTGTCAATACAAGAACACCTATTAGTATCACCGCCGCAGCGGCGAGCCTTGCTGTCTTGCCTTTCATAATGGTTCTCCATATATTCGGCCGTGTGACAACCGATTGCTTTGCTTGAGATTCAGCTTTTCCGGCGGAAATATCATCATGAGCTCTTGAGACTTTATCGTATTCTTCAACAAGATTGTTTCCTATTGCTTTACTTCTATCATCGATAGCTTTGAAAGCCGATTGAATTGTCTCTTCTTCCTCCGCCATGGCTTGATAGAAAGAACGACAATTCGCACAGGTATCGATATGGTTTTTAATCTCATCAGCAGCCGGAGCTTCCAGCTCACCGAGTACTAAAGCAGCGATTGTTTCACGCCGATTGTGACAATCCTTATCATTGTTCATGATATATCCTCCACAAGTAAATTGTGCAGCATTAAGCGGGCCCTGACTAATCGTTGCCTAACCGCTGTCTCACTGATTCCCAGACTGAGTGCAACACCGGCACAATCCCGGCCATCGAGGTAGTAAAGAGTAATCGCTTCGCGATAACCTTCGGGCAATTTCGAGATGGCTGTATGTACACGTATGATATGCTCATTGCCATAATCCGGCCGAGCCGGCTCATCTACCTCCGCGAGTGAATAGCAGGGTTGGCGTTTTCGATAATGATCGATACACATCCGCCTGGCAATTTTTAATAACCAGGGACGCACACGTGTAGGATCCCTCAGCGTCTTTAATTTAGTAAATGCTTGTATGAAAACGTCTTGCGTAATATCCTCACTATCGTGAAAGTTTTTCGTGAAAGTTATACAGAAGCCCAACACTGCCGATGCGTGCTCACGCACAAGCTTTTCTGGCGTTACAGTTTTTTTCGCATCCACCATTTCTGCGCTTCTGCGAGTATCTTTCGCTTCGCCGTTGGCCAATTGACCACTCCTTTCAGTAAAACAGACGGAAACATATGCAAATTGTGACAGCAAATTGTAAAGTTTTCTGAAGATTTTAGAAAGATGTGTTTAAAGCCTAAAAAACAGTTATCCCATGCTATCCCAGGAGCGCATAAGAAAGGCCGAGCGAAACAAGCCCAGCCTTTATGATTTTATCGCTGCGTTGTTCGTCTCAAAGCGGCTTCTCAAGTCTTGCTAATTCTTCGGCAGTAACGTTTCCGACGGATAGGTCTCCGAAGATGATGCGGTATTCGTTATCCGAAATCTTCCACCGCAACAGGACCGCATCGGTATCCTCAGGCCCGACCGTCTCGCCGTAATACGCAGGTTCCTTCTTGTTCTGTATCAGCGTCATATAGAACATACCAATCGACTGAACCTTGACAATCGTCTCCGTTAGTTTTTTCGTGCGTTCGTCTATTTGCCCCCGGTCCATCTCTTCTTTTAATTTCATGCCCGCGTCGGTCTGGTTTTTATTGTTCTTAATAGCCGAGAACTCCTGCATAAGGTTCACTAAATTCAGCTTCTTGGGATATTGCCCTGTAATTTCGGCAAAGAATTTCAAACCTTCAAGAGCAGCTTCTTCAGTAATGCTCGGCATCTTCATACCTTCGGTCGCAAAGGCTGTGTAATCATCCGGTATAACCGGCTCAAAATCACTTGCAACGACTGGAATATCCCACTGAAAATCGTAAATGACTCCCTGCATCTGCATCTGTTCATTCATCTTAAAGTCCATTTCGGTACGTACAGGCAGCCACTCTTCGACATCTACCCACAGTGTACACTCAACGTTTTCCACTGCGCCTCCGTAAAAGGCGGGGTCTGTCGTGTGGAAACCTTCAACATCTATGCCGTCAATGACTGAGCGGCCAAGCTCGGTGTACTCACTGCCCATTATTTGCTTGATCATTTCCCGTGGGTCGTTGTTTTGTCTTTTCATGCTGGCAAGCAAATCATCATCGAATTCCATCCGCATATACTTTTTATGCTTAGGCATAAGCGAAATCATCAGTTTTTGGTCAGGAATAATATACATTTTCTGAGTCATTTCTTCCTTGCCCGAATTGGCATCAGTCATAACCATTTCCATTTTCATGCCATAGTCATTCGAGATAGTAACCGTAGCGTCCGTCTGTATTTTCATGTCAGGCCTACCCGACATCACAGCACCGGTCATGGTCATTTTCGTTCTGTACATAAACGCCCGGACCTGCTCGATCTTCGCAAGTACATCGGCCAGGGCTACACCTTGTTTGCTGTCTAAGAGTGGCAAGCCGGCAATCACGGCGATAAAAATTACTGCCGCAGCGGCTAATTTTGTTATTCTACTTTTCATGATTTGCTCCAATAAAATATGCTGTTTTGATTGTTTTGTTCGCTGTAAAGAACTGCTGAAATTATTGGAGGTTTCCTGAGCGATTTTATGTACGTCGGCCGGTATCTCTTCTTCGCCGATATTCTTCAGGATTTCTTCGATATTATCGTTATTCATTTTCTTACTCCCGTTTAAGCTGAAGTTGCCAATTTTTCCTTCAATGCCGCAAGAGCCTTCGATACGTGCGACCTTGCAGAAGCTTTTGTGCAACACAACTTTTCAGAAATTGTTTCGTAATCGTGTTGCTCAAGGTATCGCATGACTATCGCCCTACCCTGTTTTTCGGGAAGCCGGCTTATGGCTTTTCTTACTTTCACAGTCAACTCAACCCTGCCGAGTTTCTCGCCCGGGTCTGCTTCGATGTCGATTCGGCTTCGGGCGAAATCGCCGTTTCTGCCGATTCTGTTTCGCCAGGCCCTGGAGTTGGACGACAATGCGATCCTGTAGATATAAGCTCCCGCCTGTCTACCGTTGAGTTTATCGATATGCTCCCACATTCCCATCAGCGTATATTGCATCGCCTCGGTGAACAGCTCCCTGTCGCCCGTGAGCTTCCAGAGAACCGACAGCAGAAAAACCGAATACTTGGCTCTTAATTTTTCAAAGATTTCCAATCGCTCGTTTTGCCTCATTTTAACGCTCCAATTTTTCACAAAACTCGAACATGTTCAGTTTCCACTAAATATTAACCACCCAAAGCCTGATTTGTGTAAAATTTTCTAAAAAAAGAATGAAACGGCGCGCACTTCGCCCGTTATTGGCTCGAAACAGGTATTCAGTTGCTCTTTGCCGGCAATCAGCCGGGTAGTTTTGTAAGGGCCTGGCCCCGTGCCTTGAGCATAACATAAAGCCCGAAGGCGCCTGAGATTAGATAACCAAGGGGCGAGAATTTCAGGATGACATCGGAGCCGAAATGTTCGGCGACCCGCAGCAGGGGTATAAAAACGATATAAGCCAGCGCCCAGGTGCCCCCCACCATGAATCCCATTCGCTGACCGAGGGTCAGCCCTTTGGCCTGTCTCGATAGGGTAATCATCAATATATAAGCTGAAATAGCCCAGAATCCGGCGCCAAACAGTATCCAGATCGCCATTCTTCTATTTATGAATGCCAGGTATAACACCAGGAAAGGAATCACGAGGAAAAGTGCAGCAACCGAGCATTTCAACTCTCCCTTCTTGTGAGCGACATGCGCCCAGACGAATGAGCCGACGGCACCTCCCAGGCCGAACATCGTCGCAGACAGGCCGCCAAATGTTAGGTCGAAGCCAAGCTCGTTGAGCATTGTCGGCAGCAGGGATGCGATAATGGTTGTCGAGACAGCGGCCGGCACCGCCATTACTAAAATGAGCCAGAAAGGCAATAGGTTCTTTTCCTGTTGGGTCGTTTCTTTATTGTACACAGTCCGCTCCACCGCCAGCCGGACTCTAAACAATAAGACCAGAACGATACTGACAACGGGAAAAAGCATGAGTGGATACAAACCTCGCAGGCCAAAACGTGAGACAAGAAAAGCCGATATCACCCCGCCGCTCGCGTATCCCAGAAAACCCCCTGCCATAAATACAGCCGTACTTACCGCCGGTTTAATCCGCCTGAGCCGGTGGACACCTCGCAGTCCTTCGGGGTGCACTATGGCAATTCCGAAACCGCTAATAACGGCCAGCAAAATCATGCCTGCAAAGGCGCTGTCTCCTCTGGGCAGGGCGCCGAGCAGGCATATGACCGTGCCTAAAACCAATCCGATATGCAGGAACAGCGGCTTGCGCTTGTTGGCGCGTAAATGACCGATTAGCGGCTGAACGCCATTGCATGTTAAATACATCACGGCCATAACCAAGCCGCTCTTAGACAGGCTCAATGAAAATTCAGCCTGGATCGCCGGAAGGATGGCTGGCAGCATACTCGCAAATACATCGATAAAGAAATGAACTCCTGCAAGAACGAACAAATGCATCCAGTGGAATGTAACGAGTTTCCTTTTCAACTTGGCCGCCGAATCCGATACAGTTTCGAAAGAGTGCGAATAATCAAGCTGCACCGAAATTGTGGCCGGAGCGACTCTTCAAGGCTGTTGGAAGCCGTAAAAAGGGTCGCCGTTGCAGCGACAGGAAAAACTCGATACATAAATCATATCCTTTCGGTTACCTGGAATTCTCTGATAACATCACCCAACTACACAGCCGGATTATTTAACCGGAATAATACCCGGTTCGCCCGCTCAACGCTAATGATTTCCGTGAACGTTTGACAGCCGGCGTTCGAGAAGTACTTCTCATGATTTCCCCGCCATAGAACAATCCCCGATAAATTAAGCCGACGCTTGTATGATATTTTCCGGCCATGGACGGAAAATATTTCATTTAGTTCTATCGCGCGACGCCTGCCGGAGTTCCGGCGACATTTATCGTATCTTCTCTTATGACCTCGATGAAGTTTATAATCGGCGCCTGGTCGGGATTCGGATTCGCCGGCTTGGCAAGCAGCTCAAGAACCATAGCACTTCCGGCCTCGATGCCTTTGAATTCTTTGACAACCGCCCTGTTGGCCTTTCCCGCCGTCGCCATAATATCAAAGCTTTCCAGCGCGACCTTGTCCTGGATTTTGATACCAAATACTCGTCGGCCCTCGCGGTCCTCCGGCAGTGCATTGAAGCCGAGACGGACGGTGTACGCCGCAAATTTTTCTCCGACGGTATCATCGGTCAGCGGCACTTCGCAGCGCAGCATTCCCCGGCAGCCGGATGTGAAAAGCCAGGGCTTGTCGGTGCCGGCTATTTCAATACCTTTGAAGTCGTGGCAGAAATACCCCATTCCGGGCAGCGTCCGGACACCAAGATCGAACTTGACGCCGTAGTTGGGGAAGTGGGTATACGAACTTGTTTTAGGATTGGGATAGCTGAACCAGACGGTTCCTTCGTCATCCTTTTTGTCTGCCGGAGCGCCGAAGTTAACAGTGAAATGCTTTACGGGCGTAAGCTCGCCGGGGGTGACATAGACCGTCCAGGGCTGAGCCCTGCGCGGCTTGCGTATCATCGCCATCGAGCAGCGGACGGGGTACGAGCACGTGCAGCCGGCCGCCGCCTCCTGGCTAAGCAGCACACCGCCGGCCGGTATCAAACTGATTGCACAGCCCGGGCGGTAGGCGCCGAAGATGGTGACTCCGTTGTCCTGCTCCAGGTCGTAAAACGCCGTGCAGGCCGAGCGATAGAAAAGGCCCTTCTCTGAGGCGGCGGTAATGCCGCAGGTGTGGCCGGGCCGTAAGAACTCCCAGGGGACTTGCTTGCCGGTGATCGGATGGTCCCGCATTATAATCTCGCCGGTTCGGAGATCACAGGCCTGCGGCTCCAGGATGATTTTATCGGAGACGATGACCGGGCGTGTGCGGTAGTTCAGCGCTCGCGACCAGGCCATTCTGCCGTTTTCGCCCGACAGCGTTGTGATCCGCCGCCATTTCATGCCGCCCTCACGGAATCTCCACGCGTCATGGTTGCCGTGGTTGCCGAAGAACAACAGCAAACCGCCGCTGTAGGCGGCTCCCATTTTGTCGCCGCAGCAGCCGGTCAAATCGACCGGACGATTCCACAACTCCTCGCCGGTTTTGGCGTCCAGCGCACAAACAATTCTGACGTCGGCGTCATCGTATGTCAGAGTGCCTTCCGGATGCTCCTCACGGAACAATTCAGCCTGAAGGGAACTGATGAAATATTGGACCTGCGATTTCTGTCTGTATGATGGATTCTCTTTCAGTCTCTGAGCCAGGAACTCTTTTCTCTCGTTGAGCTCTTCAAGAATTCCGTCTCTTACTTTGTACACGCCCTTGTCTGTGAGTCTTCTCCGCCTCTGCAGTGCACGGCCTTTTTGTTTTTCTGATATTCCGCTGTCGGCGAAGAAGATTTTGCCATCCCCGATTGCGATTGTAATGTTGGCGATCTTTTCGCCGTCACGCTGCCAGAGCAGCTCGCCCGTTTCCGTGTTTATGGCAAAGACTTTGTCAGACGTCATCAGATTGGCGGTGACCGCATTTTTCTGCAGGAATTCTCCGCCCCTGCCAAAAGATGTCATTGACCTGTACATCACGCCCGACCTCTCGGCGGCCCTGCGCAAGTCTATCGGATCGGGATACAACTTCCTGGAATTCTCGTACTGGCCTCTGTACTTTTCGGGGATACCATTAATATTTATCCACTTTCCATTTTCCACGAATAGCTTCAGCGTAGCACCGTAATCTTCATTCATGGCTTTGGCGGCCGAGCCGTAGAGAATATTACCGACCACCGAAATATAGCCCCATCGGCGGCGGCTTCCATCGGATGAGGCCGGAATTTCGTATTCACGGATGGTAGCGCCGGTTTCCGGGTCCAGCCTGTAACATTTATCATGGGCCGCCACATACAGACCATCCTGCGTGACAACCAGATTGCCGCAGTCGGCTTTGACCTTGACGCGGACCGCCCCGGGGATCTCCCTTTTCCACAGCGGGGTGCCGTTGAACGCGTCGGCGGCGGAGATAACTTCTTCGCCCTCCATGAACAGACGGCCGTTCATCGAGACAGGGCTCTGCGCGCAGGCGTGCCGCTCGACCATTCCCTGCGGGCCGGGCTCTCCGAACCAGAGCACTCCCAGCGGGCCGTAGACCAGCTCATCACCCGAACAGGCTGTGTTCTGAGGATCGCAGTACTGCTGCGTCCAGGAGCCGGTGCCTTCCAGCGGGCCCCGGACGTATTTTCGCCATGTCACCTGCCCGTCTCGATGTAAACTCAGGCAGGCCGTGCCACCCCACGGGCGAAGGATACGCTGTCCCTCTTCTACTGTCCCAGTCGTTTCGCCCGTCAGGATCATTCCATCGGAGACGATCAGGTTGGCGAAATAGTCCGGCAGAGATTCCATATCCCAGGGTTCGACCACAATCCGGCTTCCCAATAAGCCGGCGGCATCGAGATTCTTCCGGGCGACAGCTAATTTTGAAGGATCTTTTTCCAAACCGACGATTTTCAATTCCGTTCTTTTCGCTAATTCGTAAGCCAGGCGCCCCTGTCCGCAATCGAGGACCAGGGTATATCCTTTCTTTATGCCGCTCTCAGCCAGGATTTTTTCCGCGGCGGCCTCGTACGTTTCGCTGAGCGAATCGTTAGGATAGGGATCGGCTTTTATTTGAGGCCTGATTTCTCTGGCTGCTGCAACTTCGGTTCCGCCAAAGCAGTAAATTGGCCCTTCGTCACTGCTTACAACCAGAGAACCGCCGGCGGCGGCGAGCCCGACCGCGGCGCCATTTACATTGCTTTTCCAAACTTCCTTGCCGGTTTTTACGTCAATGCCGACGACAATCCCTTCACCGCCCGCAAATACGACATCGCCGGCGAGTATCACCGAACAAAGCCCTTTTCCCGTATAGCGCCACTGGAAGCTGGAACCTTTCAATCTTCTTTCTTCCCGGGCGGCATCAGCAATTTCCTTAGACAATTCATCGATTCGCTGGTTAAGCTTTTTGCGCGTACCCTTATCGGCGGAACTCAGCTTTTTCTTAAACTCATCCAATTGGCTCTGCCATATTTGCCGATTTCTCGCCAGCCTGCCCGCTTTACTCACGGCTTCATTGTAGAGTGTCCGGTTGATCGCGTATACGCCTTCCCGGGTTACAATATATGAAGAGTCGCGCGTCACGGTCATATCAATTCCCGGGAACCACGCGAAGGCATCGCCCCGGCGTCTGCCGGTATTGGCATCATAGGAAACCTTGTGAGGTTTGCCCGAGTAGTCCACTCCGGAAATCAGCCTGTCGTTGTCCAGCAGGGCCCACACCCCACCTCGTTTTGCACCGGGCGAGGCATAGAATAGAAATTTTCCGGTATGCCGGTTGAAACCGGCGGGCATCGACCGGCCCGAGGGGATATACAGGACATCCCTGGACGCAATCGGGTAACCGTGCGGCGATATCCCGCCGTATTCCAGCCCGTGAGCCCGGTCACCGATCGTATCGTTTTTCCAGAGAACCGAGCCGTCGCCGGCCTTGAGCGCATAAATGTACAATCCTTCGTACGGAAACACACCGGCGGCAAAATATACAATTCCATCGTCGACCAGGACACCTGTCCTGACCGGCCAGAGTGATATCATTCTTTCGTTGCCAATGATTTTCTCATCGGTGGGACCCGGGTGGTATTTCCATACGAGCGTGCCGTTTTCGCCATCGAGACAATACACATAACCGTCATCTGAGCCGGCGTAAATCCTGCCGTCATAGACAGTGGGGGCAAAACGAACCGGTCCTTCGGTAAAGAACGTCCAGCGCAGCTCGCCTTTGGCCACGTCGATTGAATAGATCTTATTTGTCGTGCAGGAGCCGAAATAGGCGCTGCCGTCGGCTATCGCAACGTGATACGCGTTGTCGTTGTGCATTCTCGGCATCTCTTCGGAGGGCATCGGCCAGGCGGGTTTGGGTTTATGAGCAGGAACATATTTCCATTGCAGAAAAAGTTCCGGCCCAACGGTTTCGGAGGTAATCCCGCTTCGAGCTATATCAGACCGGTAAGTCGCCCAGTCCTCAGCGAGGCCAACGCCGCAAACCATAAGTATGATAAGGAAGACCCAAAAACCAGTTAGAGGACGAAAAAACGCCGAAAACAGCCCGGAATCACTCATCGTATTTTGCCGCTTCATTGGATAACTCCTTACAAAACAATAAAAGATATTTGACACATCAAACCAGACCGGCTCACTGCCAACTTCACCGGATTAAATCATAATCAAATTTGGCGCTCTTGGAAAGTATTTCTTTTACCGATTACGCTGCCGTATAAATTTTTATCTGCGCTGCCGAAATTCCATACCTGCTCGTTATCCTGCAAAAGTAATTTATTGATGTTATTGCTGTGTTGGTGTATAATTTAATCGTGTAATTATAGGTTGCAAAGGTTACTACTTTGAAATTTACCGGGCCTCCAGTCGTTTGCTGTTGTGTTTGGGAAACCTGTTATTCAGCAAGGGACAAGGCTGATTCGGGATAAAAGTTGTGAAACGCAGCAGAATTAACAGGGTCATAGAGATTCTTACAACTTTGCAGGCGGGCGAAAGTTATACCGTTAGCGAATTGTCCGAAATGTTCGGAACCAGCCGGCGAACAATCTTTCGCGATTTGAAAGAATTACAGGCTATCGGCGTTCCGTATCACTTTGACGCCGAAACGGGAGGCTATTCGATAAATCCGGAATACTTCCTGCCCCCGGCGGATCTGAACTTCCATGAAGCACTGAGTCTGCTTCTGCTGGCACATAAAGTAAGTAACCAGGTACAGTTGCCGTTCAAAAGGTCTGCCCTGCTGGCCGCTCTGAAAATCGAAAACAACCTTCCCGCCAAAATAAGACAATATTGCAGTACAGCTTTGCAAAATATCTCCGCCGGAGCCGATACACAGGCACCGCTCCAGCAGAATACCCGGTTCGACAGAACCTTTGCGCAATTACAGCAAGCTATCGCAAAGAAACGTGAAGTGAATATATCCTACAGCTCGCTTTTAGAGAGTACGGTTAGCGACGTTGAGCTGTGTCCCTATCACCTGCTTTACAATAACAACGCTTGGCACGTACTGGGCCGCACCAGCCTTGACAACAGCATCCGGACATTCGAGCTTAACCGCATCAGAGAATTGAAAATTACAGATAAATGCTTCCTCGTCGACGAGGATTTCGATGTGTCCGAATACCTCGGCAGGGCCTGGTCAATGGTGCCGGAAGGCCGAATATATCACGTCAAGCTGCATTTCTTACCCCAGGTAGCCAATAATATCGCCGAGGTAAAATGGCACAGAACACAAAAAGTTACGTTTAACGGTGACGGCTCTGCAATTGTGGAATTTCGCGTCGACGGCCTGAATGAAATCACCTGGTGGATACTCGGATACGGCGACCAGGTCCAGGTGCTCACGCCGAAGGCACTTCGTAAAAGAGTCCTTGAAGTCGCAAAAAATATGATTAAGCTCAACCAGAACGTTTGACTTGCGTACCGGTATCGTTCCGTGATACGTTATCCAAAGGGTTTTTATACCGTAAAACTTGTCCTGAATTTTCTTGCAACAACTTCCCGTTGAATGTAAAATAATATCGTTCAGCGTGCTGAGTTCTGCGTTTTGAGCTGCTGAACGCCGAACGCTGAACAAATTAGTGATGCCAACGTAGCTCAGCGGTAGAGCTCTGGTTTTGTAAACCAGTGGTCGTCGGTTCGAATCCGACCGTTGGCTTTTTGCTTCTTTAATTACACATCTTTATGAATTTCTGGAAATCATGCCTTCAATATCATATTGTGCCCTGTGGTTTTCTATCTCATTTTTCACGGACTAAAAAAACTTTGGTCTAATACCAATTGTGATTATGTTTTCGTTTTAGTCATTTCGACCGAAGGGCCACAAAGTGGCCCGAAGTGGAGAAATCTATTAAAAAAGAGTATGTGTTTAGCCAGGGAAGAGCCATCCCCATCCCAATAAATAACAATTGGGATGAGGCTGCCACCCAATAGAATTGATGGAAAAGGGGTGGCAGCCTCAAGCCCAGCTTGGGGATGGTCGCGAATACCAGAGGCCAGCTAAGCACGTACAAAAAAGATTTCTCGACTCCGCTTCGCTCGAAATGACACAAATAAGCGCATTGATTATACACAATTGGTATAATGAGAAGAAACGCTTTGCCGGTGGATCGGCTCGTATGGTCTGAGTTTTTTCTGGCAGCGGCGCGGGAGTTAAAAGATGAATAAAGAAATCAGAACAATCCATAAAAGTCATCTTATAGCTGTTTTATTGATAGCCGTCTCGAATCTTTTTCCGCCGGGCCTGGTTATGGCCGCCGGGCAATCGTCTTCCAGCCGGGATGTATCAGATAAATATTTCAAGATTCAGGTGGTGGATCGGCAAACCGGTAGAGGCGTGCCTTTAGTCGAATTGCGAACGACCAATAACACGCGGTATTTTAGCGACAGTAACGGAATCGTGGCGTATTACGAGCCGGGCCTGATGGACAGAGAGGTCTTTTTCTTCGTCGAAAGCCACGGCTACGAATTTCCAAAAGACGGATTCGGCATGCACGGAACGAAGCTCAAAACCACGCCGGGAGGCAGTGCTGTTATAAAAATAGACCGGCTCAATATTGCCGAGCGGCTCTATCGCGTCACGGGCCAGGGAATCTACCGGGACAGCATTTTGACCGGCACTCCGGTTCCGCTGAAAAATCCGGTACTCAACGGGCAGGTCATGGGGCAGGATTCGGTGTACACGTGTATTTACCACGACCGTCTGTTCTGGCTATGGGGCGATACGAACCGGGCTTCCTATCCCCTCGGGCACTTTGCCACAGCAGGCGCGTTTTCTGATTTGCCCGGAAAAGGGGGATTCGATCCGGCTCTCGGCGTCGACCTGGAATACTTTGTCGACGAGACGGGATTTAGTCGGCCGATCTGTCGCTTGAAGGAGAAAGGGCTGGTTTGGCTTGATGGATTGTTGACCATCGAGGACAAACAGGGTCGGCAGCGGATGGTCGCCAAGCACGCGCGAATGAAGGACCTCGGCAAGGCCTACGAACGCGGGCTGGTCGTTTTCAACGACACGACCGGCTCATTTGAACCGATTGTCCGTTCGGGCCCGGATTTTCTGCCTTTCCACAATTCGGGGCATGCTCTTGCCGTTGATGTGCAAGGTGAGCAATATTATTACTTTGCCACTCAGTTTCCTCTATCGGTTCGCATGCGCGTCAAAGCCAAGTGGGACCACGTTCTCGACCCGAATTGTTACGAAGTCCTGACGTCTCCAAAACCACCGGAGCCTTGTCGCTGGGTCCGTGCCGGCGAGTTGATTGGCAATGATGTCTCTCAAATGCCTTCGCTAATCGAGGCTCTCAAGCAAGAGAAAAAAGACACGTATCTCTACGATGTAACCTCGGGTAAAAAAGTTACTCCTCACGGCGGCAGCGTCTATTTCAATACCTATCGAAATAGATGGGTCATGATCACGGTGCAGCATTTCGGCGAGAATTCTCTTTTAGGAGAGGTCTGGTACGCCGAAGCGGATACGCCCGTGGGACCTTGGGCCTACGCTCGAAAGATCGTTACGCACAACAAGTATTCCTTCTACAATCCACAACACCACCCGTACTTCGACCAGGACGGCGGGCGTATCGTCTACTTTGAGGGTACATATACGCACACGTTCTCCGGCCCGGCTGAAACCGCCACACCGCGCTACGATTATAACCAGATCATGTACCGGCTCAACCTTGACGATCCTCGTCTCACACTGCCGGTGGTGGTCTATCAGGTCAAGGATGAGCGGGGCGAAAGAGACTATCTGCTGTGCGACGATGTAGAAAAAGCGGGCAAGTGGAGCGCTGTAGAATCCATCCCATTTTTTGCCGTCGAGCCGGAAGGAGCTTCTGATGATCTTGTCCCTATCTACAGCCAGACCGTCCCCG
>Ga0209121_10003907_pt1 | contig 14140 bp, 12 predicted proteins | sample Cruoilmetagenom3_FD_187292 | JGI IMG/M metagenome (GOLD analysis project Ga0209121, IMG submission 187292) | Oil polluted marine microbial communities from Coal Oil Point, Santa Barbara, California, USA - Sample 3 (SPAdes) (version 2) | ecosystem: Environmental > Aquatic > Marine > Oil seeps ...
CGGCCGAAGCGATCGAGCGGGCCATCGACCTCAACGGCGTCGCCGTCGACTTCAACACCCGTGCCTTCCGGGTCGGGCGGCTCGTGGCGGTCGATCCGTCGTTCGCGGATCCCTCGCCCGACGACAGTTCGGCGGTGGTTGGTCTGGGGGATGGCCTGAGGGACGGCCTGGGGGATGGCCTGGGGGACGGTCTCGAATTTCACGCGGGCCTCGTCGCCGCATACCAGAATGCGGCATGGGAGGATCGGTACCGCCGCGCGATCTCGCGCCTGGCCGACGCGGAGGCGGCCAAAGGTGTGTCCGGCCTCACCGCCGCCGCGATCCCGGTCCTGTCGCACCTGATGCGTTACAAGGACGAGTACGAGGTCGCGCGCCTGCTGACGGACCGGCACTTCGAAGACCGCCTTGAGCGCACCTTCGAGGGCGCCCCACGATTTGAGTTCAACTTGGCGCCGCCGATCCTGGCGCGGACCGACGCGCGCACCGGCCGTCCCGGCAAACGTGCCTTTGGCCCCTGGATGCGCGGGCCGCTCCGGGCGGTGGCCGGGTTGCGTAGCCTGCGCGGCACGATGGCCGACCCGTTCGGATGGACGGCTGAACGCCGCATGGAGCGCGCCTTGATCGATTGGTACGAAGGTCTGATCGACCGATGTGCGCAGGGGCTGGGCGCGGGATCGGCCGAAACCTGGACCGAGATCCTGCGCGCGCCCGACGCCATCCGGGGTTTCGGCCCGGTCAAGGCCGCGAACGCGGCGCGCGTCCGCGCGCGCGTGGACGCCTTGTTCGCCCAGCTGTGATGTGAACGAACGCCGGATGTCGCCAGGGACGTCGCCGGGACGATCCGGGGCGCGTCCGGTCGGCGTTTCGACGGCAAATCGGCCGAACGCGGCGTTGCCGAAATCAGACTGTCCATCGCCCAGGCCCAAACGCCGCGCATGTGGGTCGCAACCCGATCAGTGCCGCCCCTTTCGCGCGGCAGGCCGACCCGGCACAGGCCGCTTTGTCACCCGCCGAGGACCGACATGTGCCGCATGACCGCCGGGGTGGACCCTGCGCGGGTGTCGAAGAAATGATGTCGCGGTTTTGCGGCAAGCGCAGTCCGGATCAGCCCTCCGATCCGCTCCGGGGCATCGCGGAGCGCCGCGCGCAGATCGACGGCGCCGTCGTCGCCCATGCACGGGTAGAGTTTTCCGGTCGCACTCACGCGCAGCCGATTGCAGCTGGCGCAGAAGTTGCAGCTGAGCGGGGAAATGAGGCCGAGCAAGCCGCCGGTTTCAGTGATGTGCAGATAGCGCGCCGGGCCTCCGGTGCTTTTTCGGTCGGGCGAAAGGGTCCAGCGCTTGCCGAGGTCGTCTACCAGCCTGTCGAGCCGCAGGAACCGGTCGGGGCGGTCCGTTCCGGTCTCGCCCAGCGGCATTTCCTCGATCAGGCTCAGGTCCATGCCACGGCCATGGGCGAAGCGGATCAGGTCATCAATCTCGGCCTCGAAGGCGCCTCGCGACGCGACCGCATTGAGCTTGACGCGCAGCCCGGCCGCCTGGGCCGCATCAAGCCCCGCCAGCACTTTCGAGATGTCGCCGCGCCGGGTCACAGCGCGGTAACGCGCAGGGTCGAGCGTGTCGAGCGAGACGTTGACCCGCCGCACGCCGCAGGCGGCGAGGTCGCGCGCGAAGCGGCTGAGCAGGGTGCCGTTGGTCGTCAGCGTGAGTTCCTCGAGCGCCCCGGTGTCGAGGTGGCGCGACAAAGCGCGAAAAAGCTGGATCACGTCGCGGCGCACCAGCGGCTCGCCACCCGTGAGGCGCAGCTTGGTCACGCCGCGGCGGATGAAATCCTCCGACAACAGGGCCAGCTCTTCGAGGCTCAGAAGCTCGGCTTTCGGCACGAACCGCATGCGTTCCGACATGCAATAGGTGCAGCGCAGATCGCAGCGGTCGGTGACGGAAAGTCGGAGATAGGTGATCCGGCGCCCGAACGGGTCGGTCAGCCGGTCGGAAGGGGTGTCAAACGGCATGGTGAAGCGTCCGGGCAGGAGATCGGGAAAGGGTGGCCGGCACCGTACCGGCCACCCCGTTGCGCTCACTTGGCGTCAGCCGCGTTCGCCATCAGGTAGTCCATCACCAGTTGGCGTTCGCTGTCTTCAAGGCCGGCGCGTTCGAACATCGACGGGACGATGCCTTTCCACTGCTGCTGGGTATAGTGCGTCACCTCGCGCGGGGCGTGGCAGACGGTGCAGCGTTCGAAGAACATCTTCTCGCCCGGCGTCATGTCGGCATAGAGTGCGGCAGTCAGCTCCTCGAGACGGTCGAGGCCAAGCTTGTCCTCGTCGATCTCGGCCAGGTCCATGTCGTCGATGATCGCCGGCTTTTCATAAGCCATGTTCGGACCTTCCGGGTCCTCGCATTTGCGCATCTCGACCAGCACGGTGTTGGCCGTGGTCGCCTGCGCCAGACCGGACGACGGCTGGGTCGAGGTCAGGAAGTTGACCAGGCCTGAGTTGCAGCGGCCCTTGCTGTCGAGCGACGGCCAGGCCCCCTCGTAGATCGAGACCACACCCGGCATGATGTCATCGCTGACGACAGCCCCGGCGATCACCGTGCCGCGGTCGTTGAAGAGCTCGACCAGATCGCCATCCTCGATGCCGCGCGAGGCGGCGTCTTCGGTGCTGATCCGGACCGGCTCACGGCCTTGCACCTTGTAAAGCGCGCGCAGTTTTTCGGACTGGTCCATCTGGCTGTGCAGGCGGAACCACGGGTGCGGCGACACGACGTGCAGCTGGCCAGGCTTGGCGTTGCCGAGATACTCGTGCTTTTCCATCCAGACCGGCATTCCTGGGCAATCGTCGATCTCCATGCCCGCGATGCTCTCGGAGAACATCTCGATCTTGCCGGAGTCCGTGTGCAGCGCATTGGCTTCGGGGTCTTCGTAGAAAGCACCGTGGCGGGTCCACTTGCGGGCCGCTTCCGGCACCGGCATCCGGGCGTAACCCTTCTCCCAGAACGCGTCGAACGGCACATCCTCGGCCGCGCCGGAGGCTTCGTAGGCGAGCTTGATGTGGTACATCTTGTCTTCGCTCTCGGTGAACTGGGTCCAGAGCCCCAGTTTGTCGGCGAGGCCTTCGAAGATCTCGTAGTCCGGCAGGCTCTCGCCGATCGGTTCGATCACCTTCTTCATCGCGTAGACCTTGTCGTTGGAATAGGTGCCACCTGAGGTGATGTCGTCCTGCTCCAGCGTGCTCGAGGCAGGCAGCACGATGTCGACCCAACGGGTCGCCGCCGTCCACCAGACATCGACGCTGACGATGGTTTCCACTTTTGCGAGCGCCCGGATCAGCCGGTTGGTGTCCTGCTGGTGCGACATGAAGTTGTTGCCGGCGTTGAAGATCATCTTGACGTCGGGATAGGTGTTCGTCTGACCGTTGTAGAAGAACTCCATCCCTGGGTTTTCCAGCGCCTCGGTGATCCGCGAGGCGGGAACGATCTTGGTGACGAAGTTGCGCCCCTGGCTCATGCCCACTGGGGTGCGGTTGCCGCCTTGCGGCATGCCGCCGTTGCCGTAGTGCCACGAGAACCCGAGGCCTGCGCCGGGCTTGCCGATCTTGCCGGTCAGTGCCTGGAAGTTGACGATGGCCCAATAGGCCATTTCGCCGTGCTGGGCGCGCTGGATGGCCCAGGAAGCGGCAATCTGGGTGGTCGAGGTGGCGAAGAGCTCGGCGAGTTCCTTGATCCTGGCCTCGTCCATGCCGGTGATTTCGGCGGCCCAGGCCGGCGTCTTCGGCGTGCCGTCGTCCTCGCCTTTCACATAGGCGATCCAGTTGTCGGCCCCGACGGTGTACTTGTCGAGATAGGCGCGGTCTTCCAGCCCCTGCTCGAGCACATGGTAGGCCATGGCGAGGAACAGCGCGGTATCGGTGTTGGGGACGATCTTCAGCCACTCGGCGCCGAGGTATTCATCGCTCGCCGTGCGCTGCGGGTTGATCGAGATGAACTTGACGCCGGCGTCGCGGATCTCTTCCCAGGGTCCGTACATGCCGTGATCGGCCACCCGGTATTCGACGCGGTTGTTCTTGATCGGGTCGGCGCCGACGAGCACGAAGACCTCGGTATTGTCGCGGATGACTTCCCAGGACGTCTGACCGGAGTAGACCTCCATGTCGCCGAGCACTCGCGGCAGCAGCACCTGGCCCGCGCCGGCAGACCAGTCGCCGGCGGTGTTGGTGCAGCCGCCCATCAGGTTGATCAGGCGGCCTTGTAGCACGTTGGGACGGAACGAGCCGGCATTCGACCAGCCGCCATAGGACGACGAGAAGATCGCTTCGTTGCCATGATTGGCGGCGGTATCGAGCAGCGCCTTGGCGGCGAGGCTCCAGGCGGTGTCCCAATCGACGCGGACATATTCTTCCTTGCCACGAAATTCGGGCTTGGTGTCGCCGGTTTCCCACCCTTCAAGGTAGGATTTGCGCACCATCGGATAGTCGATGCGGGATTTGTCATAGGTCCGATCCAGGAGGCCGTGGCTCAGCATCTCGGTCGGCCGGGCGTCGAGTTCCATCATCTTGTTGATGCCGACGATCTTGCCGTCGCGCACCACCGCCTCGAAGGTGCCGAAATGGCTGGCGTGGAACACGCGGCCCTGGAACGAGTTCGGGTCGAGCGAGGCGAGCGCGGTGCTGCCCCAGAGGCTCGACAGGCCGAGCGCGCCGGAACCGGCGAGAAAGCCGCGGCGGGTGGGGGTCATGATGGTCATCGGGTTGCTCCATTTGCAGAATTGTCTGCCGGCAGGCTACGCCCGGCGTGTGAACCGGTCTTGCTGAAGGGATGAACGGGCTGTAGTAATTTGTAAAAGAATGTAAAGGCGGGGCGCCCAAGGCGTTTCGAAACGCCTTGCGAACGCGATTTCGAAATCGCGTGGTCAAGCCGCTTCGAAGCGGCTTTGCCCGCGCGAACCAGGTGAAGGAGCCGGGTGTGAGCCAGCATATCATGATCGTCGAAGACGACGCCGTCACCCGCCGCCGCCTCGCCGCCTCGCTACGCCAGCAGATGTACCGGGTCAGCGAAGCGGCGGACGCGATGGCGATGGAAGAGACCCTCGCGCGCGACCCGGCCGACGTGCTGCTCGTCGACATCAACCTCGACGGCAAGGACGGGCTCACGATCACCCGCGAACAGCGGGCGGTTTCGACGGTCGGGATCATCCTCCTGACCAGCCGGACCGACCAGATCGACCGGATCGTCGGACTAGAACTCGGCGCCGACGACTACGTGACCAAGCCGTTTGACAAGCGCGAGCTGTTTGCCCGGATCAAGAACCTCGCCGCCCGGGTCGCCGAATGCCGCGCCGCCCAGGCTCAGACGCAATCTGCACCCGCAGACCCGGTCATCGGCGGATGGCAGCTCGACCGGGCGCGGCGCAGGCTGGTCGCACAGACCGGGACCGTGGAGGCGCTCACCCGCGCCGAGTTCGATCTGCTCGCCGCCTTCGCCGCCCACCCGGGCGTGATCCTGAGCCGCGACCGGCTGCTCGACCTGATCCAGAACCGCAACTGGACCCCCGACAACCGGACCATCGACGTGCTGGTCGGCCGGTTGCGCAAGAAGATCGAACCCGACCCGTCACACCCCGAGTGGATCATCACGATCCACGGCGAAGGCTACATGCTGGCGGGCCCCGGCGCGGCAGGGGGCTGAAGCCCGAGGTCGCGCGCCGCGGCGCGCAGCCCCTGTACGGCGGCGCCCGCGGTCTCGTCGATCCCGGCCGCGGCCCCGGCCACGTCGCCTTGCGCAAGGGCCGCGTCTTCGATCCGGGCGAGGTGGGTGCAAAGGGATGTCAGTGCGAAATTCGAGGCAGCCCCCCTGAGCCGGTGCGCCTGCCGCGCCAAGGCCTGAAAATCGACGGCGGCCAGCGCGGCCTCCATCGTGGCGAGCGCCGGGCTCACCTGGTCCAGAAACGTCGCAACGATTGCGGCGGTCTCTTCCGGCCCGATATCGTCAATATCGGCGGCCAGGGAGTCGCGGGTATCCGACGGCAAGGCGGCGCCGTCCGCGGCCGCTGAAACGCCGAGCAACTCGCCAAGCGCGCGCGGCGACAGCGGCTTGTACAAGATGTGGTCGACATGGAGCTCGGCGCGTTTGGCGGGACTGTCCTCGATCCGATGCGCGGTCAGCGCCGCGATCGGCGGGGCGGGCGCGATCGCCGCCCGGATCGCCGCGGCCGCTTCACCTCCCGACATGTCGGGAAGGTCGAGATCCATCAAGATGAAGTCGACGCCCGTGTGCGCCCGGGCGATGCCTTCGGCGCCGGTCTCTGCTTCCACCGCCGTGCATCCCAGTCTTTCGAGGTATCCCCGCGCGACCATGCGGTTGACCGGCTGGTCTTCCACCACCAGAACGCGCCGCCCAAGCCGTGCCGCGACCACGGCCTCGCCGGGCCGCACCACCTGAGCCGGGTCGCCTTCGTCCAGGGGCACGGTCAGCGTGAACCGTGACCCGGCGCCAGGCGCGCTTTCCAGCGTCAGCGCGCCCCCCATCGCCTCGGTCAACCGCCGGCAGATCGAGAGCCCAAGCCCCAACCCCTCGATCGTGTCACCAGCGTGGTGCGCGCCGCGCACGTAAACGTCGAAGACCCGCGCCTGGTCCCCCGGGGCGATGCCGATGCCGGTATCGGTGACCGAAAAGCTCAGCACCTGGGTGGCGCTACCCGGGTCAGGCGCGTGGTCGAGATAGAGCGTCACCTGACCGGCCTCGGTGTATTTCACCGCGTTCGACAGCAGGTTCACCACGACCTGCCGTATCTTGCGCAGATCGCCGTGCAACACCGGCGGCGCGCCCGGTGCCATGTCGATCGCCGCGATCAATCCTTTCTCCTGCGCATTGGCACGCAGATACCCCGCAAGCTGCCCCATGAGGTCGCGCAGATCGAAATGCACCGGCTCGAGAACCGGGGCGTGATCCTGCGTGGCGGCATAGTCGAGGATGTCGTTTGACAATGTCAGCAGGTTTTCGGCGCTCTCACGCGCGACGGTCGCGCGCTTTGTCTGGTCGTCGGTGTCGGCCTCCTGTTCGAGCAGACGCAACATGCCCACGACACCATTGAGCGGTGTGCGGATCTCGTGCCCCATCATCGCGAGGAACTCCGACTTCGCCCGGTTGGCGGCTTCCGCCTCGTCGCGGGCCTGATCGTGGGCATGCATCTCGGTCACAACATCGCGCGTGCGTTGGGTCACCGCGGCCTCGAGGTCTTCGCGTAACCGTTGCGCCTCCGCAGCCCGAAGACGCAGCACGTGCAGCGCCCGCTCCATGCGGCCAATCTCGTCCTCGCCGGTCTCGGGGATGTCGCGGTCGTAGTCGCCGCGCGCCAGGGCCGTGATGTGGTGCGAGATGTCGGTCAACCGCGACACCGTCCGCCGGCTCACCTGCTGGCGGGCAACGACCGCCGCGGCGATCGCCGCCGCAAGCGTGGCCGCGAGGCCAACGGTAATCCACCAACTCAGCTGCGCCGTGCGTGCCTGGCTGGCAGCGGCCGTGCGCTGCATCCGGTCAAACAGCCCGTCGGCCCAGGCCACGAGCGTTTCGGTGCGCGTCTGAAGCCGGTCGATCGCCGCGGCAAGTTCACTGCCGGCTGCAAGTTCGCGGCCCTTGATTCCAATCGCCCCGACGTCGGTGATTTCCGCGCGGACCGCGTTCAGCAGCCCGTCGGCCTCGGCCCGGGCGCTCGCCGACGGCAGGTAGGCCGTCCGGGTCAGGCCCACCGCGATCTCTCGCCCGACTTGCCCACGCAGATCGGCGAGCGCGCGGGCATCGGCGGTCTGGTCGACCCGGTCCAGGCCGACCCGGACACCTTCCACCGCGCGCGACAGCTCGTAGAGACGATCGTAGGCGAAGAAGCTCTCGTCGGCGAGCCGGTCGAGACGGCCCGCAAGCGCCCCCGGCGCGACATCGTAGAGGTCGGCAATGCTCGCCGTGACCTGTACCCGCGCGGTGTCGGTCTGGCGTGCTACGAGGTCCTCAAGCTCCGCCAGCCGTGCGCCCGCCTCCGCCAGCCGGCCGGCCACAGCGACGCGCGCTTCGAGCCGGGCGCGCGCCACCTGCGCCTGGGCCTGCACCGCGCGCTCCAGGCCCGCGAGTTCCGGCGGGACCGGCCCCTCGACCCCCGGCGCGCGCGCCGCCAGGTCACTGACCTGGGTTCCGAGCGCGGCGATGCGCGCGGTCATCTCGTTGGTGAGCGTCGTCAGATCGGCCACGTTTCCGACATCGGCGAACGCGCCCGCGAGGGTCGCGAGATAGCTGCTGTCGGCCTGGATCTGGCGTGTGAGTGCCGCCGCCGGCAGGTTGTCCTGGATCAAGGCCTGGTGGCTCTCGACCAGATAGCGATTGGACAGGATGGCGATGACCCCGACCGCAACCGTGAGCCCGGTGATGAAGGTGAACACTCTTCGGAGCTGTTTGTCGAACCGTACCCGTGCCATGGCGCAGGTGTACGTCCGGCTCCGGGTCGGCGCAATCGCGGCGCTCGGTCTGGCGGTTGTCGCGGCAAGCGCTGCGCTTGCGCAAACCCCGCAGCCTCGGATCTGCGTGATCGTGCCCCATTTCAAGGACGAATACTGGCTCTCGGTCGGATACGGTCTCCAGGCGGCGGCCAACGCGGCTGGGGCCGAGGTCCTGATCCACGAGTCCGGCGGCTATCACGGGCTCGAACGGCAGATCGCGCTTCTCGACATGTGCCGGCGCCTGCCCACCGACGCGGTGCTGATCGGTGCGGTCTCGGCTGACGATCCGCGCCTGCTTGACGCGGTTGCGGCAACGAACCGCGCGCAGCCGGTGCTTGCCCTCGTAAACGCGTTGAACGCACCCGATCTTGCCGGCTGGATCGGGGTCGACTGGCACGGCATGGGGGTCGAGGTTGGCCAATTTCTTGCTGCCCGGCACCCGGCCGGTTCCGCCCCCAGGACCGCCGTGCTCGTGACCGGCCCTGACCAATCCGGTTGGGGACCGATCCTTGACGGCGGGCTCGCCCTGGGCCTTGCCGCGAGTTCGGTGAAGATCGTCGCCACCTACCGGGCCGACACCGGCCTGCGCGAACAGCTCCGCGAGGTCGAAACCGCCCTCGCCGCGCATCCGGACGCCGACTACCTGATCGGCAGCGCGCCGGCGATCGAGGGCGCAATGGCCCTGTTGCGGCGGTTGCCCGAAGGCGCGCACCGCCCGGCGCTCGTGGCGACCTACATCAGCCACTCCGTGCTGCGCGGGATGAAGAACGGCCAGGTTCAAATGGTCCCGTTCGACGACCCGATCGCGCAAGGTCGGTTGGGTCTGGAACTCGCGCTGCGGGCCATGCAGGGCGACCGCTCGCCTGGGCTTTCCGGACCGCAGATCCTCCCGGTTACCGTCGACGCCGGCAACGTCGATGAGGTCGCGTTGTCGCCGGCCGGGTTCTTCCCGATGCTCGAATAAGCCCCGGACACACACGGGATGCCGCAGAACCGCTGGGCGGCAATCCTGTCGGTGCTTCGCGGATCGGTTGTGCGGCGCAGACGCTGAACGCGTGGGTCAAGACGGCCGAGGTTGATTGTGGCGAACGGGACCCAGCGCAAGGCTTCGGCGTGTGTTGCTTTCCCCTCGGTCGGGCCGATACCATCCGCCGACGAACAAGGCAGATCAAAGCCGCACCTTTCGAGAAGCGCCGCTTGATGCACCGCACAACCGCGGCACGGACCGATGCCGAACCGAGCCGGACCGAGCCCGCCCTCGGTCCCGGATCCGGCCCCCGGATCACAAATCAACGAACCCCGGACAACCCGCTATATGGCCACGACCACCTGCAGCGATTGTCTTCCAACAGGTGAAGCCGCGGCACCGGCCATTTGCGTGTGCGAGACCGGCGGCGGCTTCGAAGCGCACTGGCTACGCACCGTTCCGCGTGGTGTGGGCGACGTCCCTTTCCGTAGCCCCCGCACATCGGCTCCCCCGATCGAAGACATCTGAGGGACGTTTCCGTCGTCCCCGCGCCTCTTCACCCAGATGTGAGCGGATCGGTCGTTGACCTTCCCCAAAGGGAAGGTGGCATCCGCAAAGTCACACAGGGGTTCCGGGCCTGTGAACAAACCACCGCGGGCGAGGGCAGGAAACCTGTGTTGACGAAAAGAGCGGTATTCGCAGGGGCAATGGCGGCACGCTCCGCTCCGACGTTGAGCGCCGAGGCACAGATGGGCAAGCGCGGCTTCGAGGCCGCTTGTGTCCCCTGTCACGGCGCGAACGCGACCGGGCGCCAGGGCATGGGACCTCCGCTCATCCAAATGACCTATGAACCCGGCCACCACGCCGACATGGCCTTTCAACTCGCGGTGCAGAACGGGGTGCGCGCGCATCACTGGCGCTTTGGCGACATGCCGCCGGTCGAAGGCATGGCCCGTGCTGATGTCGCACGCATCGTGGCTTACGTGCGCGAACCGCAACGCGAAAACGGGATCGACTGAGCGGTGATGGAGTTCAAATACAGAAGGATAGGGCTTTTGCTCCTCCTCGTCGGTGCAGTCACCGTCGGGCTGTTTCTGTTTGCGACGCCGGCAGAGGCGCACGGGGTGCATTCGACACCGATTGAGGCTGTCGATGTCGAGACCGACCACGCCGCACATGGGCATCTTGGCCATTGCCATGGCGGCTCGTTCTGCCCCGGTGCGGCGGTGTTTTCCCTCGCGCCGTTGGTGCCCGAACCGATGCTGCGGGGCGCCCGTTTTGCCCGGCCGGAACCCGCAACCGCCGATACGGCGCCCACGGCATTCGACCCGCCGCCACCGCGTTTCCTGATCTGAGGTGCTGGACCCCGCGCTTCCGGGCGCGACCCCGGATTCAGACAGGAATAATCTCATGAAGACCAGGAAATTGATGTTGGGCGCGGTGTTCGCGTCGGTGTTCGCCGTCGCCGCTTGGGCGCATGGCGGGGCCACCGGCGTGGTGAAAGAGCGCATGGACGGCATGGGCGCGATGAAAGAGGCCGTGAGGCTGCTCACGCCGATGATACAGGGGCAAACGGGCTACGATCCGGGCGTCATCCGCGAACAGGCGGCGCTCATCGCGGCCCATGCAGGCGACGCGCTGACCGGGCTGTTCCCCGAAGGCAGCCTCGACGCGCCTTCGGAGGCAAAGGACACCATAAGGCAGGACTGGGAGAAATTCGCCGCCCTGGCCGAACAATTGCGCGAGACCTCACAGGGTCTGGCCGCGGCGGCCGACAACGGGCTGATGATGTCGGGTGACGGCACCGGCGGCATGATGGGCGAAGCGCCGGGAGAGATCGACTTCGCCGAGATGCCGGCGGACGCGGCCTTCACCATGATGGGACAGGTCTGCTCGGCCTGCCACAGCCAGTTCCGCGTCGAAGAATAGGCGCCACGATGCAAAGGCTCATTCGCCTCGGTCTGGCGGGCGCGGTGGTCGCGTCCGCCGGCCTCGTCGCCCTCGCCGCCTGGCCCATCGGTGGACCGCTTGGCGTGTTCGACCTGCGGGGCGATGTCGCCCGCGGCGCCTATCTGGCCCGTGCCGCGGGGTGCATTGCCTGCCACACGGACACCGCGCGCGGGGGTGCCCCGTTGGTGGGCGGGGTGGCGCTGGAGACGCCGTTCGGCACGCTCTATTCGCCCAATCTCACCACCGACCCCGCGCACGGCATCGGCGGTTGGACCCAGGCCCAGTTCGCCCGCGCGGTGCGTGAAGGCGTATCGCCCGGCGGGCAGCCCTACTACCCCGCCTTCACCTACCCGTTTTACGCAAATTTCTCCGACCAGGAGATGGCCGACCTCTGGGCCGCCTTCCAGACCGTGCCGCCGGTGCCGCAGGCTTCGAAACCGCACGCAATGACGTTTCCCTTCAACCAGCGCTGGGGCCTCAAGCTCTGGCGCGCGGCGTTCCTCGAACCGCCCCGCACCGCCCCGGTCCCCGGTAAGGACGCGCTGTGGAACCGGGGCCGCGAACTGGTCGAGGGCGCCACGCACTGCGCGGCCTGTCACACCGGCCGCAACTTCGCCGGCGCGCGGAAATCGCAAACCGAGCGCTATCGCGGCAATATTGCCTTGCCGGGCGGCGAAAAGGCCCCCGCCATCGACCACCAGGCCCTGCGCAACCGCGACCGGGATGTGAACAGCCTCGCCTTCGCGCTGCGCACCGGGGTCACGCCGCAGGGCGATGCGTTTGGCGCGAGCATGGGCGAGGTCGTGCTCCAGGGCACCGCATACCTCACCGAGGCCGACCGCGAAGCCATCGCCACCTATCTCATCGACGTACACGACAGCGGCTGACCCCGTCGCCGCTCAAAAAAAATGGAACCTCTACGGTGAAACTCAAACCCAACAGACGGCAATTCCTCGCGGGCGCCGCGGGGCTCGCCCTGGTATCACGGGCCGCGCAGGCGGCGGTGCCGACCCTGACCGCGCGGCCCGGCAAAGCCCGGATCGTGCCCGGCGACTACCCCGAAACCGAGATCTGAGGCTACGACGGCGGCGTGCCCGGCCCGGAAATCCGGCTTCGCCACGGTGAGCGGCTTACTCGGCAATTGCTCAACAACCTGCCACAGGCCACTTCGGTGCACTGGCACGGTCTGCGCATCCCCAATGCGATGGACGGTGTACCCGGCTTGACACAAGACGCGGTCGATCCGGGCAGCAGCTTCCTTTACGACTTCACCCCGCCCGACGCCGGCACCTTCTGGTATCACTCCCACAACCGCTCGACCGAACAGGTGGCGCGCGGGCTCTACGGTCTGCTCGTCGTCGACGAGGACGAGCCGCCAGAGGTGGACCGCGACCTGTCGGTGGTGGTGGACGACTGGCGGTTGACCGAAGAGGCGGCACTTGTCGGTAGTTTCGACCAGATGCGCGACTGGACGCACGACGGGCGGATCGGCAATTTCGTGAATGCCGTCGTGTCACCAAGCCCGGCCGGGCTGAAACGCCACGAGCGCCTGCGTCTGCGTCTCGTCAACACCGCCACCGACCGGGTCATGGTGATCGGCTTGCACGGGATGGAGGGGGCCATTGTCGCCCTCGACGGGATGCCGCTCACTGCTCCCGAGGTGACCGACCACACCGTGCTCGGCCCGGCGCAGCGGGCAGACTTCATCGTCGATGTGACGGCCGAAGAGGGCGATCAAGCCATCATCGCCATCCACGAGGGCGAAAAGGCCTTCATCCCCGCCGAGTTTGCCGTGGCGGGCAGCCAGTCCGCTGTGCCGCGCGGGGCCATCCCGGTGCTGCCGCCCAATCCGCTGACCCCGCTGGCCTCGGCGTCCGGCGCCCGCGAGGTGCCGCTTGCCATGGAAGGCGGCGCGATGGGGGGACTGCGCGAAGGCATCTGGAAGGGCCAACGCATGTCGGTCCAGGACCTCGTCGAGAACCGGCAGGTCTGAACCTTCAACGGCGTCGGGGCTGCCCGACGCCCCCCTGGTCGCGGTCGCAAAGGGCGACCTGGTCGGTATCCCGATGCGCAACGACACCGCCTTCGCGCACGCGGTGCACCTGCACGGGCATCATTTCCAGGAGGTGCTGCCGGACGGAAGCCTCGGCCCCCTGCGCGACACCTTGACGGTGGCCCGCCGCGAGACCCGCAGCATCCTGTTCCGGGCCGACAGCCCGGGCGACTGGCTCCTGCATTGCCACATGCTGTCGCACCGGGCGGCAGGCATGAAGACCTGGCTGAGGGTCACGGCATGAACATGAAACGAAAAAACGTTCTTCACATCGGGTTGGGCGGCGTCATGGTCGCGGCCATCGGGCTCGCCTTTCTTCCGACCGGCAGGTCCAGCGTACTGAGACAGCCCTCCGGGTCGGACGTGGAGGCGGGCGCGGTGCTCTACGGCGAGACCTGCGCCGCCTGCCACGGCGATACCCTGGAGGGCGAACCAGATTGGCAGTTGTCAAAAGACGATGGCACCTTGCCCGCCCCGCCGCACGACCAGACCGGCCACACCTGGCATCACGGCGACGCGCTCCTGTTCGACTATACCAAACAGGGCGGTCAGGCCGCGATGGCGGCACACGGTGTCACCTCGTTCAAGAGCGGCATGCAGAGCTTGGGCGAGACGCTCAGCGATAGGCATATCTGGGACATCCTCGCCTTCATCAAATCGACCTGGCCCGACCGTGTCCGGCAGATGC
>Ga0209121_10003909_pt1 | contig 14133 bp, 11 predicted proteins | sample Cruoilmetagenom3_FD_187292 | JGI IMG/M metagenome (GOLD analysis project Ga0209121, IMG submission 187292) | Oil polluted marine microbial communities from Coal Oil Point, Santa Barbara, California, USA - Sample 3 (SPAdes) (version 2) | ecosystem: Environmental > Aquatic > Marine > Oil seeps ...
TTGGTAGATGTTTTTTTAACAATCTCATCATACCAGAGGGGGAGTGACCGCTAATTGCTTTTAACTGTCAACTGTCCGATAAGCTCTTAACCTGTACATTTTGTAATTTTCATTTTTAACTTTCCCTTTTACCCTATATCCAATTAGTCGAGAGTCTGTTAGTGAGGAGTCGGTAGTTATCTGGTTCCTTAGTTTCTTGGCTACGTAGCTACTTGGTTTCTACGTCGCTATGTTGCCATGTCGCCCACTCCCTTTCCCGTCAACCATCAGCTTTTTTGACTCTTGACTAGCGAAGCAGTTAACTCTTGACTTCTTCCTTTACCCTCATTTCCCAAGCATCTTCATCATTTCTTCCAGAGGATACGTGTTCAACACATCTTTTGGTTCCAGCCAACCGCGTTGAGCCGTAGCTACTCCATAGAACATATAGCGAAGCTGCCCTACGCTGTGAGCATCCGTGTTTATCGCGAATTTTACTCCCATTTCTTTTGCTTCCCGAAGATAATCGTCTTTTAAATCAAGTCTATCGGGAAAAGAATTGAGCTCAAGAAATGTTCCCGTTTCTGCGGCTGCCTTAAATATTTCTTTTAAATCTAATGGATAAGGTGGCCTTTTGCCTAAAATTCGGCCCGTTGGATGTCCGATTATATTTACGTGTTTGTTATAAATTGCCCCCAAAATACGCTTGGTTAGCTGCTCCTTGCTTTGAGTGAATCCACTATGAACAGAAGCGGTGATAATATCAAATTCCTTTAAAAAATCTTCGTCAAAATCAACTTTTCCCTCGTTATCAATGTTTACTTCCGCACCGCGTAAAATAACGAACCCGTCAATTTCTTGATTTACCTTCTTTATCTCTTCCCATTGGCGTCTATAATCATTGGCAGTCAATCCCCCGGCCACCTTTAGTTTTTCAGCATGGTCACTTATTGCTATATAATTATAACCTCTCTTTTTAGCATCATTGGCAACCTCTTCAATCTTACTTAATCCATCGCTCCAATTTGAATGGACGTGAAGGTCCCCCTTCACATCAGAAAGCTCAATAATATTTGGAAGAGCATCGGCAATATCCGCCTCAATTTCTCCTTTATTCTCTCTTAATGTGGGAGGTATCCATTCCATGCCCAATAAATTGTAGACTTCCTTCTCAGTAACGCCCCCTATTCTTTTACCGGTTTTAACTTCAAAAACACCATATTCATTTACCTTAAAACCCTTTTTCTTGGCAATATCTCTAAGATGAATATTGTGTTCTTTTGAACCGGTAAAATATTGAAGGGCTGCGCCATATTGTTCCAATGACACCACCCTTAAATCCACTTGTAAACCAACCCGCGTTACAACGCTGCTTTTAGTTTCTCCTTTTGCTAAAATGTGAACGACTTCGGGAAGACCGCAAAATATATCCATGGTTTCTTTTAAATTACTGCTGGCTACCAAGATATCAATGTCACCAATGGTCTCTTTCATTCGCCTAAGGCTCCCCGCCGCACTCGCCTTAAGAATAAAATCATATTTTTTAAGTTGTCTAATAATATTGTCTGATAGAGGATAAGCCTCACTTAAAAGTATTCTCTCCCTTAAATGTTGAAACTCAATTATTCCGCGTCGCACATTTTCTTCAGTTTTTAACCCCATTCCGGGCAAATCTTTTAATTTATGCTCATCCGCAGCTCGAAGAAGTTCCTCAATTGTTGTAATTCCCAGTTTGTCATAAAAAAGCCTGGCTTTTTTTGGGCCAACACCCGGAATGCCCATCAACCGGAGAAGCCCCGGAGGAACATGAGCTCGCAGCTCTTCGTAATAGGCAAGTTTACCGGTCTCAATTAATTCAGCAATCCTTTCCGCTATCCCCTTGCCAACACCCGGGATTTTTTGAAGGCGGTTATCTTTGTAAATCTCATTAATATCTTCAGAAAGCCCTCTGATTGTATGAGCCGCGCGATGGTAAGCTCGTATCTTAAAAGGAGTCTCTCCTTCAATTTCAAGCATCTCGCCAATTTCATCAAGTATAAAAGCAACATCTTGATTATCCACAATGGCCTCCTTAAATTTTAAAGAGGATAAAACACCTATGAGGAATTTAACCGGGAGTAAGCCAAGCTTGCTCTTCCTTAAGAATTTTTTCCGCGATTGCCATCTGTTTTTCGACACTTTTAGGAGAAGTTCCGCCAAAACTCATTTTCCTACCTAAAGAATTCTTGATATTTATAATTTGAAAAATATCTTCATCAAAATGCGGCGAAAAATTTTTAAAAGCGCTTAGGCTTAAATCTGAAAGACAACATCCTTTGTCAATACAACTCGCCACAATTTTTCCGGCAATCTCATGAGATTCACGAAAAGGAATGCCTTTAACTGTCAAATAATCCGCAACATCTGTTGCATTGGCAAACCCGCCTTTAGCGGCTTTTTTCATATTTTCGCCTTTTGTTTCCATTGAACCGATCATGCCGGTAAAAGTTTCCAAAACAAGTTTTAAAGTATCGACGCTATCAAACAAGCCTTCTTTATCTTCTTGCAAATCCCGGTTATAAGCCATGGGAAGAGCTTTGAGTACCGTCAACAATCCCATAAGATGGCCAAAAATTCGACCACTTTTGCCTCGAATTAATTCCGCAACATCAGGATTTTTCTTTTGTGGCATTATACTGCTTCCCGTAGTAAAAGCATCGTCTAATTCTATAAAATCAAATTCTGAGCTACACCAAAGAATTAACTCTTCACAAAACCTGCTAAGGTGCACCATAATTATCGATGCCGCCGATAAAAATTCCACTATAAAATCACGATCAGCCACACTATCTAAACTATTTTCGCTTACACGTGAAAAACCAAGTTCATTGGCAACATGCTCTCTGTCTATCGGAAACGTGGTTCCCGCAAGAGCCCCGGCTCCCAAAGTCATAACATCGGTTCGTCGATAACAATCCTTAAGACGTTCGAAATCCCTCTCCAACATAAAGAAATATGCCATTAAATGATGAGAAAAAAGAATCGGCTGCGCACGCTGAAGGTGTGTGTAACCCGGAAGAATAACCTCCACATTATTTTTGGCCAGCTGTATTAATTCTTGCTGGAGACCTAAAACTAATTCACTTATTATTTTAATCTCATCTTTAAGATAAAGACGCACATCTAAAGAGACCTGGTCATTACGACTTCGCGCAGTGTGCAATTTTCCTCCAACCGAACCAATCTTATCTATCAAAGCGCGCTCAATCGCCATATGAATATCCTCATCGGCAACATCAAAAACAAATTTACCCGCCTCTATCTCACGATAAATTTCACTTAATCCCTCTTCGATTTTTGCTGCTTCGTCCGGAGAAATTATTTTGCACTTGCTCAGCATTTTTACGTGAGCGATGCTTCCTTTAATATCGTATTTATATAAACGTCGATCAAAAGAAAGCGAAGATGTAAACTCCTCTACCAATTTATTTGTATTCTTTTTAAAACGACCACCCCAAAGCTTAGGTTTCATTAACCCTCCTCACAGTGTTAACTATTTGGTTGACAATTGTTAGTTTTAATAACTCTACCCTTTATCTTTACCCTATATTAATCAGTCGGTAGTCTCTTAGTGGGCCTGCCCGCCAACCCGCAGCGGGTCATAGGCGTAGGCAGGCGGGGAGTTGGTAGTTTGTTAGTCAGATTGCTGGTTTTACCATACTCCATACTCTATACTCTCTCTGCTCAATTTCTGCTGAGTATTGATATTGTAATTAATAGAAACTTATTGAGATTTATAGAGATTAACAGTTACTTATTCGAAATATCCGCATAACCTCTTCCCGATCTCCATTTAATTACAACTTAATCTCACTAATTACCACTTAATTTCTCCTTACTCCTTACCCTCTACCCTTTCCTTTACCCTTTCTTTGCCTCTTCGCCCAAACCTTCAACGGCAACCCGAACAACTCTATAAAACCTTTTGCCGAATCTTGAGAAAAAGCATCGGCAGCTTCATAGGTAGCAAGAGAAAAGTCATACAATGATTCTTTTGACTCTCGCTCAACTACAAAATTAGAGCCTTTGTATAATTTCATCTTCACTTTCCCTGTAACTTTCTTCTGTGTTTTTTCCATAAAAGAATCGAGCGCCTCCTTGAGAGGTGAATACCACTGCCCATAATAAATTAATTCAGCATATTTATGCTCTAATAATAATTTAAAATGAGCAAGGTCCCGTTCCAAAGTTAAAGCCTCTAACTCTCTATGTGCCTGAATTAAGATAACAGCAGCCGGACATTCATATATTTCCCGTGATTTAATTCCTACGAGTCGATTTTCTACCATATCAACCCTACCGACTCTATGTTTTCCCCCTAATTCGTTTAGTGTCTTTATTAAATTCATCGTATCAATTTGTTTCCCGTTTAATCCAACCGGGCTTCCTTCTGTAAATTCTATCACCACATATTCCGGCTTATCTGATGCTTTAAGCGGACTTTTAGTCCAACTATAAGCATCCTCCGGCGGTTCTTTCGCAGGATCTTCTAAAACACCGCACTCACAACTTCGACCCCACAGGTTCTCGTCTGTGCTGTACGGGCTCTTTTTGGTTGTCGGCACAGGAATACCGTGTTTCTCGGCATATTGCATAGACTCATCCCTGGACATACTCCATTCTCTAATTGGTGCTATGACTTTAATTGAAGGGTCAAGCGAAGCAATTGAAACTTCAAACCGAACCTGATCATTCCCTTTCCCGGTGCTACCGTGTGCAACAAAATCTGCCCCGCTTTTATTGGCAATCTCAACTAAGTGCTTGGCTATAAGAGGACGCGCAAGAGCTGTAGCCAAAGGATATTTCCCTTCGTAAACAGCATTAGCTTTAAGAGCGGGAAGAATAAATTCTTTTATAAATTCCTTTTTTGCATCGATTACATAAGATTCTTTTGCCCCAATGAGCAGTGCTTTTTGTTTAATTGCGTCCAAATCACCCGGTTGGCCTAAATCCACAGCTAAAGTAACGACTTCCAAATTATATTTTTCTTGAAGCCACTTTATGGCAACCGATGTATCGAGCCCTCCCGAATAAGCCAAAACTACCTTTTTTTTAGTCACAAAAACCTCCCCTTATTTGATAAAACATAGCTATAAAATTTTAATTAAGCAGGTTAAACATCTTCAGTTTTTCCTGAACCAATTTTGCCGACATTTTATCGGAAGTAATCATTAAAACAGTATCATCACCGGCAATTGTCCCCAAAACTTCTTTCCATTTAATTTTATCCAAAGCAGCAGCAAATCCGGGAGCCGCGCCTGCAGAACATTTAACTAAAATGAGATTGTTGGCCATAACGATTTCATCAACAAAATCTCTCATCATCTTCGCCAAATGTACGTCTTCAGCCAAAACATAGAAACCATTTTTACTTTTATCAAGACCCAAACCGGATATATCCCGAGAAATCGTCGCTTGAGTTGCCTTAACTCCCCTCTTTTTTAACGCCGATATTATTTCATCTTGAGTTTTAATTTTTTTATCTCTAACAAGTTTTTTTATAATATTCTGTCTTTCTTTTTTATCTATCATCGTTAATCTCCAATTAAAAGAGACAGCAAAGCTTTTTGAGCATGCAATCTGTTTTCCGCCTGGTCAAAAACAACACAATTGGAACTTTCCATAATATCTTCCGTAATCTCTTCTCCTCGGTGAGCGGGCAAACAGTGCATAACAAGGGCGTCCGGTTTTGCTAACGACAAAAGCTCGCTGTTTATTTGATAGGGTGCGAGGATTTTCTTCCGCTCTTGAGCTTCTTCTTCCTGCCCCATGCTCGTCCAAACATCCGTGTAAATAATATCGGCCTTTAACACCGCTTCTTTTGGATTGTTTGTTGTATATATTTTGTGATTAAAATTTCTAACCGCCTTTTTTGCCCTTTCAACCACCCACTCGTTAGGTTCGTATCCGGGAGGCGTGGCAATAGAAACGTTTAACCCCACGTGACATGCCCCCAATATGAGAGAGTGACAGACATTGTTCCCATCACCAACATAAGCAAGATTTAATCCGGCCAATCTGTCCTTTTTTTCAAGAATCGTTAAAAAATCGGCAAGAATTTGACAGGGGTGAAACTCATCAGTTAGTCCATTTACAATTGGCACGCTTGCCGCTTTTGCCAACTTCTCTAAGTCGCCTTGCTTAAAAGTTCGCACAATTATGGCATCTACATACCTCGAAAGCACACGCCCCGTATCTTCAATTGTTTCTCCTCGACCAAGTTGAAGATCCCTTCCGTAAAGAACTATAGGGTGCGCCCCCAACTGAGATATTCCAGCTTCAAAGGAAACTCTTGTCCTGGTGGACGGCTTTTCAAATATCAAAGCCACCGATTTTCCATCAAGCAACCGGGTGGATTTCCCCAATCGGTGAAGCCTTTTTAGCTCAGTTGCCTTGGCTAAAATTTGATAAATTTCATCTTGTCCAAAATCAGCTAATGTTAAAAAATCTTTTCCTTTTAATAAAATCATGCAATATCACCCCAAGAAAGCTTAATTAAGGAGAGCTTTCTTAAAAATCTTCATCGCTTTATCTATATCATCCTCTGCCACACACAAAGGTGGAAGAAAACGAATAATTTTTTTACCGATATTGTTTATAATTAGCCCCTCGCTCAAACACTTAGAAACAACTTCTTTTGCTATTTCCCGCTCCAACTCGATTCCAACCATCAAGCCCTTCCCTCTAATTTCTTTAATTATTGAAGAATTTCTCGATAATTCATTTAATTTATCTTCAATTAGACTTCCCATCTTAGCAGAATTTTCAATTAGCCCTTCTTCTTCGATTGTTTTTATTACCGCCAGAGCTGCTGCGCAAATAACGGGTCCCCCTCCAAAAGTTGAACCATGATCCCCGGGTTCAAAAGCTTTAGCTATCCTATCTTTTGCGATAAATGCCCCGATTGGAAGGCCCCCTCCTAAGCCCTTGGCCAAACTTATTATATCCGGTTCCATATCAAAATGTTCATACGCAAACATTTTACCCGTTCGACCCACTCCTGTTTGAACTTCATCTAAAATTAAAAGCAACCCTTTTTCGTCACAAAGACAGCGCACATCCTGAAGATATTTAAAATTACAAGGGTACACCCCGCCTTCACCCTGTATAGGCTCCAGCATTACAGCACAGGTCCGCCCGGTTATCGCCTCCCTAAGAGCACTTAAGTCGTTAAGCGGAATGTGTTTAAACCCGATAGGAATTGGCTCAAAAGGCTTTTGTTTTTCAGGCTGACCTGTTGCAGCGAGCATTTTCATCGTCCGTCCGTGAAAAGAACGATAGGCTGTTATAATTTCATATTTATCACCACTCAAAAAAGTCTTAGAATATTTACGAACTAACTTTACAGCCCCCTCGTTTGCTTCAGCCCCACTGTTTGCAAAGAAACACTTATCTCCAAATGAAAGGTTAACCAATTTTTCCGCAAGCTCAATTTGTGGAGCAACATAAAATAAATTAGACACGTGAATTAATTGTTCCGCTTGACTTTTAATTGCATCAATCACCGCAGGATGACAATGCCCAACGCTCGTTACACCAATCCCGCTTAAAAAATCGAGGTAACTTTTGCCGCTAATATCCCACAAAGTACAACCCTTCCCTTTTGTAAAAAGAACAGGGAGTCGACCGTAAGTATGTATATGATATTGAGAATCTTTCTTTATATAATCTTCAAAATTCATAGTTTTTCTCCATCCCATTTAGTCGAGAGTCTCTTAGTCGGGAGTTCCGCCAAAGGCGGACAGGCGGTAATTTGCCCGATACAGGAGCTGTGCTTTGGCCAGATTGCTGGTTTTACTTTACTCTTTACTTTATACTCTTTACTCTAAGCTCTATTCTCTACGCTCTCTGCTCCCTGCGCTCAACTATATCACCATGTCTCCGTCTTGAGATTGCCGCGCTCCTTTTAGTCGCCCGCAATGACGTAAAAAGTTCTTCAACTTCCCCCTTTATCCATTACCCCTTATCTGCTACTTCGCAGCTAATTGTAAAATGCAAATTGTAAATATTAAATTGCAAAATTATTTTCCTTTTGGTTTTAAAACTTTAAAACTTCCAATCTTCAATCTTCAATTTCCAATTCGACGAAGTCGTTATGCTCTAATCTCTCTGCTCTAAGCTCTATGCTCTAAGCTTTCAACTATCAGCCCGCCACCTGCCCGCCAATGCCTAACGGCATCATAGGCGTAGGCAGGCGGGGAGGTGGGCAAGCAGGAGTCGGTAGTGATTATTTTTACTCCCCACTCCCCTCTATCGACTACCCACTAACCACCTGCCATACCTATCGGCTGGTGGTTATCATCGTTCCAATTCCTTCATCGGTAAATATTTCCAGCAACAAAGAATGAGGAATGGTTCCGTTTAATATATGCGCTTTTTTTACGTCTCCCTCTAAAGCGGTTACACATCCTTTAACCTTTGGAAGCATTCCCTTGTCCAATTGATTGCTTTTAAGAAGCTCATCACAATCCTTTAACGACAACTCGGAAATCAATGAACTTTTATCGGTAAAATCTTTATATAAACCATCTACATCAGTTAAAAATATCAACTTATCGGCTTTTAAAGTAGAAGCAATTTCAGCCGCAACTAAATCTGCATTTATATTATAGCTTTGGCCATCATCACCAACCCCAACCGAAGCAATAACCGGGGTAAAACCATCCCCAACTAAGTCCTCTAAAATTTTAGGATTTATTTTTTCCACTTCGCCAACATAACCCAAATCCACCTCAGGTAAAATAAACTTTCGCGCTACTATTAATTCAGCGTCATCCCCGCTTACCCCAACCGCTATACGGCCATGACGGTTAATTAAGGTAACAATTTCCTTGTTCACTTTTCCCACTAAAACCATTTTTACAAGCTCCATGGTTTCTTTATCCGTAATCCGCAAACCCTGCACAAATTGAACGTCTTTCTTCATTTTTTTCATAATTTTAGTTATATCTAGTCCACCACCGTGAACAATTATTGGATTTATGCCAACGTATTTCATAAGAACCACGTCCGTAGCCACCGATTCTTTTAACTTCTCATCAACCATAGCATTGCCGCCGTACTTGATAACCACGGTCTTCCCATAATATTCCTTTATATAAGGAAGGGCGTGAACAAGAACTTCTGCACGCATAACATTATTTATATTCATACTCCCATCCTCCTATCCTCGATAAAGCATCCATGGCAAGTAAAGTAGAGTTAAATAAGCAAACACAATAGACAATAAAACCGCTAAGCCAACTGAAGAACCTGCTCCCAAGTAAAAAATAAAAAACCCTAACGGTAAAGAGATAATACTCCACAACACATCTTGCGCGCTTCGCTTGAAAATAAAAACGAAGTAAGCAACATAAAGCAAACTGCTTAAAAGCTTAGTAGCCAGCGAACAATCTTTTGTAAAAATAAAGCTAATTAAAAGCCCAAAAACTAAAAATAAAACAAATAAAAAAATTGATTTCCAATTATCTGTCAAATTTATTTTCATCAAAAACACCTAAGTTCGATAAGAAGCATTTATATTTACGTAATCGTGAGATAAGTCACATGTCCAAACCGTTACATTTTCATTTCCGATGTGTAAATCAACAATCAGCTTTATCTCTTTTTTCTTTAAAATTTTATCTATTTCTTTTTCATCGCAAGAAACGCCGACACTATCTTTTACCACCTGCGCATCGTCAAAATAAATATCTATCGTATCCGGGTCAATCTCTGCCATAGAATGCCCTATAGCTGAAATTATTCGACCCCAGTTAGCATCCTCACCAAAAAAAGCTGTCTTAACTAAGTTTGAGTTGGCAATGGCCATTGCCGCCTTCTTGGCATCTTCACCGGTTTTTGCCCCTTTTACATCAATCTCAATAAATTTCGTTATTCCTTCACCATCTTTAACTATCATCTTCGCAAGTTCAGTAGTTACATAATTTAATGCTTCTTCAAAAATTCCGCAATCGTCATCTCCAAGAATTAGCTCCTCATTACCGGCTTTACCGTTTGCCAAAATAGCCACCATATCATTGGTACTGGTTTCTCCATCTACGGTAATCATGTTGAAGGATTTGTTAACCGCCTCAAACAAACCTGCATTTAAACAAGTGCGGCAAATATTTATATCGGTGGTCAAAAAAGCAAGCATCGTGGCCATATTTGGCGCAATCATCCCCGACCCCTTTGCCATGCCTCCGATTGTTACCGTCTTTCCCCGAAATTCAAATTGAACGGCAATTTCTTTTGAATATGTATCCGTTGTCATAATTGCTTCTGCCGCATCCGCGTGCGCTTCTTTGCTTAAAAGAGGAACAACACCGGTTATCCCTTTTTTAATCTTATCCATAGGAAGGGGAATGCCGATTATCCCCGTAGAGGCAACGATTACATTCTGTGAACGAATACCCAATGCCTCCGCCGCCTTATCAAGCATCTCAAGAGCATCCTCTTCACCTTTTAGACCCGTGCAAGCGTTGGCATTTCCGCTATTTGTAACCACTGCCTGGCAAATTCCGTTGCGGGTATTACAGCGGCTAAAATGCACAGGAGCTGCCGCCATTTTATTTGTTGTAAAAACTGCCGAGGTTTTGGCTGAAACTTCCGAAAAAATGACAGCAACATCCTTTTTTCCGCTTGCTTTTATCCCGCAAGAAACTCCCGCAGCCTTAAAGCCAACAGGAGCCGTTACTCCACCTTTTATTACTTTTGTCTTAGACATAATTTCCTCCATCTTGCTCATCACCAGCTGTCAGCCAATCTAAACGTTTTTGGTTTCCCTGAAGTCTGGCGGCTGAGGGCTAAATCCCCTTACCCTTACCCCTTCTTTCTCCTGTTTTATTCTCTCTACTTTACTATTCTCTCTGCTCTAAGCTCTATGCTTTCAACTATCTGCCATCCGCCATATGCCATCTGCTGCTTTTAAGGTACAAGCCCTACTACCTCCAACCCTTCTTTCTCATCAAATCCACACATTAAGTTCATATTTTGAATTGCCTGACCGGAAGCTCCTTTAACTAAATTGTCGATTGCTGAAATTACAATCACCTTACCCGTTCGCTCGTCAACTTCAAGTCCTATCTGACAAAAGTTCGAGCCGGTAACAGATTTAACTTCCGGGTAAACCCCTTTTGGCAAAATTTTAACGAAATAATCCTTTTTATAAAAATTATTATAGACCTTCAAGAGTTTTTCCGTTGAAGTATCCTCTTTTAACTTGCAACATATCGTGCTATAAATTCCCCTTGAAAAAGACGCAACGTGCGGAATAAAAGTGAGCCTTACCTCTTTCCCGGAAAATTTACCCATCTCCTGCTCCATCTCGGGGATATGCTGATGAGTCCCACCAACCTTATATGAACTTACATTCTCATCACAAGAACAATAATGAGTCCCCTCTTTGGCGCCGCGACCGGCCCCCGAAACTCCGGTAAGGGCATCAATTATAATATTATCCTCAAAAATTAAATTTTCCTTTAGAAGAGGTGCTACCCCCAATATTGAACCGGTAGGATAACAACCCGGGTTGGAAACAAAATTTGATTTCTTAATTTCTTCCCGATTTATCTCACAAAGACCATATGTAGCTTTTCCAAGAAGCTCGGGATGTTTGTGAGTCATTTTGTACCAGCTTTCATAGATACCTTTTTCAGGAAAACGAAAATCGCCACTTAAATCTATAACCTTTCGGTTGTCTCCTAAAAGCCCGGGGACAACATCCATGGCTGTTCCGTGAGGAAGAGCAATGAAGAACACCTCGGCTTTTTTCTTTGCAACATCTAAATCAAACTTTTCAAACGTAAGATCGTATATGCCGTAAAAATTAGGGTAAAGAGCCGAAACTTTTTGACCCGCATATTTGTTTGCCGTCACATAAGATATTTCCACTTCGGGATGGTTTGTAAGCAACCGCATCAACTCGGCGCCAGTGTATCCCGATGCTCCTACTATTCCGACTTTAATCATCTTGCTCTCCTCATTTTTTTTATTATATTGACATTATATACACGAAACTTGAATATTTGTCAATAAATATTCAAGTTTTAGAAATAAAATTTCTTTATTTTTGGGTTAATACTAAAAAAGTGTTGGTTTTTCCTTATTTATTACAACGCTTACGTACCAATAAAGGTAAGCTTTCCTTCTTCGTCTTAATTTACACAAAAACACCTCTTGCCCCTTTATTTTTCGGTATTTATCTATTCCAACTGTCATTACAAAAACTCCGACGTTACGTTAAATGACAGAGCAGTCTCTAGAAATTGCTCTGTTTATGAGATTGCTTCGGTCGCTACGCTCCCTCGCCGTGCCTACCAGTAGGCACGGCAAAGTAATCTGGAGATTGCCGCGCTCCGCTCGCAATGACTTCTTATTAGTTAGTTGTTTAAGCTCTCTGCTCTCTGCTCTCTGCTCTCTGCTCTCTGCTCTCTGCTCTCTGCTCTCTGCTCTCTGCTCACATCTTTTAACTCCACTCTTGCTTTTGTCGAACGTATGTTCTATATTGGCTTTATCATGGTAGAGATAGATGAGCCCGTTGAGGTAATCGCCATCTTCAAAAAGGGCAGAGTAAAACCGGCTAAAATAAATTGGAACAATAGGATATGCCGCGTTAAGAAAGTAACCGGCGCCTGGAAAAGCTCGCGCGGAAACGCGGAAATTCTTCATTTGAGTTTGGTGATGGAAAGTGGGAGTTACTTCGAAGTTTCCTTCAATACCAAAACCTATATTTGGCATCTCGAAAAACTGGAAGCTGCCTTCTAACCGTATTGTAATGCACGTGGATATGAACTCATACTTTGCCTCCGTGGAGCAGGCCCACAGACCTCTCTTAAAAGAAAAACCTGTGCTGGTTCTGGCCGATCCTTGCGGAACGCCAAAAGGGAGGCGCTCGGTGGTGGCCGCGGCAAGTTACGAGGCAAAAGTAAAGGGGGTTAAAGCCGGCATGCCCACATTTGAAGCCTTAAAACTGGCCCCAAATGCCATCCTAATTGGCGGAAATCCCCACAAATATGCCACGTTCTCCAGGCATTTTTTAAAAATCTTTGAAAAATACACCGATTTGGTTGAGCCTTACTCCATCGATGAGGCATTTTTAGACGTCACAAAAACAGCAAAGCTTTTTGGAGACGCAAAGCAAGTGGGAAGACGCATAAAAGATGAGATTAAAAAAGAGCTTGGGATAACCTGTTCGGTGGGAATCGCCCCTAATAAGCTCGTGGCCAAAATGGCCTCCAACTGGCAAAAACCGGATGGTTTGGTCATAGTGCTACCGGATGAACTGCCGGAGCGTCTTTGGAGTCATGCGATTGAGGAGATACCTGGAATTGGCCCTCGAAGAAAAATTAAATTGAATGCCCTTAGTATAAGAACCATCGGAGAGCTTGCCAAAACTTCGCCAGATCTTTTAAGAAAGCGTTTTGGAATAACAGGACAATATATGTATAACGCCGCATGGGGATTGGATGATGGGCAAGTTAAACCGATGGAGGATAACCCTCTGCCCAAATCGTTAAACAGATCGATAACGCTTAGCAAAAACACAATGAGCCCCACCATTTTAAGGGCAACTTTCCTTACCCTTTGCGATAAAGTAACTTATCGGCTAAGACAACAAGGGCTGCTTGCAACAAGAGTTGGGTTAATACTTCGATTTTCGGATTTAACCTTTTCCTCCAAACAAAGAAACCTCGGCTTTTCAACATCGGATACGAAGGTGATTTTCAGGGAAGTTACAAAAATTTTGAAAGGATATTTTCCCCTTCGCCTACCCGTTCGCTTGGTTGGCGTAACCGTATCCGGAATCATCGCCGAAGAATACCTCCAACCCTCCCTCCTTCCTGAATTTGAGAGAGATAAAAAGATGTATAAGACGGTGGATAAGATTAAAGAAAAGTTTGGAGAAGAGTGTGTGTTTTATGGAGGAATTTTTCCGGCTCAAAAGTATTTGAGCCATAGATTGCCAGAAAATAAGTAGTGTTAAAAAGCTACTCATTTTCCTTTCTTAAAAATTCACTCTCTTCGTTTTCTTGCTCGCCCAAGAAAACGAACCAAAAGACGAAGGAATTTTGTAAAATCTACAAATGTTGAGATTAATAAAGAGATTTTATCGAAATTCCTGAGCTGGGCGGC
>Ga0209121_10003910_pt1 | contig 14132 bp, 8 predicted proteins | sample Cruoilmetagenom3_FD_187292 | JGI IMG/M metagenome (GOLD analysis project Ga0209121, IMG submission 187292) | Oil polluted marine microbial communities from Coal Oil Point, Santa Barbara, California, USA - Sample 3 (SPAdes) (version 2) | ecosystem: Environmental > Aquatic > Marine > Oil seeps ...
ACTTTGGGCCCAACCGTTGCCGGATCGCCTTTTCGTCAAAACCGAAGTCGATTTGGAAACCGGCCATTACAAATTGAAAGGCGAGCTGAATGGATAGACGCTTGCTGGATTTGTACAATCGTGAGCTGGCACATCTTCGGGCAACAGGGGCTGAATTCGCAAAGCAGTTTCCGAAGATAGCGGGACGCCTTGGCGGCCTGGATGAATTCCAGCCATGTCAGGATCCTTTCGTCGAGCGGCTGCTCGAAGGGTTTGCTTTTCTTGCTGCGAGAGTTCAACTCAAGCTGAACGCGGAATTTCCCAGGTTCAGCCAGTCTTTGGTCGAAACGATTTACCCTCACTATCTGGCGCCTACGCCATCTATGTGTACCGTTCAGTTCGAACCGGAATCGGATGAGAAAGGGCTCGCCGAAGGCGTTCTAATCCCCAGAGATTCTGCGCTTAATACTATGCTGGGTAAATCGGAACAAACCAGATGTGAGTACCGTACTGCCCATGACGTTACCCTCTGGCCTGTTAAATTGAATCAGGCGGATTACTATACTCGCGAGCTGGCCTCACTCGATATTCCCAATGTACCTGATGTCAAGGCCGGGATCAGATTGCGGATCCAAACGACGGCCGGACTGAGCTTCAGCGAGTTGAAATTAGATTCGCTGAATCTGCATCTGATGGGGGCCGGCGAGATCCCAATGCATTTGTATGAGCAGTTTTTTGCAAACGTTGCCGCGGTTGTGGTGCAGCCAACGAACAAGCCAATAAAGTGGCACGAGATAATCGATGCTTCCTGTATCCGAAGGGTGGGTTTTGATAACAAACAAAAACTCCTGCCTTACGATGCCGTGTCTTTTCAGGGATATCGACTTTTACATGAGTACTTTGCGTTTCCTCAGCGATTTATGTTCGCGGAACTTACCAATTTGGGTGATGCAATCAGACGTTGCGACGACAATCTGCTGGATATCATTATCTTGTTCCGAGAGCCCAAAGTCGAACTTGAGGGCACAATTAATGCTGATAATTTCGGACTATTTTGCACTCCCGCTGTAAATCTCTTCGAAAAGCGGCTGGATCGGATACCCGTTTCGGATAAGTTTTTCGAATTTCATGTTGTTCCGGACAGAACCAGGGCGCATGATTTTGAGGTTTATAAGCTTTCGAAGGTAATTGGTTACGGTGCCAGGTCGGACCAGTTGCAGGAGTTTCTGCCTTTTTATCTTGCAAAAGATTTCGAGGACAGCGATGAGAGTGGCTATTACGTAATCAACCGCGTACCAATGCCTAAGACCCAGGAAGCAAGCTTGAGAGCTCGAAGGTCACGAAGTTATACCGGCAGCGAAGTCTACATATCTCTTGTTGATCCTCATGCCGCACCGTATAGTGCCGATGTGAAGCAGTTGGGCGTGGAGGCTCTTTGCACTAACCGTGATTTGCCTCTGCACGTGCCGATAGGAATTGGGGCTTCTGACTTCACTATGGAGAAAACAGTGCCTTGCGCATCAATCCGCTGTATTGGCTCTCCGACTTCTCCCAAGCCGTCACACGCTGAGGGAGAATTTGCATGGCGCATTATCAATCACCTGTCACTAAATTACCTTTCGCTCACCGATACGAGCGAGCGTGAGGGCTCATCGGCGCTTCGCGATATTTTGAGACTTTATAGTGACATGGGTGATTTGCAAATCCGTAAGCAGATCGACGGCCTCAAATCTATAAGCTCCAGGCCTGTCACTCGCAGGATATCAACGTCGGGATCTATTGCATTTGCTCGCGGTTTAGAGTTAACAGTAACTTTTGAAGAGGCGGCATTTGAGGGGACCGGAGTTTTTCTGCTTGGGGCTGTTCTTGAACAGTTTTTTGCCAGATATGTCTCGATTAATTCGTTTACTGAAACGGTAATTAGAACACTCGAGCGCGGAGAAATTGTGCGATGGACGATGCGGGACGGGCTGCGGCCGATACTTTAACCAAAGATTTGCGGGATAGGCCGTATGAGTTTGACTTTTTCCAGGCTGTCCGGCGGCTTGAGTGCATCAACTCGACCCTGCCGCGGATTGGGCATTCGCGTCGTCCGCAAGATGACCCGGTCTGGTTTTGCCAAAAGGTCTCTTTAGCCTTTGCGCCCTCGACAATTGCAGCATATTGTGAAGCTACCGATCAAGATGCGGCTAAAATGACAGTGAATTTTTTCGGGCTTCTTGGTCAGGGTGGTCCCATGCCGCTGGCGATAACCGAATATGTTTATGACCGGTTACAAAACCACAAAGACAAGACACTTGCAACATTTCTTGATATTTTTCATCACCGAATGATATCCCTCTTCTACCGCGCCTGGGCATGTAACCAGCAAAGCGTTAGCTATGACCGCAAAGAAGAGGACCGTTTTGCGGTTTATATCGGTAGTTTATTTGGAATCGGGGATGATTCTTTTCGCGACCGGGATGCTTTGCCTGACATCGCAAAACTGCATTATTCCGGACGTCTTGTTTGCCAGACTAGGAATGTTGAAGGATTGCGGGAGATTTTGGAGGACTATTTTGGAATCACGGTGGAAATACAACAGTTTGTCGGGCAGTGGATAAATCTCCCGCAAGACTACCTTTGCCGGTTGGGGTCATCTTGCGAGAACGCAAAATTGGGCTCAACACTGGTCTTGGGAAGCCATTTCTGGGAGTGTGAGCAGAAATTCAGGATTAAGTTTGGTCCTATGGACTTGCCCCAATACCAGCGATTTTTGCCGGGAAGCGACAGCATTCAACGCCTTATCGCCTGGGTTAAGAATTATGTAGGAGATGAATTTCTGTGGGAAGTTCAGTTGATATTAAGGGCTTCGAAGATTCCAATGATACGTTTGGGCAAAATGAGCAAGCTGGGATGGACAAGCTGGCTTGGCTCCATGAAGTCCCGAAAGAATGCTGATGACCTTGTGTTGAGGTCTTTGTGCACGTGACTTACCTTGCAAATTCGAATTGAGTGTTTTTTAGTCTTTCTTTGATGTAATTGTTTTGTTAACAGGTCTTATGAAAATTTAAACAGTTAGCTTCTGATTTAAATTCATTAAGATTCTGTTTCATATTTTTCTTGATATGGACAAAAGCGGTCTGTCGGTTTGAGCAAGCTATGCTTTGTTTAGCCGGAGATAATTTCTATCCATATTTAGGTTGACAAAAAAAGACAGAATGCCGAGAATAAGATTTTACAAATGACACTATTTATTTCAAGGCGATTTAATAACTGTATCTGCACACTATAGGGAAAAAATGGAGAGTCAAATACTTGAGACTGCAAACCGTCTTCGTCTGATACAGGTCGACTTTGCAGATGAGAGCGAACAGACGAGAACAGCCTATCTCCGTGAGGAGATTGAGAAGGTGCTAAAGACCGTCTTGCCTGCCGAGCGTAACGAGTTCCTGGAAAGATTATTAGAGAGGTTTCCTGCCGGCAGTTTTGTTACTCAGACCATATCCAAAGAAGTGGATGTCCAAAGCGCTCCGGTAGTCGATGAGTCGCAGTTTAAAAATGTCGATTTTTTGGTTGGAAGTCTCTTGGAAATAGCCCCGGCGCTTTCAGATGACCAAAAGGATTATATTGATCAAAGCCTGCGACAAGCCGGATTGGGACCGAAAGCCCAGCAGAGCGATTCCGTTGGGTTGGATCAAAAACTGAAGGAAAAGCTCAAGTTAGAAAATGAACGCAGTATTAATGCCGCCCGGCTCGCGGAGCTTAATGCGATGCTTGTCGATTTTGTTTTGAAGCTCGAGCCGTTGGTTTGGAACACGTGGCGTAAACTCTCGCCGCGGTCGACCGTTCGACCGCAGGGCGCTCTCACGCAAAAAATAGGGCAAATTTTATGTGAAGACACCGAAATGTCTGTTAATCAGGTTGATGATGACCTCAAGGTGCTGCAGCGACTTATTGCTTCTATGACCAGCGCGGTCAGTTGTGTAGGCGGCCAGTTTGCGAAGCGCCATATCGCCAAGTTTTCACCGTCTGAGATTGAAGCCCTGGTCCGAATGGAACCCGGAAGCGTTTTTGTCAGTCGCGATGTGAAATGCTGGAATAAATACAAGCAACTGGCCGAGACGCTAAATGAAGACTCCATCGAGATGGAGATAAGAAAGGCCATCGTTGATTACGTGGAATCTTTGGCAAAAGGAATGGGGCAGTGACGTCAATGCAGGGGAGTACCGTATGGCTATAGAAGGCGAAATTAACTGGTGTGAGGGTCTTTTTCTCCAGCCTCACCACCTTCAGATTATGCAGAGGAGTATTGCAGAGAAGTTCACGAGGCAGGGTCGTTTATTCTGGAGCTATCCCTATGGTGTGATAGAGGCGAGGATATCCGATGATCAGCTTGAGAATATGAGGGTATCCTTCGACCGTCTGCGTGTAATAATGCCGAGCGGGCTTGAAGTGAATGTCCCCGACAATACGAATCTCCCCTCGCTTGATATAAAGGAGGCATTTGCGTCTACCAGCGGTTCATTGACTATAAGTGTTGCCGTTCCGGTATGGTACTCTTCTCGCGGCAATGTTATCCAAAAAGGGGATGACCAGGATTGGCGGGCCAAACGCACGTACATAGTTTCTGAGATTGAAAAAGTCGATGAAAATACAGGAGAAAATCCACAGCCGGTCCAGATTCGTCAGATAAACGCCAGACTGCTGCTTGAAAATGACGACACTTCAGACCTCGAAGTGTTGCCTTTGCTGAAAATCAACCGGTCCGCCGGTGAGGATATCGGTTTGCCCCGGCGAGATCCGGCGTATATACCCCCATGTTTTGTGGTCGGCGGCTCATCGGTGCTTAGAGAGCTTCTTCACGATTTAACCAGCCAGGTTATGGCCAGTCGAAATGAGCTGGTCGTCCAAATTAACCGCGGCGGCTTTAGTATTGAGAATATGCGGGGCGTTCAATTCGAACAAATGCTTCGTCTTAGAACGCTTAATCGTTTCAGTGCTCAGCTTGGCTCTCTTGTTGGTATCTCCGGCAGAGTTGCACCTTTCCAAATGTATCTGATGCTGAGGCAACTGCTTGCCGAGCTTGCCGCTTTACGCCCTGACCGGGACCAGTTTGAAGTCGTCGGGTACGATCATGACAATCTGGCAGTTACTTTCAACGAGCTTTCCAGCCGTATTCGTGGGCTGCTCAAGGGCGTGGTAAGGGCCAGGTATCTCAAGATTCCTTTTACGATAGACCACGAGCAAAAAATCTTTGTAGGAACACTTACTGAGGAAGCGTTATCGTTGCCAAATGAGTATTTTATTGCTATCAAGACCAAGCAGGATCCTTCTGAATTGGCCAAACTGGTTTTAGATCGTGATAAATTCAAAATGATGCCGCAAAGTCTTGCAAACCAGCGAGTTTTCGGTGTGCAGCTCGCCCAGGAGTTGTATCCGCCGGTTGAACTGCCGGCACAGGTAGGTCTTCATTATTTCCGGGTATTACGTGGCGAAAGCGCTCGGCTTTGGGAGCGAATACAACAGGAGAAGACGATCGCCGTCCGGTGGCCTGGCGTTGAAACTACCGACTTTGAAATTACGTTATATATGACCGTTCCTGATACGGAGGCACAGTAAATGACTCTGCTTGAATTGTGTGAGCCGCTTTTCCAATATGTATGTCGGTTGCGTCGATCGGCGCGAATGGGTTGCGCTCTGGAAATGGATATGGTGCGAAACGACATTAAAAGAATATTCGGCGAGATAAAGGCAAATGCATCGACCAGAGCCGAATTAATCACTCAATATGAAAAAGTTGAACTGCCTCTAACTTTCTTTATAGACTTTATGATCAAAGAGAGCAGCCTGGGCTTTGCCGCCGATTGGTACGAGCTGGGTCGTGAAAAGAATGAGCTGGCCGGAGACGAGAAATTTTTCGATTTGCTGGACGAAGAGTTGGTTGAAACAAGTGATGCCGCGACTCAAAGGCTGGCAATATATTACACATGTTTGGGATTGGGTTTTACAGGAGTTTACACGGGGCAGCCGGAAAGTATCAAGCGCTTAATGTCGAAAATCTCGGCTCGTATTTCGGGCATGATGGACGCTGATGAAAAGTCTTTCATTTGCCCCGAGGCTTATGAAAACGTGGATACGAGAGATTTTGTTGAGCCGCCGAGTGCAAAGTTGGTAGGTATCGGAATCACATTAATAGCCCTGATTGTCATTTGGGCCGTTGCGTATTTTTGTTTGTTCAAATGGACATCTGACGATCTGGGCAAGTCTCTCGATGGGATTATAGGACAGGAGAAATTGCCTTCTGTTGTAGAATAGATGAATGATAATGCCAGTTAGTTTGGAGGATATGTAAATAATATGGTGCCTGGAATTTCAGTTTACAAGAATCTTCCAACGCCTTTTAAGATCGGGCTTTCAGTAATTGCGGGCGGCAGCATTGTGGGGGCACTTATGTTTTTAGTTCCATCACGGCTGCTCTGGATTATATTCATCGGGCTTGCTATTGTTGCCCTGATTCTTGTGCTCTACTGGCGTATCCTGAAATGGTTTAAGAAGAAAAAAGCGGCTCCGATGGCACATGGTATGATCGAGAATGCCTCGGCAGCACCGCAGGGAGTCAGCGACGCCGCACACCTGGCACGGCTGGACGATTTGAGGAAGAAATTTGAAGAGGGAGTCTCAAAGTTCCAGGCTGCCGGCAAAAGCCTCTACAACTTCCCCTGGTATATGATTGTGGGTGAGCCGGGATCGGGCAAGACAGAGGCCGTACGCCACTGTAATGTTGGTTTCCCCCCGGGACTGCAGGATCAGTTTCAAGGGGCCGGCGGCACACTCAACATGAACTGGTGGTTTACGGATCATGCTGTTATTGTGGATACCGCCGGACGCCTGATGTTTGAGGAAGTTGAAACGGGCGGTTCGGTTGAATGGAGAGAATTCCTTAAGCTTCTTAAGAAATATCGTCCGCGTTGCCCGATTAACGGCGTGTTTCTTGTAATCCCCGCCGATAGCCTCATCAAGGATACCGCCGATGAGATCGAGCAAAAGGCCTCGAAGATCGCGCGGCAGTTTGATGTTATCCAGCGAACCTTGGATGTTCGTTTTCCCGTGTTTGTGGTTATCACAAAGAGCGACCTTGCCAATGGTTTTCGTGATTTCTTCGACAATCTCGATGACCCACAGCTTCAGCACCAGATTCTTGGGTGGTCTAACCCGGCTCCGCTCGATGAGCCGTACAATCCCGATTTTGTTGATCAGCATTTGAAGACTATACAGAAACGTCTTTTCCGTCGCAGGCTTGCGCTGCTGCAAGAGATCGTGTCTGAATCCGGCGAGGCCGGGATGGAGAAATTGCGAGCAACCGATACGCTGTATGCCTTTCCTCAGAGCCTGGCAAAGATAGCGCCGCGAATGGCTCGATACCTGGAATTGATATTCAGTGTCGGCAGCCAGTGGTCCGGCAAGCCTTTGTTTTTCCGGGGCATCTATTTTACATCTTCCATGCGGGAAGGCTCGGCTTTGGATGAGGACCTCGCCGAATCGCTTGGCGTTTCGGTCGATACACTCCCGGACGGACGCGTCTGGGAACGTGACAGGGCGTATTTTCTAAGAGACCTCTTTATCAAAAAGGTCTTTCGTGAGAAAGGTCTCGTTACTTATGCAACCAATGCAAAGAAACAACATCTCCATCGCAGAGCGATAGTTATGATTTCGGCCGCGGCGAGTATTGTTTTATTGCTCTTGTGCACATTTTACGCCAGTGTTTCCTTACGTCGCTCCATCGGCGATATGAAAGAGTATTTTGAAGCGCCGGCAAAGCTGATTGCCGCCGGTGGCTCTCAGGATGCCGGTCAGTTGGAAGTGATAAAGAGTGAAGGTCAGGAAGGTTACCGGTATGTCGGAAGGGCCGGAATACCCGAAATGCCGGATGATATTACACGATCAAGTCTCTCCCAGCAAATCGCCCTCAGGGTGGATCAGTGGGAGAAAAAAGGAGTACCATGGATTTTCGCGCCGGCGGCAAAGTTTGCCAAGGGTATTACACCGGAGAAATTAAAGACAGCCCAGGCAGTTTTATACGAGACGGCTATACTGCGTCCATTCCTGGGGGCCTCCAGCCAGATTATGGATGATCAAAAGAACGGCCAGTGGAGGCGTGAGAACATGGAGACAAAGGTTTTGAGTCAATTAATCCAGCTCAAGGCCAATAAGACTTTGGATAAAGAGGGTGAATATACATCCAAAGATTTCTTAGATCCTCTTTTTGCGTACATTTTCAGAAGTGACGCAAGTACAGAAGACGAGGAAGGCGCTGCTAAACGGTTACAATTGTACAACGAAGACAAGGCAAAACTTCATCTTCCGATAGAGTATATTTATGGTGAAACCTTGTCGCCTGCGTTCAGTCAGACCGAACCAAATTTTTTGGAAACCGCCATAGAGAATGGTGTAAATCTTTTTAACACATATTGGAGCGACTCCAACCAGGTCGGGACCGGCAGCCGGGATTTTGTTCAGGTGGGGACGATTGAGAAGCTCAGAGATGCTTTCGGAAAATTTGATACAGCGGAAATAAATATCTTGGCGCTGAAGGATCGCATCGGTTCCGATCCGGGAAAGGCTTATACGGACGAGCGTTGGGAACAATTCGTGGAAGATTGGGACAATAACTACAAGAACCTGTTTTCGGCCCGAGAAGCAATCCAAAATCTTGCCGGCAGTATAAACAATCCACCGTCGCTTGGAAAGCTCTGGGCAAACGTTGCCGTAAGTACACTCCAGGATGTAAATGACCACTATCAATTATTGCTTACTGAGCTCAAGACGGAAAAAACGGCTAAAAGCGAATTTCTCGTGGAAATGCGCAAGAGGCTCGAAGCTAATTGCGGCGTAATAACAGATAGGTTGGTCAATAGCCAGTTTGCTGATGAACTAAGACTGATTGATGAGAGATTCTATGCCCAGGTTCGGGATAAGGACCGTTTGTACGAAGTACGCTTTCAAATGTATTCGAAGTGCAATGAGCAATTTGTGGAAACCAGAGCCTACGCCCTTAATGAGGTTCGGTCGGCAATCCAAAAAGTGGATGATGGCGTTGGAGAAGCGCGCGATAGTATCAGCGGATTGTTAGCCCTCGCTCCCACGGTCTACCGTTTTAAGGAAGCAGCCGATATTTGCGGTGTCGCTCTTGGACTGCCTCAGCAAAGGGGGCTGTTTTCTGTTGTCGATTCGAGCTTAAAGTCAGCTCCTAAGAATATCAAGGATGTCGGGGATTTCGTGGCAGAACAAGGAAAGTGGGATTGGTCCGGTTTGCCCTCTAACATCATTGACCGCAGATATGATCCAGAAGCTGCAGAAGATATTCTTAGCGGTTGGAACACTTTGAGAGACACGTTGCAGCGTATACCGAAAGAGGCACGCCTTCAAGAGCAGTTCAGAGATGCAAACGAGATTTATGCGGAATACCCCAGGCTCTATATCGAATACTGGCTCGGTACGGTACCTGAATCCATGATTCGCAGCAGCGTTGACAGGGATTCGGTGGAGTTTCAGAGCTTGATCGTTAGAAATGTATTCGACGAGCTGGTCGGTGATCTCGGCGGTCTTCTTGAAAAGGCGGTTATGCCGATAAGGCTGTATGTTCCGCAAGATGAGGATAGAATTAAGCAGTTCGAAGCAAATATAGACAAAGTCAACGACAGCCGTAAATACGACAAGTTCTATAGTGAATGCCGGGCGGTGCTCAACAATTGGAGAGAATTAAGTGACGATATATCAATCAGCAGGATGACATTATTGAAAATAAAACCTGCCGATTATCTTGAGGATTATGCACCTTTCGCCTACCAGTCGCCGGCCGAATTTGTGGATATGTACTGGACCGAATTCACACTAAAATTGCTTAGCATACTGTCTGATAAAGTACAGGATCAGGGAAAAAAGGCCTTTGACAATCTAAGAACACAGTCTGCCGGCAAGTTTCCTCTGGAACGGGATAGTGATACCAACTTAACTCAAAAAGAACTTATTGAAGCATGGTCGTCCTTGAATGAAGTTCGTTTGCAGGAGGTCTTTGACCAGGGGGCGATTGGGGCCGATGCCGAGACTGGATCTGATAAAATAGATGAACAGCTTAAGCGGCTGCGCGGGATGCTCCTGCCTGAAGCTTATAAGCAGTGGTTCGAAGGAACTGAACGGATTTTCCAGAGTCTCCCTCAGGCGGAAGATCCTTATTACTGCAAGATAATCCTCCTGGATCAGAACGAGCAGCGAAAGCTTATCAGGCAGAACGAAAGCCTGCTGCTTGACTACCTCAGACAATTCAGGATCGTCCAGGGAGATTATAAGAGCGAACGATTCAACACTCGTGGGAGGGAAAATGTGAGTCTGGGGATGTTTCAGTATCCTGGTTCGCCCCTCCAAATCGAATTTTATCAGTATCCTTCTGATACCGAGATATATACGCTTTCAGAGTTTGCAGCGCCCTGGGCTTCTCTGAGACTTCTCCTTCAGAACTACGATGCAAGAAAAGAAGGATACGTAAAACTTGAAGTTAAAAGCGAAAAGGGTTTGGGTGGAGTACTATTTTTACAACTGGAATTTTACAGGGATGTTGACAGCAAATATCCGGTCAACTTTCCAAAACCTGATCAATGGCCGTCATTGAAAAACCGGCCTTGATCTTACAGGAGGTATGTGTTTTGGAATCGAATTTTAAAAAGTTTCTCAGACGCTTCTCTCCAAAAGGCCAGGATCATCTTTCCGAGAGAATCTTCGTGGCTGCGTTTGGTAAACATCCAGGGTGGGATGATCACATTGACGATATCGGACTTGAAACGGACGTTTTCGTCGCCGTAAAACGTATGCTTTACGTTCAGGGCATTGGCGGCAACGTCGATTCAGGAAGCTGGGATAAGCTCACGGAGAACCAGCTCATTGAAGAGTTCAAGCATGTTTTCTTCTGGTATATAAATGGAAGCCTGGTAGTGGGGCGTATGTGGTCTTCGCAGGACGGCAAAGGTCGCAAAAGTTACCCTTTTGTGGTTTGTGTTCAATGTCAGAAATTGCCGATAAAGTGGATATTCGAGAAGGTTTTGCCTCGATTAGAGAGGATAGAAACAACCTGTACCGCGACTACTTCTGCGGATGATGTCCGGATGGCAATTCAGAGTGCCCGGCAAGAGCTTCGTCTGTTAGCTCAACAATGTCAAACCACGCCATCTCCAAAAGTTGTGTATCCGGATGCTATTGTAAAACTTGCCGGGCATCAGGAAATGGGTCCGAATCAGGAAGGCATGCTCCGTATCTTATACCATATCGACCGTGAAGTCGGACGTCATCTCGCAAATAATGCCGGCAGTATGGCCTTGAAGTCGACATCGCTGCGTGTACCCACTTCCCTGAACTCTATGCTCGAGAACGTACTTTTGTGGAGCAGCTTTATATTTACGAGATTTGACACGAATACACCGGTGCTTATTCTTATACCGCTTAAAAACACCTGGATGGATATAATCATAGGGGAACCGACGGAATTACAGCTATATTGTCTGCGGGCCTCTTTGAAAGTTATCCCCCTCACCAGCAGCATACCATATAATATGGGTTCGGAGTTCATCGAGCAGGCTAACAGGCTTATAGAGGCGGGGCAAACGCACCAAAGCTGCTGAATCGGTTCTGGAGCCTAAAAACGAACTATCCCGCTCGGCTGGGCATGCGAATGCCGGCCAAAGACTGTAGGAAATAAGGCGGCAAATCCCCTTAAGGTAGTTGCTCAGTGGAGTGCATTCCTCGGCAGGAAAAATATACCTGGGCCCATGCCATCCGGGTATGGGGTAGTGCCGTCGGCGGTGATTGATACTTTCATCGGCACGGTATCCGAAGGCGAATATGTTTCGACGTGCCCGTCGGTGTAGCCTGCCCTCAGCTTGATTTCCGGGGTATCTTCAATATCGGCCTCGCGGAACCAGTAGGCCGAGAGAAGCCATGTTTCCGGATTAATTTCCGCTCCGCCAAACTGCTCACAGCTACCATGAGACCAGGGGCTTCTCCAGTGGTCATAGCCGAAATAATCGGTTACGAGCAGCTTGCTGTATTTTCTTCCTCCGCTTGCCGGTCCCTGCGGTCCTCTGAAGACGACCCTGCGTCCGCCGACATACCCTGTGTAGTTCCAGTAGAAACAATATGTCCCGCCGACAGGATCGGTTGAGAAGGAGTCGTCTTCGGGATAGTCCCACTCATCGCCGGCTTCCCATGCCTGCTGCAGGTACTTGTATCTCTGCGGAGCGTTGGGGCAGTACATTGTCCGGGCATCGGGTATGTAGCTTCTGAGGTATTCACTCATGGCCCGGTGAATACCGGGGCTGCGGTGTGTATTGCCGGTAAGCTTGGTGGGGTCCGACCAGTTCCATGAGTTACCAAATCCTACAGTGGCGACTGACTCGGGGAATCTTTCGTTATTGTCCGAAGCGAAGAGGGTTGTGCCTGATATAATTTCCTTCTGGTTTTGCGCGGCTACGACCGCGCGGGCCTGGCGCCGCACTTTATTAAATGTCGGAAGCACAATAGCCATTAATAGAGAGATGATAGAGATAACAACAAGAAGTTCAATTAAAGTGAACCCTCTCTTTTCATCACCTACCTTCATTTGTCTGTATCGGACCCGAATCTTCCTATCCTCCGACCGTGCCAAGAGCACTTTTTGTGCTCTTTAAGCGTACAGAACCAGTCACTTTCATTATATATGTCTTTGAATTTTGTGTCAACTACATATTTTTTAAAATAAGCAATATTTTCCTAATCTGTTATATGATAAGTCCTTATGAGACTAAAAGCAGGCATTTGTTGCTTCGGCCAGGCTTTTTTCCAATTTACTAAATGCGTTTCACCGGCGTTTGTGAATATGCCACGCCGGCGATAAAACGCGTTTTCTAAAAGTCCATTCCGCCGGGACGGAACTGTTACCAGTTCTTCCCGGCGGAATAGCGACAGCAAAACTTTACGAGGTTCCGGTTATCTCAATTTTGATATTGCTCATAACCGGTCAGGTCCTATACTATGGACAATTCTCAAGCCAGTCGGATACGAAAGCCGCCAGGTCATTCATGTCGATTTCTCCATCGCCGTTGAAATCTTCGCATATCGTGTGGCTAACTTCCGGCGTGAAGTGGTAATCTTCCGTTTCGCCAAATTCATATTTTGACTGGGGTCCGGAGCCGGCATTGCCCTTCACACCGGGATTACTGCCACCCGTCCACGGCTGTTCCGAAAGAGTGATTCTCATCCATATATCTTCCCTGCCGTCCTCAGGATGCCTGCACAGGAATCCCGGCGTGGTAATCTCATTCAGCCCCGCCTGCAGATTGAATAACAACTGGTTCTGTACCGCCCACTCCGGCACGTCACTACGCTCACAATCAAGAGTATCGCCCCAGTCACCATCCCGGTTCCAGTCGAGCCAGATGTTGACCCAAAGGTCGATGTTCGGGTCGATCACCGTGACAATGTAGTCAATTGCAGCCCAGCCACAATCCGGCAGATTGAGCGGGAAGACAACGCCGTCATCGCCCTGATCGCGGTTCGGCGCATCCGTTGAAGGTCTTATATTATTGACGCCGTCCTCGTCAGCGCCGGTATCGGCTTCGGTTTCCCTTGTTATCATTTTGCCAAGAAATGCCGCTGTCTGAGCGTTCAAATGAACCGGCCCGTAAGGTCCGACACCGCTGCCGGAGCTGTAAACGGTGGGGTAATTGGCCTGGACAACGACCGGCAAAAGTCCTTGCGAGGGATATGCCATCATGGCCATACCGGAGTTGTTCGTGCTGTCAGGCGCGTCGCCAAGGTCTGTTTTGTTTGGAGTTACGACTCCCTGGCAACTGATCGAGAGCAAACCAGCACCTTTCTCATTCGCGTAGCCTCCTATTTCGATCAGGTACTGGCTGCCGATGGTTGCGGCGAAGGTGACCGCTGACTGATAACTGGAGCCGGCGTCATCGTTACATTCGATCAAGTCATTCGAGGTCGGATAGCACTCGCACCCGTCATAGACGGCGAGCATCGTGTCATAGCTGCTGCCGGCCAGGCTAATGGTGACATTGCCGGAGCACGAGGCAGTATAACAGTACCAGATATTCGGGCTGGTCATGCAGAGTCCCGAGCCGTCGAACGTCGCA
>Ga0209121_10003912_pt1 | contig 14129 bp, 10 predicted proteins | sample Cruoilmetagenom3_FD_187292 | JGI IMG/M metagenome (GOLD analysis project Ga0209121, IMG submission 187292) | Oil polluted marine microbial communities from Coal Oil Point, Santa Barbara, California, USA - Sample 3 (SPAdes) (version 2) | ecosystem: Environmental > Aquatic > Marine > Oil seeps ...
CCGGCTCCCGTTTTTAGAATACAATACTGCAAAGTTTTCCTCTTTTATCTTTTTGAAAATCAGCTGGTAAAAATTGTATTCCTCAGATTCCCTTATCTTCTTTTTCTTTGATTCTGACAGCTGGCTCTCTATATCGAAAAAAGACCTTTGTAGATGAGTTGTATTTTTGCGAAACATTTTCCCTCTTCCTCCTCTCTTCCTGTGCGTTGGCTTACTTTATACAACTATTATACAATTTTACCATCTTAAAACCAAAGATAATTCATCCTAACAATTGACTTTTTAGAGTGGACTCATATATATATAAAAAGATCCAGATAATTTTTCTATCCAGTATAACCGAAAAACAATCAATCGAAAGATTGATAAAGCTATCGAAATAAATATCATAAAAGAACTAAAGATCGAAAAGGATTTGATTAAAGCAAAAGAAGTACCGATTAGATGTTACAATTACACTTATATAAAAGATATTTTAGAGAATAATTATAACCAGAAGATATCTCTTTCTACTATAATCAACCGGGCAAAAGGAAATGGCTTTTATCTTACTAAGCCGAAGCGAAAGGCTCATGATAGAGAAGTAATAACTAATTATCCGGGAGAACTTATCCAACATGATTCTTCTCATCATCTGTTTGCCCCTTATGCTAACAGAAAATGGTATCTGATTACCTCAATCGATGATTACAGCAGGTTGATCTTGTATGCTGTCCTGGTAGAAAGAGAGAACACCTGGGAACATATTCTGGCCTTAGAAGATGTTTTGTTAAAATATGGATTCCCTCTCGCCTATTATGTAGATAGCCATTCTATATTCAGATTTGTGCAAGGTAGAGATTCCTTCTGGCGAAATCATTACAGACTTACCGATAAGGCCAATCCGCAGTGGAAGCAGGTTTTAGATGACTGCAGGGTGAAGGTAACCTATGCTCTATCTCCACAGGCCAAGGGTAAAATTGAAAGACCTTATAGGTGGATTCAGGACCGATTGGTCAGGACCTGTTACAGAGAGAATGTTAGGGATATTAAAAAGGGCCAATTAATCTTGAATAACCTTCTCCAAAGATATAATTACCGGATAGTGCATTCTACCACTGGGGAGATACCTTATATTAGATTTCAAAGAGCAATAAGAGAAAAGAGAACTCTCTTTAAGAAATTCGGAATAATGCCGCCATTCTTATCAACCAAGAATATCTTCTGTTTAAGAGTCGACAGAATGGTAAATTCTTATCGTAAAATTTCTATTAACAATTTAGAATTGAAAGTGCCTGGTGCACCACTACATGAGAGAATACAACTTCGGATTATACCGGATAAAGAATCCGGTGTATCTGAAGTAAGATTATGGCATAAGGGCGAGCTTTTGAGTATGCAAAAAGTTAAAAATAGTAAGCTTAATTTAGTCCGGGTTTAACTTTTAACTAACAGTAAAATTCCATAGTAAAAGACAAACTTTTTCCCGTAGTTGAAAAACAAAAAATATTAGAATTTATCTCCTCCCTTCCTGAGAGCTTTTGCCCGGAAGCTTGGTCCATTAATCTTGATGATCGCAGAATAATGCACCACACGATCCAGTATGGCAGAAGCTAAGATATTATCGGTAAAGATATCTCCCCATCGTTTAAAGGTTTTATTGGTAGTAATAATAACCGATCCCTTTTCATACCTCTTAGAGATGATTTCAAAGAAATCATCAGCACTGTATCCGGACAGTTTCTTAAAGCCTAGTTCATCCAGGATTAAAAGATCTGGTTTTAAGTAGTAATCTACCTTCTGATAGCGACGCTCCCCCAGCAGGAGCTGGGGGCTTCTTTTAGCTACAAGCAAAAAACGAGCTTGAGTCCTTCGGGCTGCCGCTACATCTTCAGACAGGAATCTGGAGTTTTATGCTGCTCAATAAAAATCTACTACCTTTTTATCACTTACTTTGTTTAACTTAAAGAATCCCCCTTTTTATCAGTTTTAGATAATAATAAGGTTCTGAGATTATCGTTACTCTTTCTCTTTGAATATAAGTATAAAAAATCTCTTTTTCAAAATCCCATTTAGATTATATTTTCTATTATGTCTATTATCACTTTATTTCTTTTTTACAATACAAAAATATCTTTACTGTGTACCCATATATTTGATATTAGCAGTAAAATTCTTGCTCTAATTTATATTAATTATTAATTTTAACTTATTGGTTTTCTCTTTTTCAAAACCATTTTTTTATTTTTTTTAAAAATAACAATGTATTTATCCCATTCTTCTTTGCGTTTAATGGGCTTTAAGTCATTATATTTATCAAAGTAAAGATGAGGACCCCTACTTTCTTTTCTTAAATTACATGCTCTTAAAATCATTTCAGCAACGACAAACATATTATTTGTTGTAATTGCAAAGGAGATGCCTCTCTGGTCAACTTGAAGATTTTTCTTTTTTAAATTATTTAATTCTTCAAGAGCATTTGTTAATTTTTCAGAAGTTCTTACAACACCAGCTGCGTTATACATAATTCTTTGAATTTTTTTACGAACTTCGCTTGCCTTAAGACCTTCAGATTTAATTATGTTTTCAAATTCTTCTAGAACTTTTTCAATTTCCTTTACAGAAATATCTGTAATTATATTATTATTTTTAGCCCTTTTAGCGGCTTCTTCACCGGCAATCTTTCCAAATACTTGGCAATCTAAAAGGGCATTGCCCCCTGGCCTATTAGCACCATGCTGTCCTCCGGCAACCTCACCTACCGCATATAAACCTTCAATATTGGTATTAGCTTTTTTCCTTATTTTGATTCCACCTTGAAAATGCTGGATAGCTGGAGCAATTTCAACTTTATCTCCACTTTCAATATCTATACACCTTTTTTTAAACCACTGAATGATTTCAGGATTTATCTCTCTTAATCTATTTAGGGGGTTGACTCGCCTTTTTTTTTCTCCAATGTTTTTACTCTGCTCTTTAAAATAATAATCCTTTAGATCTTGAGTTAGCTTATTAAAATAAAAATTTTTAGGGTTTTGACTAAAATCTAAAAATACTCTTTTGCCTTCGATAACTTCTTTGTAAATTGCTACATCGATTAAGCTACTAATATGTTCGACAGAAACTGGCCAATTAAAACCTTTAGTAAATAGGGTATTATATAATTCATTATAGCTAAAATCTTCAGGAAAATATTTCTTTAAGAATTCTTCCCCTTGATTATTTGCCATTCTGGGAATAGACCTCATAATACTCCCTGAACAGGCTAACTTAGTTTTAACAGATGATAAGCCAATCTGAATAAATTCTAAATTGGTCAGTTCAACTCCAATATTATAAGCTAGGGCATAACTATCCCCAGAAAGGTCAGGTGTAAAAACATTTATTTTAAATATCGCTCCAGCACCACCAGTAGCCAAAATAATGTTATTAGTTTTAATCAAACATAAGCCTTTTCCATCCTCATTTTCTTTTGTCCTATCAATTAAAAGAGCACCAACAACACTGTTTTTATTCCTATTTAGCATAATTTTTATTAGCATATTATGTTCGAGAATCTTAATATCCATCGACTTTACTTTTTTTACAAGTACTTCTTCAATGTGTTGGGCGGTATGAGGACCTGTATAAAGAGCTCTTGGATAAATAGAACCATCAGTTAAAAACTGATCTGGCGTACCATCTTCCTTTCTCCTGAAAGGGACCCCTAATTTATCAAGAAAATAAAAAGCCTCTGCGGAGTTTTTAGCTAGGATTTCTGCTAAATCTTTATCGGATACATGTCCACCTATCTCATAGATATCATTAGCATGGTATCTCCAATTATCTGGTTCATTAGGTAGAGTGCTGGGTAAGGTAGCATGAAACGCCATTCTATCAGAACAGGCATTTGCAGTAACACCGCTCTTTCCTAATGTCCCTTTAGTAGCAACAACGATATTTCCTTCAGGATAATTTTCTTTTGCTGCAATCGCAGCTCTCAGAGCAGCACCTCCCCCACCAACTATTAATACGTTAGTAGTTATTTGATTCATAATAGTTTAACTCCGTTTTATTGTTACAATTGATTAATTTTAAATCTTTCTCCTTATTTAGCACAATGATAAAAAGATTTCTTTGATTTCCTCTATAGTAGGTGTTCTTGGGTTTGTAAAGGTAGCCCCGTTTTCCATTGCATTTTTAGCCATCATGTCTAAATTCTTTAAATATTCTTCTTTTTCAATTTCTATATCTTGTATAGTTGAAGGAAAATCAATCGATTTCATTAATTCACTTAATTTTTTGAGGAACCTCTTAATAGTCTTTTCTTCGTTCTCTTCACTTATTCCTATATAGTGAGCTATTTCCAAATATTCTTTTTTCCGAACTGGCATATTATATTTTAATACAGGTTGTAGCACTATAGATACTGAAAGTCCGTGTCTTACCCCAAAAACCGGTCCTAATTGCTGACCTGTACCATGGGCAAGCCCTGTACCTCTTTGAGCAATAGCAATACCTGCCATAGTGGCTGCATACTGAATTTTTTCCCGGGCTATAAGATTTTTCCCATCTTTATAAGCTTTTGGTAGATATTCAAAAATAAGTTTTATAGCCTCTAAGGCATATAAATCGGAAAAAACATTTTTGGGTTTTTTGGAAATATATGCTTCGGTAGCGTGTACCAGTGCATCCATACCAGTGCTAGCAGTAATTGCTGCGGGCATAGTAACTGTAAAAACGGGATCTAGTATAATAACATCGGGGATAGTTTGGTAGTCAACGACAGAATTTTTAATTAAAGAAACATCTGGATTATCTGTCTTCACTAAAACAACATTATAAGGTGTTGCTTCTGAACCAGTACCACTAGTTGTCGGAATAGCAATGAATGTTTTAATTTTGTTGCGAATTGATGGTAAATTAAATCTTTTAAATAAATCATCGTCACTAATATCCGGATATTCATAGAAAACCTCCATAATTTTGGCAGCATCCATAGTTGATCCTCCGCCAATAGTAACTATAGTATCGGGTAAAAATTCCTGAACCTTTTTTGCAGATTCTTTAACATATTCAAGGGTAGGTTCCTGACCTTGGCTGTAAATAATATGCCAAGTTACACCAGCCTCTTTAAGATATTTTTTTACTAAATCCACAACACCAGAATTAACCCTAGCAAATGTCCCTGAGATTATTAAAGAAACACGCTTGCCCTTTAAACTTTTTAAATAGGTCAATGAATTTTCACCACTAACAATTCTTTTGGGTAATATAGTTTCGACAGTCATTATTTTTTCCTCCTTTTCAATTCCTTTTCATTTATAACATTTTCCGGCTTTTCACCCTTCATTATCTGTATCACTTTTTCTGAAGCCCTAACTGCCATCTTTATCCTTGTTTCTACTGTAGATGTCCCTATATGAGGAGTCAAGACAACATTTTTAAGATTACATAGCTCTACAGGTACTTGTGGTTCTGTTTCAAAAACATCTAATGCTGCTCCCGCAATTATTTTATCTTTTAAGGCCTTAATTAGGGCTTGCTGGTCTACAATATGTCCTCGGGATGCATTGATTAAATAAGCGCTCTTCTTCATATTTTCAAACTCTTTTTCAGCAATAAGATGGTGAGTTTCTTTGAAATAAGGCACATGTAAAGTTATATAATCCATCTGTTTTATTAATTCGCCAAAAGGTAAAAATTTTACATTTACACTTAATCTATCAGAATCCAATTTTTTTATATCATGATAATAAAGATCCATGCCAAATCCCCAAGCACGTTTTGCAACTGCTTGTCCAATCCTACCAAAACCGATAATACCAAGCTTTTTAGCATATAATTCATGACCCATCATCAACATTGGATGCCAATTACCACTATTAACTGTTCGTATATAATTATCAGCTTCAATAATTCTCCGACTTACGGCAAGCATGAGAGTCATAGTCAGTTCTGCTGTAGCTTCTGTAACTGAATAGGGTAAATTTGTAACAGGTATTCCCTTTTTACTTGCCGCTACTAGATTAATGTTGTCATAACCAACACCATAGTTGCTAATTATTTTTAATTTTTTAGCTTTTTCGATAAACTTGGCATTGATTTTTGTTCCAACTGGTATAATCGCATCCAGAAGAGGGGCAAACTCTAAAAGTTCTTCCTGAGTTATAGGAGAATCTGCAGTATGTATACATACTTTACAGTACTTTTTTAATCTTGTCAGGCTTTCTTCCGGCAATTTACTAGTTACAAAAACTTTAAAATATATACTAATAATTATCTCCTTTTATTTAATTGTACTAATTATTTAAGGCATTAGTAAATTAGGTAAAAACATAACAAGTTCTGGAATATAGGTAATTATTAGCAGCACCACAACCATAGAAATAAAAAAAGGAATAAAAGCTTTAACAGTATCTCCAATTGGGATATCAGCAATCGCACAGGATACAAATAAACATACACCAACCGGTGGAGTAAATAAGCCAATTGCTAGGTTAACCACCATAATAACCCCAAAATGTACCGGATCCATACCTAACCTAGTAACAATTGGCAACAATATGGGGGTAAAAATAATAACTGCTGGACTTAAATCCAACCAAGTTCCAACAAAAAGTAACAGTGCGTTGATGAGCAATAACATCATAAAGTATGAATTCCCTGTAATAGATATGAGAAAGTTGCCAATAGCAAGAGGAATATTCTCGCTAGCAAAAAGCCAACCAAGTGCAGAAGCAGTAGCTATCATTAAAGTAACCATTCCTGTAATTACTGCTACTTCTAATATCATTTTAGGTATTTCTTTAATATTAAGCTCTTTATAATAAAATACTCCTAATAGAAAAGAATATAACACGGCAACACCTGCGGCTTCCGTGGGAGTAAAAATACCTCCAATAATTCCACCAATAATAATAATGATAGTCATTAGTGGAGGAATACTGTGTAAAATTGCTTTAAATACTTCTTTTAAAGCTAATTTTTCTTCAGTTGGATACCCTCTCTTTATTGCCAAAATTCCACTCACTATCATTAAAGAGAGCCCAACCAAAATCCCTGGAATAAACCCTCCTAAAAAAAGTTTACCAATTGATGCTCCAGCAGAAACTCCATATATTACCATAGGTATACTAGGTGGAATCATTACGCCAATAGTTGAAGAAGTCGCTGTAACAGCTACTGTAAAATCTTTTTCATAACCTTTTTTGATCATGGCCGGAATTAAAATTGCTCCAATAGATGAGCTATCAGCAGCCGCAGATCCAGTAATACCAGCAAAAAACATACTAGCTACAACATTCACATATGCCAACCCTCCCCTAAGAAAACCAACTAATGATTTTGAAAGGAAGATTAAATCATTAGTAATTCCTCCCAAAAGCATTAATTTACCCGTCAAAATAAATAATGGAATTGCTAATAACGTAAATGAATCAATCCCTACCATCATTCTTTGTACAAGTATAGTTAAAGGAAGATTATTAGTTAAAAGAATTCCTCCCAAAGTTGCTAAAGCAGTGGCAACAGCAATCGGAACATTCATAAATAATAGAATAATTAATACTATAAATACACCAATAGAAATCATCCATTTTACCTCTCTAACTTAAGTTTAAACTAGCAAAATATTTCGACAATTAGTATCTACCTGAAGAGAGAAATAATCTCAGAAAGACAAAATATTACATATAATACACCAGTTATTGGAAGTGATATATATATATAAGACATTGGTATTCTCATAACAGGAGATTTTTGGATAAAAGTAATGTTAACTAAATTACTGCCATATATAATCATAACAACACCAAAAATGATTATTAACACATAAATAAAAAAATCCATAAGCTTTTTCTTTTTAATAGATAAACGACTATAAAAGATATCAATACCAAGATGTTGTCTTTTAACTAAAGTAACAACGCTACCCAGGAAACAAAACCAAATAAAAAGAAATCTAGACAATTCTTCAGTCCAACAGAGAGGAGTTGACATCAAAAAACGATTGAAGATTTGCAATAAAACTACCAAAACCAAGAAAAACCCCAATATTTTAACTATGTTACATAGTAAAATATCATATAAGATGTAAATAGTTTTTTTAAGCATTCCAATATAATCTCCTTAAATTAAATGATAGATATATTAGCGGGAGAACACCTCGCCGCTAATATATCTATATCTATGTATTTTTTGCCTAACTTTATTTAGTTTCCAGGAAAATATTCATTAAATCTTCACCAATTTGATCTTTATACATCTCATAAACTGGTTTAACTTTTTCTATAAAAGGAGTTTTATCTTCAATAATGTTTACTTCCACACCCAGGTCTTTAAGAGTTTTTAAAGCTGTAGTATACTGTTGTTCTTCAACTCCTCTTTGGTAATTAGCTGCATCTTCTGCCGACTTAATAACTATTTCTTGTAGATCTGTTGGCAATTTATTTAAAAATTTAGAGCTTATTACTATAGTGTTAGGTGTACAAAAATGTTCTGTTAAAGAAAGATAATCAATAACTTCATATTCCTTTTCGCTAATAATTAATGCTGGACTATTTTCAGCAGCATCAACTACACCAGTCTGCAAAGCCATATATCTCTCTGTAGCTGCAATTGGAATTGGTTTAGCACCTAACACTTCCATTGTTTTAAGCATAGCTGGGCTTTGCATTACTCTAATCTTTAAACCTTTAAAGTCCTCTGGAGAATTAATTGGCCCTTTAGCGCTATAAACACTTCGCGGAGTACGAATCATCCAACCTACAATTTTAATTCCGGCCTTCTCTTCTAAAACTTTATTTAACCTTTCCCCGACACCTGCTTCAATAACTCTTCTTAGATGGTCCATATTTTTTACTATATAAGGTAAATCAAATACCATAAATTGATCATCAATTGCAGAAAATACTGAAGTAGTTATTTCAGCCATCTCTATGCTGCCCATTTGCAATCCTTCAATATAATCACGGTGAGAACCGAGCTGACCACTATCAAAGACTTGCACATCAATACGACCACTACTTCTACTTTCAACTAGCTTTTCAAAATAGTAAAAAGCCATAACACAAGAGTCAGAAGGAGTACTAGGGTTAGCAATTTTAATTTTGTAATCGGCAGCAAAAACACTTGCAATGCTTAATAGCATCACCAATAAAATAACTAAAACGATTTGTAAATTTTTCTTCATCTTCATAAATTCCTCCCTAATTATTTTTGAAATATAACGTTTAAAGCAACTTATTCTTAATTACCTAAAATTATCACCCCCTTTTTTTCATCTTACTAGTATTTTTCCGTAAATTCTAAACCCCTTGATCTTTTAAGGCTTTTAAAGTACTTCTTTTTGCTATAAAAGAAGCCTACCCTTTAGTCTACTAGTAAGAAAAATGCGAGAAAACTTCCTTTTTAAATACTTCGTTCTTAAACATGCCCTTAACAAATTACCATTCAGCTATTACACCATCTTCATTTCTCCAGATAGGATTTTTCCAATTATGTCCTTTTTTAGCCATTTCTCTTACTTTAGCTTCATTTATTTCTATGCCCAAGCCAGGCTTTTCTAATATTTTTATATAACCATCTGCGTATTTAAAAACATCTGTATTTTTTAAATAATCAAGCAAATCATTTGTTTGATTATAATGAATTCCTAAACTCTGTTCTTGTATAAACACATTTGGGGTACAGGCATCTATCTGTAACGCAGCAGCTAAACTAATTGGTCCCAAAGGACAATGAGGAGCAACAGCAATATCGTAAGCCTCGGCCATTGTAACAATCTTTTTCGTCTCTGATATTCCCCCTGCATGTGATAAATCAGGCTGGATAACATCAACATAACCACTTGATAATATATTTTTAAAATCCCAACGAGAAAATAATCTTTCTCCTAAGGCAATGGGAATACCATAGTCATTAATATTAGCTAATACTTCATAATTTTCGGATAGAACTGGTTCTTCTATAAACATCAAATTAAACGAACTTAATTCTTTGAATAGAACTTTGGTCATTGCCCTATGTATCCGACCATGAAAATCAAGAGCAATTCCCATTTCTTCCCCAACTGTTTCTCTTACCGTAGCTACCCGTTCTACCACTTTCTGAATTTTAGAATTACTGTCAATGTAATGCATCTCTTCAGAAGCATTCATTTTAATTGCTTTAAAACCCATATCTTGCTTTTTCTTTGCTTCTTTACCTACATCATGAGGCCTATCCCCACCTATCCAGGAATATACTTTTACTTTTTTTCTAACCCGACCTCCAAGTATTTCATAAATAGGAGTATTATAATATTTTCCTTTTATGTCCCAGAGTGCCTGGTCTATTCCTGCAATAGCACTCATTAATATAGGACCTCCCCTATAAAAACCCCCCCTATACATTTTTTGCCAATGGTCTTCTATGGTAAATGCATTTTCCCCAATCAAGTAATCACTTAATTCTAAAACTGCAGCTTTTACTGTATCTGCCCTACCCTCTACTACAGGTTCACCCCAGCCTTCAATTCCTTCATCAGTAATAATTTTTAAAAATAACCAACGTGGTGGGACTTTAAATAACTCTATCTTTTTAATTTTCATAAAAATACAACTCCTCTTAATTCATTTAAAAAATAGTTGCACCGCTGACAGCAGAGTTGGCCAAACGTTTATAGAGATTTAACCACCCTGAAGATGGTTTTTCTACTGCTCTCCAATTGTTACGACGATTTGATATTTCTTTTTCTGATAGTTTAACCTCTATTTTTCTATTGGGAATATCAATGTCAATTAAATCTCCATCCTCAATTAGAGCAATAACTCCTCCTTCGTAGGCTTCGGGCGAAACATGCCCAATTGCTGGACCTCTTGTAGCTCCAGAAAAGCGACCATCGGTAATAAGAGCGACATCGTTATCAAGCTTTTTGCCACAAACCGCGGCCATAAAAGTTTCTAAATGAGGCATGCCCGGAGAACCCTTGGGACCTTCATAACGAATAACTACCACATCGCCAGATTTAATTTCATCCTTTAATAAAGCTTCCCATCCCTCTTTTTCTGAATTATAAACCTTTGCAGGTCCAATATGATGAAGCATTTTTTCTTTTACCGCCGAATATTTTACAACTGCTCCATCAGAAGCTAAATTTCCTTTTAAAATTGCAATCCCTCCCTCTGTTTTTATAGGTTTTAATAGAGAGTGTATCACATCAGTATTGAGATTTTTTACAGTTTTAAGTTGATTTTTTAAAGTTCCTGAAATTGTATTTACATTTAGATTAATCTTACTTTCTAATTCCTTTAGTACTGCCTGTACTCCACCGGCCTTATCTAAATCAACCATTGTATAATAATCATGACTTGGATAAATAGTAGCTAACAAGGGAATTTCAGTGCTTATCCGATCAAAAATATCTAAATCAATAGTATATCCTGATTGCTTAGCAATAGCTGTTAAATGAAGAAGAGCGTTTGTAGAACCACCTGTAGCCATAAGATATTTAATAGCATTTAAATAAGAGTCAAAAGATATCTTCTCTCGAGGTCTCCAGTCATCTTGAATTAATTTTATAATAGTTTCTCCAACTTCTTTAGCCATTTCTTTCCATTTAAGGCTATTAGCTGCTAAACTTGCATTACCTGGTAAAGTTAAACCTAAAATTTCAGCAATAGCACACATAGTGTTAGCAGTCCCCATAAATGGACAAGCTCCAGTACTTGGGCAAGCTTTTCTTACAATTTCCTTATATTCTTTTCTGTCAATCAAACCAGCTTTATAACTAGTATAAGCTTGTTTTGTATGTGTTAATGTAATCATTTTACCCTTGTAAAAACCTGGTTGCATATATCCACCTGTAAAAATTATACTGGGTATATTAACTCTATTTATTGCCATCAACATGCCCGGAATAATCTTATCACAAGTTCCCAAAAGAACCATCGCATCTAATTGATTCCCTTCTACAATTGATTCAATTTCTGCGGACACTAAATCACGACTGGGCAATGTATAACGGTCACCAGGCGTATTGGAACAAATACCATCACATATGCCTGTAATAGGTATTTCGAATGGCATTCCACTAGCCTTATAAATGGATTCTTTTATATCATTTATAATATTTTTAAAATGGAAGTGACCCGGATTCAATTCGTTCCATGAGTTAATTATACCTACCCATGGTTTATCCATCTCTTTCTCTTGAATTCCCATTGCAAATAAAAGTGCTTTTCTATGGTCTATTGCTTCTTCTGAAAAACTTTTTGATCTTAATTTCATTTTATTTTACACCTTTCTCTTTAATTGTAATATTATTCTTAATAATAAATATTTTAAGAGTATTAATGAAACTCAATTCTTTTCATTGAAAATCTTAGTTTTATAACAACAATGTTCAGTCTTTTATTTTTGTTGGCACCTCTATAAAATAAACAAAATAAGTTCACTTTAAATTTTCCCTTATAATCTAGAAATTCTTTAATTGTCTAACAATACCTCTACTAACTTCATAAAGAATACCTACATCAACTGAAAAAGCCATATACTGAACGCCTAATGAAACCCACGATTTGGCTGTTTTTATATCATCTGCAAAAGTTCCTATAGCAACTTTATTTTTCTTACACTTTAAAACTACTTCTTTCATCTTTTCCTTTACTAAAGGATGGTTAACCTCTCCAGGAACACCTAAAGATTGAGAAAGATCATAAGGACCAATAAAAACAACATCTATACCGGGAACTGATAGTATTTCATCCAAATTTTTTATACCTTCAACTCCTTCTATGTGAGCAATAATCATAGTTTCCTTATTGGCAGATTCAAAATATTTGAATTTATCCATCGAAGAATATTTTGCTGCCCGAACATACCTGCATACTCCACGCTCACCCTGAGGGGAGTATTTCACAGATTTTACTGCTCGTACTGCATCAGCCTTACTATTAATCTGAGGAATTTCGATTCCTTGTGCCCCGATATCCAGTGCTCGTAAGATTAAAGCTTCATCGTTATTACCTACTCGTATAATAGGTGTAAGATTTACAGATTCAGCAGCTCTTATCATGTTTTGAGCATTTTCCATAGATATAGGACCATGTTCTGCATCAATAATTACAAAATCAAATCCAGCAAACCCTATAATTTCAACTATCGCAGGATCGGTAAATTTTAAAAATGGCCCGAATACAACTTTACCATCCTGTAAGGCTTCCTTCAAATGATTTTTTTTCAATTTTTTTCACCACTTTAAATTTTTTTATTTTACTATCTTACTGATTATATTTTGCCTTCGGTTGTATATTTTTTACTTTCCATTTTCTCATTTCTATAATTTTTCATCGTACCCTAATCTTTTAGACATCTTCTTACTTATCTTGATAAGAGCTTCTTTTAGATTATTTTGTACTTTTTTATCTATCCTAAAAGCAGGGCCTGAAATACTGACAGTCGCTATTACTCTTCCTCTTAAAATTTTCCAGTAGAGAAAATTCTATCTATATTCTATAATATAGAACAACTTTTTTATTTTTTCCTAAATCTTCTGGTTTTTGTTCCACTTATTTTAATATTTTAAGATATCCATCAAGAGACTTATTTAATACTCTTAATAGTATAATTTTCTGTTGGTTTTTTCTTATTTTGTTTATTCTATTTCTACAATATATAATAGCATTCTATTATTTGTAATATACAAAATTAGTTTTCATTTGTCAAATTATTTTTAACTAAACCCACGCGTTAAATTTTAATTGGTTTAATTGTATTAATGCATTGACTATCAACTTTTTCTGATTTTGAGTTGATCATTGGTTAATACCTGATCCGAAATACTTTATCTTTTTGGTTTTAGTAACAGTACTACCTTTGTACTCTGCCTGAAGTTACTCCTCTAACTAAGTTTTTTATCTCCTCTACTGAAAGTAAAGGTAAATCACCGGGAATGGAATGCTTAAGGCAAGAGGCTGCTACTGCAAATTCAAGGGACTCTTTATCATTATGCAAGTTATTAAAACCATAGATTAAACCTGCCGCAAAAGCATCTCCCCCTCCTACTCTATCTACAATATTATGAATTTCATATTTTTTAGAAATAAGAAATTCCTTTCGGTTATTCAGCACTGCTGACCATCCGTTGTAATTTGCAGAATAACTTTCTCTTAAGGTTATGGCAATTTTTT